>Ga0183260_10000113_pt1 | contig 58211 bp, 50 predicted proteins | sample AntDrymUQ4972206_2_FD_129768 | JGI IMG/M metagenome (GOLD analysis project Ga0183260, IMG submission 129768) | Polar desert sand microbial communities from Dry Valleys, Antarctica - metaG UQ497 (22.06) (version 2) (version 2) | ecosystem: Environmental > Terrestrial > Soil > Desert | place...
ACGCCGGACAGCCGCATGAACAGCCAGCCGACCATCTCCGGGTGCAGGCCAGGACCGCGGCTCTTGCGGCTGCGGGGGGCGGGAACAGACCCGGCGGTCGGGCTGGGGCTGACAGTGCTCGACATGGTGGCTGCTCGTCTCGGGCTTAGAAGGCGTTCATAAGGTGACGGACGACGAACGGCACGAAGAGCAGGACCCAGACTCCGACCACGGCGGCCGACATGTGCCGCTGGTAGCGCGGCCCCTGCGACCAGAAGTCGACCGCGACGATCCGCAACCCGTTGAACGCGTGGAACAGCACACCGGCCACCAGGCCGACCTCCATCAGGGCCACGACCGGGGTCTTGTAGGTGTCGAGGGCGGTGTTGTAGGCCTCGGGTGACACGTTGACCAGCGCAGTGTCGATCACGTGCGCGAACAGGAAGAAGAACAGCATCACCCCAGTGATGCGGTGTGCCACCCAGGTCCACATGCCGTCGCGGCCGCGGTAGAGCGTCCCGGCGGGTGCGCTGGGCACGGAACTGCCTCCTACGGTCGGCGGCGTCCGGGTCCTCGTCGACCCCGGTCGCTCTCCCCGACGATAACCCCGGCCGGTCACCCCCCGCTCACCCAGCGGGTGTGAGAAATTCCGCACCCGGACGGCGTCAGTGGTCGCCTGCCGCCGCGGCGGCGAGGGCGCGGTGCAGCCGGAGCATGGCATCGACCGATGCCGTCCAGGGGTAGGTCTCGGCGCGGGCCCGGGCGGCTCGGCGGGCGCCGTCTCGGTCCCGGCCGACCAGCTCCAGCACCGCACCGGCCAGGCGCTCGGGCTGCGGGGGAGCCCAGGCGCCGCAGTGCTGGTCCACCAGCTCACGACCGCCGCCGGTGTCGGCGGTCACCACCGGGACACCACAGGCCAGCGCCTCGAGCACGGCCAGCCCGAACGTCTCACCGGGACAGACCGATAGGGACACGTCGGCGCGGGTGATTGCAGCGGCCAGGGCGGATCGCTCCGGCAGGTGGCCGTGGAAGCGCACCGGCGTCCCGGCCGCGAGGCGTTCGAGCTCGAGGCGGTGCGGCCCGTCGCCGTACACGTCGAGCTGCACCGGCACGCCGCGTTCGTACAGGGCCATTGCCGTACGAATCGCCAGCTGCGGGCTCTTCTCACGCGACAACCGCCCGACATGGACCAGCCGGAGCACCCTGCCCCGCTGCCCGGCGGCGGCGTGGTCGGGGCGGAAGGTGTCCAGGTCGACACCGAGTGGGACACGGTGCAGCTTGGGATGCGTCGCCGGCGGGTACTCCGCCGCCGCATAGTGCGAGGTGGTGACAATCGCGTCGAACTGGCGGGCCAACAGCCGGTACAACAGGCCGACTCCATGGCCGACGCCGCGCACCCAGCCGGTCCGCAGCCTCAGCATCGCGTCCAGCCGCTCGTGACTGAACAGCACCGACGGCAACCGGTGCCGCCGGGCCCAGCTGGTCAGCGGAACGAACGTCGACTTGTCGGACAGCTCGAGCGACGTCGGGCCGAAGTCCTCCAGCAGGCGGATGACCCGCCACGGCTCCAGCACCAGCCGGTAACCGCCGCCCACCCTCGGCCCCCGCAGCTGCACCACCTTGTTGACCCCGTCGCTGACCACCGCGTCGACCGGCCCCGGCACCACCAGCAGCCGCCGGGAGCCCGCAGAGACGTAGCCGCGCCCGAGGGCGTCCAATGCCGTCTTCACCCCACCAGACGACGGTCCTACGAAGTTGGCCAGCTGCGCGATCGCGACGTTCACGCGGCCGGCAGGACCGACGGCCGGTCCCGGCGGTGTTGCTCCAGCACGGCGCGGTAGTGGTCGTCGACGAGCCGGGCGACCAGTGACCCCCAGTCGCGATCGGCGACCGCAGCGCGACCCGCCTCGGCGATGCAGCCGCGCAGGGCCGGGTTGCGCACCAGCTGCTCGACGGCCTCGCGCAAGCCGTCCGAACGGCCCGGATGGAACAGCAGCCCGGTGTGCCCCGGGTCGACGAGGTCCAGCGGGCCGCCTGCTGCCGGGGCCACCACCGCGACACCGCTGGCCTGGGCCTCCTGCACGGTCTGGCAGAAGGTCTCGGAGTCGCCGGTGTGGACGAAGACGTCCAGCGAGGCGAAGGCGGTGGCGAGCTCGGCGCCGCGCAGCATGCCGAGGAACGCGGCCTGCGGCAGCGTCTGCTCGAGTCGGGCCCGCGCCGGGCCGTCGCCGACCACCACGAGGCGGGTCCCCGGTAGGTCGGCCAGAGCGCTGAGCCGGTGCACCTGCTTCTCCTGCGCCAGCCGCCCGACGTAGCCGACGGCGAGCTGCCCGTCCGGACACAGCCGCCGGTGCAGGCCGGGGTCGCGGCGAACCGGGTCGAAGAGGTCGAGGGAGACCCCACGGCCCCACAGGTGCAGGCCGGGCACGCCGAGTGCCGCCAGCTGTGCGTACGAGGCCTTCGACGGCACGAGGGTGCGGTCGACCCGGCTGTGCAGGCGTCGCACCCAGGAGTCGGCCACCGCCTCGGGCCGCAGCAGCGGGGAGCGCGAGACGCGGTAACTACGGGCGAAGCCCGCGACATCGGTCTGGAAGACCGCGATCGTCGGGATGCCACGGCGGCGCGCCGAGCGCAGACCGCTGGCGCCGAGCACGAACGGGGAGGCCAGGTGGACCACGTCAGGGCGGAAGTCGTCCAGGGCGTCTGCGAGCGCCGGGTCCGGCAGCCCGACCACGAACGACCGGTACCCGGGCAGGGTGACGCCCCGCACCCGCACCACCCGGCTGCGGCTGTGCCGCGTCGGGCCGTCGCCGGGGGCCACGACGAGCACCCCGTGACCGAGCAGCTCGAGTTGTTCGACGAGGTGACGGACGGAGTTGGTGACACCGTTGACCTGGGGGAAGAATGACTCGGTGATGATGACGACCCGCAGTCGGATGTCCACAGCCTCGACGGTCACCCGCCCACATGTCCGGATGCACATGTGCAGGCAAATGTCGGGCGAATGCCCGGTGATGGGGCGGGATACTAGGTTGTCGGGCATGAGGGTCGACAGATGAGCCACACCGAGTCGGGGCTGCCGTTCGAAGCGGTGTACGGACCCGATGCCCTGGACGGCTGGGACCCGGACACTCGGCTCGGCGAGCCCGGCGAATTTCCGTACACCCGCGGCGTCTATCCGACCATGTACACCGGGCGGCCGTGGACGATGCGCCAGTACGCCGGGTTCGGGACCGCGACGGAGTCCAACGCGCGCTACCACCAGCTGATCAGCCACGGCACGACCGGGCTGTCGGTCGCCTTCGACTTGCCGACGCAGATGGGCTACGACTCCGATGCTCCGCTGGCCAGCGGCGAGGTCGGCAAGGTGGGCGTGGCGATCGACTCCATCGACGACATGCGGGTCCTGTTCGACAAGATCCCGCTCGGCGAGGTCTCCACCTCGATGACGATCAACGCTCCCGCAGCGCTGCTGCTGCTGCTGTACCAGCTCGTGGCCGAGGAGCAGGGCGTGCCGGCCGCGGAACTGACCGGCACCATCCAGAACGACGTCCTCAAGGAGTACATCGCCCGCGGCACCTACATCTACCCGCCGGCGGAGTCGCTGCGACTGGTCACCGACATCTTCCGCTACTGCGGCGAGGAGCTGCCGCGCTGGAACACCATCTCGATCTCCGGCTACCACATGGCCGAGGCGGGAGCGACGCCGGCGCAGGAGATCGCGTTCACGCTGTCCAACGGCATCGAGTACGTCCGGGCGGCCGTTGCCGCCGGACAGGACGTCGACCGCTTCGCTCCCCGGCTGGCGTTCTTCTTCGTGTCCCGCACGACGCTGCTGGAGGAGGTGGCGAAGTTCCGGGCGGCCCGCCGCATCTGGGCGCGGGTGATGAGCGAGGAGTTCGGTGCGACCAACCCCAAGTCGCTGATGCTGCGTTTCCACACCCAGACCGCTGGGGTGCAGCTGACCGCACAGCAGCCCGAGGTCAACCTCATCCGGGTGGCGGTTCAGGGCCTCGCGGCGGTGCTGGGGGGGACGCAGTCGCTGCACACCAACGCCTTCGACGAGGCGATCGCGCTGCCGAGCGAGAAGGCCGCCCGGTTGGCTCTGCGCACCCAGCAGGTGCTGGCCTACGAGACCGACGTGACCAAGACCGTGGATCCCTTTGCCGGGTCGTACGCGGTGGAGACTCTCACCGACGAGGTCGAGCAGGCGGCTCGTGACCTGATGGGCCGGGTGGAAGAGTTCGGCGGTGCCGTGCAGGCGATCGAGCACGGCTTCCAGAAGAACGAGATCGAGAAGTCGGCGTACACGTACGCCACCGAGATCGATGCCGGTGAGCGGGTCGTGGTGGGGGTCAACCGGTATCGCTCCGAGGCTGAGGAGCCCTACGAGCTGTTGCGGAGCGACCCAGAGCTCGAGGCCCAGCAGGCAGAGCGCCTCGCCGCACTGCGCTCCGACCGGGACAACGACACCGTGCAGGAGCACCTGGCGGCGTTGAAGGAGCGCGCGTCCCAGCCGGGGGGCGACGACACCAACGTGCTGTATCCGATGAAGGCGGCGCTGCAGGCGCGGGCCACCGTCGGCGAGGTGTGCGACACGCTGCGCGAGGTCTGGGGGGTCTACTCCCCGCCGGACGCGTTCTGAGCACCGTCGGGTCGGCGCGGGTCGCCGTCGCGGCGGCCTTCGTGCTCAACGGGCTGGCCATGGCCGCCCTCATCTCGCGTGTTCCAGCGGTGCGCGACACCTTGGCGCTGTCGCCGGCGGAGCTGGGGGTGTTGCTGCTCGCGCTGTCTGCGGGCACCTTGACCGCCCTGCCGTTGTCGGGCCTGGTCGTGGGCCGGCTGGGGGCTGCGCGCACGGTGCTGGCCGCCGCGGCCGTCGTGGCCATCGGCCTCAGTGTGATCGCCGCGGGTCTCGGGCTCGGGTCGGTTCTGGTGGTGGCTGTCGGGCTGGCGGTCTACGGGGCTGGGACCAGCTCGTGGGACGTGGCCATGAATGTCGAGGGCGCCGCCGTGGAACGGCGTCTCGGGCGGACCCTGATGCCGCGACTGCACGCCGGCTTCAGCCTCGGCACGGTGGCGGGGGCGCTGGTCGGTGCCGGTGCCGCCCACGCCGGGGTGGCACTGCCGTTCCAGCTGGTCGTGGTCGCAGCCGGCTGTCTGCTGGGTGCCGCGCTGGCCGCGCGCCGCTTCCTGCCCGCCGAGCTCCCAGAGTCGGGAGGCGAGCCCTCCGGTAGCGGCATCGGGTCGGTCTGGCGGGAGCCGCGGACGCTGCTGGTCGGCGTGCTGGTGTGCGCCTTCGCGCTCGTCGAGGGCATCGCCAACGACTGGCTCGCACTCGCTCTGGTCGACGGGCACGGCCAGTCGCAGGCAGTCGGCGCCCTCGGCTACGGGGTCTTCGTGGCGGCGATGACGCTGGGTCGCCTCACCGGCGGCAGCGTCCTGGACCGGCTGGGCCGGGTTCTGGTGCTGCGCGGCACCGCGCTGCTGGCGCTGGCCGGGGTCCTGCTCGTGGTGACATCGGGATCGCTCGGGTGGGTGCTGGTCGGTGCCGTCGGCTGGGGCATCGGCGCCTCGCTCGGCTTCCCCGTCGGCATGAGCGCGGCGGCCGACGAGCCCGAGCGTGCCGCGGCGAGGGTCGCGGTCGTGAGCTCGATCGGATACACCGCCTTCCTCGCCGGACCGCCGCTGGTCGGGTTCCTCGCCGAGGCCTTCGGCATCCTGCGTGGCCTGCTCGTCGTCGTCGCCGCTGCCATCGTGGGAGCCGTGGCCGCAGCGGCCACCCGACCGGCTCACCGCCCGTCGATGCTCGCTCCCGAGCGCTCCGACCAATATGGTTCCAGGCCTGGCGTCGGCGCAGCCGAGCCCGGCGCGGACGCCGAGGGGGAGCAATGAGCGAACAGGACCCGTATGGCCAGCAGCCGCCGACCTATGGCGGGCAGCCGCCGACGGGCGGCGGCCACAGCCCGTACCCGGGCGGGGCGGATGGCCAGGCCAACGACGCCAAGGGCTTCTTCGGCGCCCTGTTCGACTTCTCCTTCACCCACTTCGTTACGCCCAAGATCGTCAAGGTCGTCTACATCCTGGCGACCGTGGCGTTGGCGCTGTTCTACCTGATCGTGGTCGTCGCCGGTCTGCTCAGCGACTCGCCCCTGGCTGGAGTGCTGGTCCTGCTGCTGGGGTGGATCCCGTTCCTCATCTACCTCGCGCTGATCCGGATGACCCTGGAGTTCTACTACGCCCTCATCCGTATGAGCGAGGACATCCACGAGCGCCTGCCACGCTGACCTGGGCCAGCCGTCTACCCTGGAGCGATGCCGTCCGCGTCCTTTGCAGCCGCCGATCTCGTGCGGTGCGTGACCGACGAGCTGGACGCCCGGGTACGTGAGCTGGCGGCGCTGCGGCGCGATCTGCACGCCCATCCGGAGCTGGCCTGGCAGGAGGGGCGTACCACCGACGAGATCGCGTCGCGGCTGGAGGCCGCCGACCTCAGCGTGAAGCGACTCGACACCAGCGGTCTGGTCGCCGAGGTCGGTCCCGACGACGGCCCGATCGTCGCGCTGCGGGCCGACCTGGACGCCCTCCCCGTCCCCGACACCACCAGCGACCCGTGGCGCTCGTCGGTGCCCGACATCGCCCACGCCTGCGGCCACGACGTGCACGCTGCCGCGCTGACCGGCGCGGGGACCGCACTCGCGGCGGTGCACGCACGCACCGCGCTCCCGGTGCGCGTGCGGATGCTGTTCCAGCCGGCCGAGGAGGTCATGCCCGGCGGCGCCAAGGCGCTGATCGCCGCCGGAGCTCTCGAGGGGGTGGAGCGCATCTATGCGCTGCACTGCGACCCGACCGTCGACGTCGGCCAGGTCGGACTGCGCGTTGGCCCGCTCACCGGCGCCTCGGACGCGATCAGCATCACGCTGGCCGGTCGAGGTGGGCATACCTCGCGGCCGCACCTGACCGAGGACCTCACCTATGCGCTGGGCGTGCTGGTCACCCAGCTGCCGTCGGCGCTGTCCCGCCGGCTGGACCCCCGTGCGGGTGCCAGTCTGGTCTGGGGTGCCGTGCACGCCGGTGACGCGCTCAACGTCATCCCCGCTCGCGGTCGCCTGGGTGGCACGCTGCGGATGCTCGACGCCAGCGCCTGGCACGAGGCCGAAAACCTGGTGCGGCGGCTGGTGCGCGACCTCGCGGCACCGTACGGCGTGACTGCCGATGTCGAGTACGTCCGCGGGGTGCCGCCGGTGGTCAACGACAAGCTGGCGACCGGCGAGCTGGGCGAGGCGGTGACGGCCACCTTGGGCGCCTCCGCGCTGGTGCCGACGAGCCAGAGCCTGGGTGGCGAGGACTTCGCCTGGTACGTCGAGCACGTGCCGGGCGCGATGGGTCGGCTCGGCACCCGGACGCCCGGCGGTCCGACGTACGACCTGCACCAAGGCGACCTGCGTATCGACGAGCGCGCCACCGTCGTCGCGGCCAAGGTCCTTGCCGTCGCCGCGCTGTCGATGCCGATCACGTAACGATCTGCGGTCGGCACGGGCGTACCGGTCGGGACTTGCCGGTGCAGCCTTCTAGGATGCTGTCGACCCGCCCCGTTCGGGGAGTGCGACCTCAGGAGGAACAGTGCGTCTCAGGGCACGCTTCGTCGCCGGCCTCAGCGCCACGGCTCTGCTGCTGGCCGGCTGCGCCAGCGGAGGCAGCAGCGACGGCGGGAGCGAAGGATCCGCCAGCGACGGCGCCGCCAGCCAGGACGTCTGCGAGAGCGCCGAGGGTGACGGCCCCAAGATCGGCCTCGCCTACGACGTGGGCGGCGTGGGTGACTTCTCGTTCAACGACTCCGCGTACGCCGGGCTCACCCAGGCAGTCAAGGAGCTCGACGCCACCTGTGCCGAGGCGGAGGCGGGGGCGGGCGAGAGCGACGCCGACCGCGAGCAGCGGCTGCGCGACCTCGCCGACGCGGGATACACCGCGATCGTCGGCGTCGGGTTCGTGTACTCGGTGGCGGTGTACAACGTCGCCCCCGAGTACCCCGACACCTACTTCGGCATCATCGACGGGTTCAACCCGACCAAGTCGCAAAAGGACCTGCCCAACGTCGCCAACATCGGCTTCGCCGCCAATGAGGGCTCGTTCCTCGTCGGCGCGGCGGCGGCCTTGACGACCAAGACCGACCATGTCGGCTTTCTCGGTGGCGTCGACGGACCGCTGATCCAGGCCTTCGAGGCCGGGTACGTCGCCGGGGTCGAGGAGGTCAACCCCGACATCGAGATCGACTCCCAGTACCTCTCCCAGGACGACCCGGTCAAGGGCTTCGAGAACCCGGCCGGCGGTAAGACCGCGGCCACCGGCATGTACGACAACGGCGCCGACGTCGTCTACCACGCGGCCGGCAAGTCGGGCCTCGGACTCTTCGACGCGGTCGAGGCCGCCGGCAAGGGCAACTGGGCGATCGGCGTCGACTCCGACCAGTACCTCACGGCCGACCCGGCTCAGCAGCCGTTTATCCTCACCTCCATGCTCAAGCGGGTCGACACAGGGGTGTTCGAGTTCGCCAAGGGTGTCGACGAAGGTCAGCCGCCGAGCGGCTACGTGACCTACGACCTGGCCAGCGGTGGCGTCGACTACGCCACGTCGGGGGACTTCCTCTCCGCGGAGATCATCAGCCAGATCGACGACTACAAGCAGCAGATCATCGACGGCACGATCAAGGTGCCGGCCGAGACCACCTCCTGACGGCTGGTTGCGCGGCGGACCCGAGCCCGGTGGCGATAACGTGCCTGCGGGCTCCCGGCCGTCCCAGGCCCCGTGGTCGCCCGGGACGGAGGACCGATGAGCCGGACGACGGCAGCCCCGGCAGGCCGCCTCGCCGTCAGCCTGCACCGGATCGGCAAGCGGTTCCCCGGTGTGGTCGCCAACCACGACGTCTCGTTCGAGGTCCGACAAGGCACCGTGCACGCCTTGGTGGGGGAGAACGGTGCCGGCAAGTCCACGCTGATGAAGATCCTGTACGGCGTGCACAAGCCCGACGAGGGCACCATCGAGATCAACGCCGAGCGGGTCAGCTTCTCCTCACCGACCGACGCCATCGGCCACGGTGTCGGCATGGTCTTCCAGCACTTCCAGCTGGCCGACAACCTCACCGTGCTGGAGAACGTCGTTCTCGGCGCGGAGAAGCGGCACGGCATCGCTGACGCGGCGCGCGCGGAGATCGGACGGATCTCGACGGCGTACGGCTTCGAGCTCGACCCCGACGAGCTGGTCGAGACCCTCGGCGTCGGCGAGCGGCAGCGGGTCGAGATCCTCAAGGTTCTCTACCGTGGCGCCAGCATCATCATCCTCGACGAGCCGACCGCTGTGCTGGTGCCGCAAGAGGTCGAGGCGTTGTTCGCCAACCTGCGCGAGCTCAAGCGCGAGGGCAACACGCTGATCTTCATCTCCCACAAGCTCGACGAGGTCCTGGCCATCGCCGACGAGATCACCGTCCTGCGTCGCGGGACGTCCGTGGCCACCGTGCTCCCCGGCGAGGTCACCTCGCACGACCTGGCCGAGCTGATGGTCGGCGCCGAGCTGCCCAGCCCGAGCACCGAGGAGTCCACGGTCACCGACGACGTCATTCTGGATGTCGCCGGCCTCACGGTCAGCGACGCGCACGGCCGGCCCGAGCTTGCCGACGTGTCCTGCACGATCCGCGCCGGCGAGGTGCTGGGTATCGCCGGTGTCGAGGGCAACGGCCAGACCGAGCTGGTCGAGGCCATCCTCGGCATCCGCAAGGCCCTTGCCGGCACCATCACCCTGGCTGGTGCGGACGTGTCGACCTGGGGCACCCGCAGGCGGCGCGCGGCCGGGGTCGGCTACATCCCCGAGGACCGGCAGCGCCACGGGCTGCTGCTCGACGCGCCGTTGTGGGAGAACCGGGTCCTCGGTCACCAGACCCGGGCCCCCAGCAGCCGGGGCATCTGGCTCGACCGACGCGGCGCCCGAGCCGACGCCCAGCGCATCGTCACCGACTACGACGTACGTACCCCGGGGATCGACACCGCCGCCCGCGCCCTGTCCGGCGGCAACCAGCAGAAGTTCATCGTCGGCCGGGAGATGAGCGGCGAGCCCGTGCTGCTGGTGGCCTCGCACCCCACCCGCGGGGTCGACGTCGGCGCGCAGGCCGCGATCTGGGACCACATCCGCGCCGCGCGCCGGCGGGGGCTCGCCGTGCTGCTCATCTCCGCCGACCTCGACGAGCTCATCGGCCTGTCCGACAGCATTCGCGTCATCCTCCGCGGCCGGCTGGTCGGCGAGTTCGACCCGCAGACGGTCACCCCCCAGCAGCTGGGCTCGGCGATGACCGGTGCGAGCGAGCGGACCGAGGAGCCCGTATGACGGCGTTACGCCGGGGGGTGCTCGCGCTGGCGGCACCGGTCCTGGCGTTCGTGGTCGCCGCCGTGGTCACGTCGGTCGTCCTGCTCGGGACCGGCGACTCGCCCGCGGAGTTCTGGCAGGTGCTGCTCACGGTGCCCGCAGGCCGCAACATCGTGAACATGGTCAACTTCGCCGCGATCCTCTACCTGTCGGGGCTCGCCGCCGCGATCGGCTTCCGGATGAACCTGTTCAACATCGGCGTCGAGGGCCAGTACCGGGTGGCCACCTTCGCCGGCGCGCTGTTCGCCGGTCAGGCGTTCCTGCCCGGAGCACTCAACACGGTGGCCTCGGTGCTCGTGGCGATGGCCGCGGGCGCGGCATGGGCAGGCATCGCCGGCGTGCTGAGAGTCACCCGGGGGGTCAGCGAGGTCATCTCCACCATCATGCTCAACGCGATCGCGCTGTCGCTGGTGGCCTACTTGCTGCGCCGGGTCGGCAACCGGATCGGTCAGACGATCGAGACCGACGAGATCCCGTCGAACGCCTGGGTGCCCGGCTTCTCGCTGGTCCCCGGCGAGACCGCCGAGCTGTACGGCCTGGCCCTGCTGGCGGTGGTCGCCGGGGTGGGCTTCGCCGTCGTGCTGAACCGGACCCGCTTCGGGTTCGAGCTGCGCGCGACCGGGTACTCCGAGTCGGCAGCGATCGCGAGCGGTGTCGACGTCAAGCGGATGGTCCTGTACTCCATGCTGCTGTCGGGAGCGGTTGCCGGGCTGATCGGCATGCCGGAGCTCTTCGGCGCGTCGCATGCCTACGGCTCGACGATCCAGACCGGCATCGGCTTCACCGGCATCGCCGTGGCGCTGCTCGGCCGCAACACGCCGCTCGGCATCGCGGTCGGCGCGCTCATCTTTGCCTACCTCGCCCAGCAGGCCAGTCCGCTCGGCATCACCGCCGGCATCTCCCCCGAGATCATCCTCGTCACCCAGGGGGTGGTGGTGCTGAGCGTCGTCATCGCCTACGAGGTGGTGAGCCGCTACCGCTCGCGGCTGGAGCAGAGCGCCGTTGCCGCGGCCCTCGAGGCCGAGCGCCGGCACGAGGAGGTGGCGGCGTGAGCACCATGGCCCCCGCGCCGACGGAGCACCCGGCGGGCCAGGCGGCGCAGCGCCGTACCTCTGGGCGCCTCAGCAGGGGCGGCCGGCTCTGGCTGTACGCCCTCGCGGTGCTCGTCGCCCTGTCGCTTGCTCGTGTCGTCACCGGCGCCGACGACCTCACCTCGGCCGGCACCTTGCGGGCCGCCATCATCGCGGCCATCCCGATCGCGCTGGCCGGGCTCGGCGGGCTGTGGTCGGAGCGTGCGGGCGTGGTCAACATCGGTCTCGAGGGCATGATGATCCTCGGCACGCTGGGCGCCGGCTACTACACCTACTACCAGGGCGTCTGGATCGGCCTGCTCGGAGCCATCATGTTCGGCGCGATCGGCGGCGCGCTGCACGCGCTCGCCACCGTGGTGTTCGCTGTCGACCACATCGTCTCGGGCGTCGCCATCAACATCATCGCCGCCGGGGTGGCGGCCTTCCTCGCGGAGGTCTTCTTTGCCGACCTCGCCGGCGGCGGTGCGACGCAGTCGCCGTCCCTGGCCCAACCGCCGTCGATCACGGTGCCGGGTATCGCCGGCTGGTCCGACGACCTTGCCGACCGCGGCTGGTTCGTGGTCTCGGACCTTGCTGGCCTCGTCAACGCGTTGACCGCCGACGTGTCGAGCTTCACCGTGCTCGCGCTGGCGCTCATCGCGGGCACCGGCTGGGTGCTGTGGCACACCGGTTTCGGCCTTCGCCTGCGCTCCTGCGGCGAGGCGCCTACCTCGGCGGAGACCCTCGGCATCAACGTCTACCGCTACAAGTTCGTCGCGGTGACGGTCTCGGGCATGTTCGCCGGTTTCGGCGGCTGCTACCTCGCCCTCGTCGCCTCCTCCGGGTACGCCAACGGGCAGACCGGCGGTAGGGGCTACATCGGCCTGGCGGCGATGATCTTCGGGAACTGGAGCCCCGGCGGCCTGCTGTCGGGATCGCTGCTGTTCGGCTTCACCGAGGGCGCCCGGCTGCGCAGCGGTGGTGAGTCGGTGCACGCGCTGCTGCTTGTGGTGGCGCTCGGGCTGCTCGTCCTGGCCGGGTGGCAGATCTGGAAGGGGCACCGGACAGCCGCCGTGTTGTCGGCCGCGGTAGGCGCGGCCGCGCTGTGGTGGTACCTGGTCACCGACACCATCCCCGGTGACTTCACCGAGATGACGCCGTACGTCACCACGCTGCTGGTGCTCGCGCTGGCCAGCCAGCGGCTGCGGATGCCGGCGGCCGACGGGCAGCGCTACCGGCGGGGGCAGGCCGGATGACGCCGGTGCACATCGAGCCGGCGGAGATCGACTGGGCAGACCTGCGGGCCCGGGCGAGCGAGGCCGTGGGCCGGGCGTACGCGCCGTACTCCCGCTTCCCGGTGGGCGTGGCCGGGCTGGTCGACGACGGCCGGGTGGTGGTCGGCTGCAACGTCGAGAACGCCTCGTACGGCCTTGGGCTGTGCGCCGAGTGCGGCATGGTCTCGGCGCTGCACACCAGCGGCGGCGGCCGGCTCGTCGCGGTCGCCTGCGTCGACCGGTCCGGCGCGCCGCTGATGCCGTGCGGACGCTGCCGCCAGCTGCTGTGGGAACACGGCGGACCGCAGTGCCTGCTGGACACCCCCGCCGGGGTGCAGGCCATGAGCCAGGTGCTGCCCGATGCCTTCGGGGCCGACGACCTCGAGAACCGCTGAGGCGGCGACCGTGAGCACGACCACTGTGCCCAGCACCGACGTCGACCTGAGCGACGCGGACTTCGTCGCCGACCCGTACGCCGAGCTGGCCCGGCTGCGAGCGCTCGGCCCCGTCGTGCGGCACCAGCCCAGCGGCCTGTTGCTGGCCACCCAGCACGCCGTGGTCGGACAGGTGCTGCGCCACCGCGGCTTCGGTCGCAGCTGGCGCGACCTGGAGCCGGTCGCGCGGTATGGGCCCTTCAACGCGCTGCACCGCCACCAGATGATGGAGCACGAGCCGCCCTCGCACACCCGGCTGCGGAGGTTGGTCGCGGGCGCGTTCGCCCGAGGACACGTGCAGCGGATGCGGCCGCGGATCGAGGCCATCGCGACCGGCCTGCTCGACGAGCTCGCCGGTGCCGCGGCGGACGGGCCGGTCGACGTGGTCGCGGGCTACGCCGAGCCGCTGCCGGTCGCGGTCATCGCCGACCTGCTCGGGGTGCCGCCGCGCGATCGAGCCCTGCTGCGGGACTGGTCGCAGGCCATCGTGCGAATGTACGAGCTGGGCCGCACGCCAGCGGTCGAGGCGGCTGCGATCGCGGCAAGTGCCGATTTCGCCGCGTACGTGCGCGCGCTCGTCGACGCGCGTCGCAGGCAGCCGGCCGACGACTTGCTGACCGACCTGGTGCGGGCCAGTGCGGACGGCAGCGGGCTGTCCGACGACGAGCTGGTCGCCTCGGTGGTGCTGCTGCTCAACGCCGGGCACGAGGCGTCTGTCAACGCGTTCGGCAACGGCCTGGTCGACCTGCTCCGGCACCGCGACCAGCTGGTGCGGCTGAGCGCCGGTGCCGTCCGGGTCGAGACCGTGGTCGAGGAGCTGCTGCGCCACGACGCGCCCCTGCAGCTGTTCGAGCGCACGGCGACCGACGACGTCGAGCTGGCGGGGTTGCCGGTGCGGCGCGGTGACAAGGTTGCGGTGCTGCTCGGCTCGGCCAACCGCGACGAGACGGTCTTCGCCGGCGCCGACCGCCTCGACGTCGGGCGCGATCCCAACCCGCACCTGGGTTTCGGCATGGGCGTGCACTTCTGCCTCGGTGCCCCGCTGGCACGCATGGAGCTGGCGATCGCGCTGGAGCTGCTGCTAGCCCGGTGGCCGGCGATCGTGCTCGCCGCCGAGCCGAGGCGCCGGCCGACGTTCGTACTGCGCGGCTACGCCCGGGTCGACGTCGCCGCCGGGCAGGCGGCATGAGCGAGTCCGGGCGGGAGGCCCACGACGCCGTCGACGTGATCCGCACCAAGCGCGACGGCGGCGCGCTGTCGGCCGACCAGATCGACTGGGTCGTCGACGCCTACACCCGTGGTGCAGTCGCCGACGAGCAGATGTCGGCACTGGCGATGGCGATCCTGCTCAACGGCATGGAGCCGGCCGAGGTTGCCCGCTGGACCGCAGCGATGGTCGCCTCGGGGGAGCGGATGAGCTTCGCGCAGTTGTCCCGCCCGACGGCGGACAAGCACTCCACCGGCGGCGTCGGCGACAAGATCACGCTGCCGCTCGCCCCGCTTGTGGCCGCCTGCGGGGTCGCGGTGCCGCAGCTGTCGGGTCGCGGGCTCGCTCACACCGGCGGCACGCTGGACAAGCTGGAGTCGATACCCGGCTGGCGGGCGTCGCTGACCAGCGCCGAGCTGATGACACAGCTCGAGGACGTCGGCGCGGTGATCTGTGCCGCCGGGGCCGACCTGGCACCGGCCGACAAGAAGCTCTATGCCCTGCGCGACGTCACCGCGACCGTCGAGTCGATCCCGCTGATCGCGAGCTCGATCATGAGCAAGAAGATCGCCGAGGGCACTGGCTCCCTCGTGCTCGACGTCAAGGTCGGCTCCGGTGCGTTCATGAAGGACCTCGAGCAGGCCCACGAGCTCGCCGCGACGATGGTGGCACTCGGCACCGACGCCGGCGTGCGTACGGTCGCGCTGCTCACCGACATGAACACCCCGCTGGGGCGTACGGCCGGCAACGCCCTCGAGGTGCGCGAGTCGCTCGAGGTGCTCGCCGGCGGCGGACCCGGCGACGTGGTCGAGCTGACCCTGGCGCTCGCGCGCGAGATGCTCAGCTGCGCCGGCGTCGACGACGTCGATCCCGCCGACCGGCTGGCCGACGGCTCGGCGATGGACGTGTGGCGGGCGATGATCGCCGCCCAGGGTGGCGACCCCGACGGCGAGCTGCCCGTGGCACGCGAGTCCTACGACGTGGTCGCCGAGGCCGGCGGGGTGCTCACGCGCCTCGACGCGCTCGCGGTGGGCGTGGCCGCCTGGCGGCTCGGCGCCGGCCGCGCCCGACAGGGCGACCCGGTGCAGGCCGGTGCCGGGGTCGAGCTGCACGCCAAGCCGGGCGACGTCGTCGGCACCGGGCAGCCGCTGATGCGGTTGCACACCGACGAGCCGGCCCGCTTCGCGCGTGCCCTTGCCGCCCTCGACGGTGCCTGGACGATCGCCCCCGCCCCCCAACAGGGGGATCATCCGAGGGTTGTTGCGCCGTCGGTGGTGCTGGACCGCCTCGGCTGACCCGTCTCTGCCCGCGATCGTCCGAGGGTTGTTGTCAGCCCTGGCCCACCCGTGCAGCCTGCGGGGCGTCACCAGCGTCGCGGCAGCACCGGCTCCAGGCCCAGTGCCTCACCGACGGCCAGCTCCACCGCGGGGTATCTGCCCATGACGTCGCCCAGGTTGGAACTGAGCAGTTGCCAGCCGAATTGCTCGACGATCCGCTGTCGGCGCCGGTCGTCTCGGGCTCGCTGGGCGGGCGTGCCGTGCCAGTCACGGCCGTCGTACTCGACGGCGAGCCGGTGGTCCGGGTAGCCCAGGTCCAGCCGAAAGACTGCGTGCCGACGCTCGTCGAGCAGCGGGATCTGCGCCACCGGCCGCGGGAATCCGGCGTCGAGGAGGCGCAGCCGCAGCCAGGACTCACCCGGTGACTCCGTCAGGGATTCCACCCAGCCGATGAGCTCTCGCGCCTGCACGATGCCGGGATGATGCGTGAGCCGTGCCGCGCCTTGTCGCAGCTCCGCGACATCGACCATGCCCGCGTGCGCGAACGCGTCGAGAGCGGCCAACGCCATCGGCCGGTCGAGTGACCGAGCCAGGTCGAGTGCCGTACGCAGCGGCGTCGTGACGCGGACACCGCCGAGCTCAGTGATGTCGCCAGCCGCCAGACAGCGCTCGACCACCCGGATAGTGGGGTGCCCCGGCCGCATGCTGTGGTGTGGGACCGCACACTCGGGCACCAGCAGGTCGCGCTCGCCAGGGCCGAAGCAGTCGATGCCCCACATCCACGCTGCGGTACGACCCCACGCCACCCCGTCTCGCGGCAGGATCAGTGCCAAGGCGGCGATGCGCAGCTCCCGGGTGTCCCCTGCGGTGGCATCGACGTAAACGCCGCGCAGCAGGCGACGCAGCGCTCCGCGTCGCACCGCGGTCCGCAGGTCGTACGGAGTCAAGCCGAGTGTGCCGGCTCGGGTGCTGAGGAACGGTCGACCGTTGCACATCGGCGCATGCATGCCACGCATCGTGCTCGCTCGCGGCTCCGGCGGGATCGCTGTCCACAGGGCTGTTGCGGGTACGGCATCGCCGCATCGGCTGGCTCGCGGCGATAACCCTCGGATGATCGCTGAGGGGGCGGCCGGATGATCGCGGCTGCGGGGTCAGGGGATGAGCAGCATGAGGGTGTCGGCCACGCAGGCGGACTTGTCCTCGCCGTCGACCTCAACGCTCCAGCGCACGGTCACCAGCACACCGGGGCCGCTCTCGCGCGCCGCGGTGATCGTCGCGCCCGCACGCACCCGCGACCCGACCCGCAGCGGCTGGGGGAACCGCACCTTGTCCGCGCCGTAGTTGATCACCGCTGAGCAACCCTCGTAGGCGACCACGTCGGCGGCGAGCATCGGCAGCATCGACAGCGTCAGGTAGCCGTGGGCGATGGTGCCGCCGAACGGGCCGTCCGCGGCCCGGTCGACGTCGACATGGATCCACTGGTGGTCACCGGTCGCGTCGGCGAAGGCGTCCACGCGCTGCTGGGTGACCTCCAGCCACGGCCCGGGCTCGAGGTCGTCGCCGACGGCGGCCAGGACGTCGGAGGGTGAGCTGAAGGTACGCACGACGTCGACCCTAGTCAGATGCCGATGGGATGCCACACGGTCTTGGTCTCCAGCGTCCAGCTGAGCCGGTCGAGACCGGGGATGGCGAGCCAGTCGGCCCCGGGCTCGGGGCGGCGGACGCGGGTCAGTGTCTCGGCGGCGGCCACCTCGAGCTGGCGGGCCAGCTCACCGCTGTCGGCGCTGGTGTCGACCCCGGTCAGGTCGAGCGCGTCGACGTCGCGGTGCGACGCCAGCCACGGCAAGATCTCGGCCGCCGACCCGGTGAGGATGTTGACCACGCCGCCGGGCAGGTCGGAGGTCGCCAGGACCTCGCCGAGGGTGATCGCCGGCAGCGGATGCGCCTGGCTGGCGACGACGACGACGGTGTTGCCGGTGGCGATCGCCGGGGCCACCACGCTGACGAGGCCGAGCAGCGCGCCGCGCGGCGCGACCACCGCGACGACGCCGGTCGGCTCGGGGACGGACAGGTTGAAGAACGGCCCCGCCACCGGGTTGGCGCCGCCCAGCACCTGGGCCACCTTGTCGGCCCACCCGGCATACCACACCCAGCGGTCGACGGCTGCGTCGACGAAGGTCCCGGCCTTGCGCTGGCTGACACCCTCGGCGGCACGCAGCTGCTCGACGAACTGCTCGCGCCGGTCCTCCATCACCTCTGCGACCCGATAGAGCACCTGCCCGCGGTTGTAGGCGGTGCGCCCGGCCCACGCCGACTGCGCATTGCGGGCGGCAACGACGCCGTCCCGACCATCCTTGCGGCTGGCCTGCGCCACGTTGGCGAGGAACCGCCCCTTGGCGTCGGTGACGACGTACGAGCGTCCCGACTCGCTGCGCGGGAACGCGCCGCCGATGTAGAGCTTGTAGGTCTTGCGCACGTCGACGCGGTCGGTGCTGGCCGCACGGCTCCTGGCGGGGCTCATCGCAGGTATCCCGCCAGCCCGTGCCGACCGCCCTCACGGCCGTAGCCGGACTCCTTGTAGCCGCCGAACGGGCTCGCCGGGTCGAACTTGTTGAACGTGTTCGCCCACACCACCCCCGCCCGCAGCTGCTCGGCCATCCACAAGATCCGCGACCCCTTCTCGCTCCACACCCCGGCCGACAGCCCGTACGGGGTGTTGTTGGCCTTGTCCACGGCCTCCTGCGGGGTGCGGAAAGTCAGCACCGACAGCACCGGCCCGAAGATCTCCTCCCGCGCGATGCGGTGCGCCTGGCTGACGCCGGTGAAGATCGTCGGGGCGAACCAGAAGCCGTGCTCGGGCAGCGTGCACGGCGCCGACCACCGCTCGGCACCCTCGGCGTCGCCGGTGGCGGACAGCTCACGGATGCGCGCGAGCTGCGCGGCGGAATTGATCGCACCCACGTCGGTGTTCTTGTCCAGCGGGTCGCCAATGCGCAGGGTCGCCATCCGCCGCTTGAGGCGGTCGAGCACCTCGGCCTGCACACTCTCCTGCACCAGCAGCCGCGACCCCGCGCAGCACACGTGGCCCTGGTTGAAGAAGATGCCGTTGACGATGCCCTCGACCGCCTGGTCCAGCGGCGCATCGTCGAACACCACGTTGGCCGCCTTGCCGCCGAGCTCCAGCGTCAGTCGCTTGTCGGTGCCCGCAAGGCTGCTCGCGATGGCACGACCGACCGCGGTGGAGCCGGTGAACGCGACCTTGTCGACGCCGGGATGCCTCACCAGCGCCTGCCCGGTCGCCCCCGCACCGGTGATGATGTTGACCACCCCGGCCGGCAGGTCGGCCTGCTGGCAGATCTCCGCGAACAGCAGCGCGGTCAGCGACGTCGTCTCGGCCGGCTTGAGCACCACCGTGTTGCCGGCCGCCAGCGCCGGGGCGATCTTCCACGCCAGCATCATCAGCGGGAAGTTCCACGGGATGACCTGCCCGGCGACCCCGAGCGGCTGCGGGTCGGCCCCGCGCCCGGCGAACTCGAGCTTGTCGGCCCAGCCCGCGTAGTAGAAGAACCACGCCGCGACCAGCGGGAGGTCGGTGTCGCGGCTCTCCCGGATGGGCTTGCCGTTGTCGAGGCTCTCGGCGACGGCGAGCTCGCGGCTGCGCTCCTGCACCAGCCGGGCGATCCGGAACAGGTACTTGCCCCGTTCCCGGCCCGGCATCGCACTCCAGACCCGCTCGTAGGCCCGCCGCGCTGCTGCGACCGCGTGGTCGACGTCGGCCTCGCTCGCCTCGGTGACCTCGGCCAGCACCTCCTCGGTGGCGGGGTTGATCGTCTTGAAGCTGCTGGCGCTCACACCGGCGGTGAACTGGCCGTTGATGAACAGCCCGTACGAGCTGGCCAGGTCGACGACGGCGCGCGACTCCGGCGCCGGTGCGTACTCGAATGCGTTGCCGGTCATCGCCGCCTCAGTCCAGGGTCACGTAGTCGGGACCGGAGTAGGCGCCGGTCGTCAGCTTCTGCCGCTGCAGCAGCAGGTCGTTGAGCAGGCTGGACGCGCCGAAGCGGAACCAGTCGGGGGCGAGCCAGTCGGGCCCGGCGACCTCGTTTACGACGACCAGGTGCCGGATCGCGTCCTTGGCGCCTCGGATGCCGCCCGCCGGCTTGACCCCGACCTGACGCCCGGTCGCCACGCGGAAGTCTCGTACCGCCTCGAGCATGACCATCGTCACCGGCAGGGTCGCCGCGGGCTGCACCTTGCCGGTGGAGGTCTTGATGAAGTCGGCGCCGGCCAGCATCGCCAACCACGACGCACGTCGCACGTTGTCGTAGGTCGCCAGCTCGCCGGTCTCGAGGATCACCTTGAGGTGGACCGGCCGGTCGGCGCCGGAGCCGGCGGCCGCGCAGACCTCCTTGACTGCCACGATCTCGTCGAAGACCTGCTGCACCTGCCCGGTGAGGAACGCCCCGCGGTCGATGACCATGTCGATCTCGTCGGCGCCGGCGGCGATCGCGTCGGCGGTGTCACGCAGCTTGACCACGAGAGAGGACCGACCGGACGGGAACGCGGTGGCGACGCTGGCCACGTGCAGCCGGTCGCCGACCGCCTCCCGGGCGGTGGCCACCCGGTCGGGGTAGACGCAGACGGCGGCCGCCGACGGGCAGGTCGCATCGGTGGGGTCGGGCCGCAGTGCCTTTGCCGCCAGCGCCCGCACCTTGCCGGGGGTGTCGGCACCCTCAAGGGTGGTCAGGTCCACCATGGCGATGGCCAGGTCGAGGGCGTACGCCTTGGCCGACGTCTTGATCGAGCGGGTCGACAGCATGGCCGCCCGAGCCTCGGCGCCCACCTGGTCGACGCCGGGCAGCCCGGACAGGAACCGCCGCAGGGCGGACTCGGGGCTGGCGGCCTCCGACAGCAGCGTCGTCACGCGAGGCAGTCTAGAGAAGCCCAACTCCCGGTGGGCCAGCGCTCAGAGGCGCAGGTGGGCGGCCAGGTCGGACTTGATCGCGTCCAGGCGGCCGGCGGCGGCGATGCGGGCCGCCTGCACGGCGGCGGCCGGGTCGTCGACGGCCGGGCCGGCCCCGGCGTGCTCCACCGCCACGACCACCTCGAGGTAGGCCTTGAGCTTCGGCTCGGTGCCCGATGGCCTGACCACCACCCGGCCACGCTCGGCCAGCGTGAGCCGGACCCCGTCGGTCGGCGCGAGACCGGTGGTGTCCACCGAGCCGTCAGCCAGGTCGTCCACCCGCTCGACGCCCAAGCCCCCGAGCACCGTGGGCGCTCCGGCCCGCAGCCGCGTCATGGCGGCGGCGATCAACGACAGGTCGCTCGCCCGTACCGACAGCTGGTCGGTGGCGTGCAACCCGTGCCGGGTGGCCAGCTCGTCGAGCCGGTCGACGAGGGTGCGTCCCTCGGCGCGCAGCCGGGCCGCCAGGTCGCAGACGAGCAGGGTGGCACTGATGCCGTCCTTGTCGCGCACCAGGTCGGGTGCCACGCAGTACCCGAGCGCCTCCTCATAGGCGTAGGCGAGGCCGTCGACCTTGGTGAGCCACTTGAAGCCGGTCAGCGTCTCGGCATGACGGACGTCCGCACCGGCCCCGGCGTGCTCGGCCACCAGCCGGCCCAGCAGCGAGCTGGACACGATCGTGGCGGCGTACGTCCCGGTGCGCCCGGATGCCAGCACGGCGTCGGCCAGCAGCGCCCCGACCTCGTCGCCGTGCAGCATCCGCCACTGCCCGCGCAGCAGCCGGTCCGGCACCGCGACGGCACAGCGGTCCGCGTCGGGGTCGTTGGCCACGACCAGATCGGCGTTGACCGTCACCGCCCGGGCCAGCGCCAGGTCCATTGCGCCGGGCTCCTCGGGGTTGGGGAAGGCCACGGTCGGGAAGTCGGGGTCCGGCTCGGACTGCTCGGGCACGACGTGGCGGTCGCTGAACCCGGCCCGCGCGAGCACCTCGTCGACGGTGGCAGCGCCGACGCCGTGCAGGGACGTGTGCACCAGCCGCAGGGCACGCGGGCCGTCGTCGACGGTGCGCAGGACGGCGTCGACATAGCCGGCGCGCACCTGCTCGCCCAGCCGCTGGTAGGACGCCGAACGGGGCAGCTGCCCAACCGGCACCGCCGCGGCGCGGTCGATCGCCGCGGCGATCTGCTCGTCGGCGGGCGGCACGATCAGGCTGCCGTCGCCGAGGTAGACCTTGTAGCCGTTGTCCTGCGGCGGGTTGTGCGAGGCGGTGACCATCACCCCGGCGTCGCAGTCCAGGGCCCGTACGGCGTAGGCCAGCACGGGCGTCGGCAGCGGGCCGGGCAGCAGCAGCGCCTGGCCGCCGGCGCCCTGCACGATCTCGGCGGTATCGGTGGCGAACTGCGCCGAGCCGTGCCGGGCGTCGTAGCCGACCACCACCCGAGGTGCCCGCCCGGTCGGACCGGCCTGGGCGAGCAGGTGGCCGGCCAGCCCGGCGGCCGCCTGGGTGACGACCACCCGGTTCATGCGGTTGGGCCCCGCGCCCAGCGCGCCGCGCAGCCCCGCGGTGCCGAAGACGAGGCGACCGGAGAAGCGGTCGGCCAGGTCGGCGAGCGCGGACGCGTCCCCGTCCGCGGCGGCGGCGAGCACGCCTCCGAGCTCGGCGCGGGTCACCGGGTCGGGGTCGTCGGCGATCCAGGCCCGGGCGCGGGGCAGCAACGACGAGCCCGTCTGCGTCGCGTCGAACGCCGGCCGGTCTGAGTCCCCGGTGGCCATCGGGCCGCCGACCAGGGCCACCTCGGCGGCGTCCTCGGCGCGGTCGGGGATGTCGCCGGCCCAGACCTCCGCATCGTCGGCCGGGTGGTAGCCGATGGCGTGCCCCGGCTCGAGGTCCCACCAGCCGCGGGTGTTGGCCGAGATGCCGTGCACCACGGTGTGCCGGCCGGTGTGGTGGCCGGGACGTCGCCCGGTCCGGTCGAGGCCGTGCACATCCACGTCCAGACAGGCACGCACCAGGCGGACGGTGTCGGCAGGTGACAGCCACGACGACAGCTGCCGGCGGGTCTGGGGCCGGTCGAGGAAACTGCCGATCCGCAGCGCGAACGTCGCGATGTCGTGGCGGTCGGCGTAGCGCTGCAGGAGTGCCTCGGCGGCGACCTTCGCCACGCCGTAGTGGGTGTCGGGACGTGGTGGCACGTCCACGCGCAGCACCCCGTCGGCCAGGTCGTCGTGCCGGGTCAGCCCGACGGCGTGGTTGGAGCTGGCGTAGACGAGACGGGTGACCCCGTGCCGGACCATCGCATCGAGCAGGCGTGCGGTGGTCAACACGTGGGAGTCCAGGCATGCCGCGAGTGCGGCATCGCTGGGGTTGCTCGCCAGGTGGACGACCGCTTCAACGCCGCGCACCGCCGACTCGACGACCGTGGGGTCCAGACAGTCGCCCACGGTCCAGCTCGTGACCGCGCCGGCGACCTCCCCGGGCGGCTCGGCCAGGTCGAGCCCGTACACCCGCAGCCCGGCTGCGACGAGACCCACGCTGACGGTGCGGCCGATCGAGCCGGCGGCACCGGTGACCAAGACGTCCATGGAGGGACTCTGCCGCACCGTGGTGGCACCGGCCCGGGCGGTCCCATCCGCGTCGGCGATGATGGTAGACGTGACTCGCGTAGTGATCCTCGGCGGGGGACCCGGCGGCTACGAGGCGGCGCTCGTCGCCGCCCAGCTCGACGCCGAGGTGACGGTGGTCGACCGCGACGGCGTCGGCGGGGCTGCCGTGCTCACCGACTGCGTGCCCAGCAAGACGCTGATCGCGACCGCGGCGGTGATGACCGCGGTGGAGGAGTCCGACGAGCTCGGCGTCAGCCGGGGCGGGGAGGTCACCGCCGACCTCGGTGTCGTCAACAAGCGCGTTCTCGCCCTCGCCGGCGCCCAGTCGGCCGACGTGGCCGAGCGGCTGGCTCGCGAGGACGTACGGGTCGTCATCGGTGCGGCCCGTCTCGACGGCCCGCAGACCGCGGTGGTGACCGGTGGCGACGCCGACGGGGAACGCATCGACGCCGACACCGTGCTCGTCGCGACCGGCGCCCGCCCACGGGTGCTCGACTCCGCCCAGCCGGACGGTGAACGGATCCTCACCTGGCAGCAGGTGTACGGCCTGCGCGAACTGCCTGAGCGGCTGATCGTGGTGGGCTCGGGGGTGACCGGGCTGGAGTTCGCCGGGGCCTATCTGGCGCTCGGCTGCGAGGTCGTGCTGGTCTCCAGCCGCGACCGGGTGCTGCCGGGGGAGGACGCCGACGCGGCACGGGTCGTCGAGGACGTCTACCGCCGCCGCGGCATGACCGTGCTCGCCCGATCCCGGATGGCCTCGGTCGAGCGCAGCACCGACGGCGTGCGGGTGCGGCTCACCGACGGCGGCACGGTCGACGGATCACACTGCCTGCTGGCGCTCGGCTCGGTGCCCAACACCGAGGACCTCGGGCTCGAGGGCTGCGCCGTCGGCCTCGATGCTCGCGGCTTCATCGAGGTCGACCGGGTGTCGCGGACGAGCGGCAGAGGGGTGTACGCCGCGGGGGACTGCACCGGCGTGCTGATGCTGGCCTCCGTTGCGGCGATGCAGGGTCGGATCGCCATGTGGCACGCGCTGGGTGACGCGGTCACCCCGCTGGACCTCGCCCAGGTCTCGTCCAACATCTTCACCTCGCCCGAGATCGCCACCGTCGGCTGGACCCAGCAGGCGGTCGACTCCGGTGCGGTCGAGGCGGAGACCGTCACGCTGCAGCTGGACGGAAACGCGCGGGCCAAGATGCAGGGCGTGCGCGACGGCTTCGTCAAGCTGTTCTGCCGGCCGGGTACGGGGACGGTCGCGGGCGGGGTGGTGGTGGCCCCGCAGGCCAGCGAGCTGATCCATCCGGTCGCCCTGGCGGTGGCCAGCAGGCTGACGGTCGACCAGGTGGCGCATGCATTTACGGTCTACCCCTCAATTTCTGGGTCGGTGGCCGAGGCGGCCCGAAGGCTGCACCGCCGCGCCTGACGCCCGTTGGTGGACCAGCACGCAAATATCTCCCCTCTTTGGCCGCCTCATCCCGCCCGTTTGACCGATACCCCCCGCTGACCTGCGGCGACGAGACTGGCCGGCGGGAGTGACGACTCCACCTCTTCGGTGCGCATCCTGCGGTGAATTACACCAAGGTGTTTCACCGCCGCCATTAGCGGAATCTTTGCGGCGGAATACTCGACAGTGCATTTCGGTGCGCAATACTCGGCCGCTGCAGTCACAGGAGCACCTCCTGTAACAGTCAGCGCCGAGCATTCGAGGGGCCGAGATGAGAGTCGTGGTTGCGGTCGTCGCCGCAGGTCTGCTGGCCGGTACCGGCGTGGGGCCGGTGGTTCCCGCCGCTGCCGCGAGTCCGCGGCCGAGCTCGCCAGCGGGCGTCGCCGCGGGCGCAGCCACGAGTCTGCCGGCCGATGACGGCTCGGACACGGTCGTCAGCAGCCAGCCGGTCGCCCCGGTGGCAGCCGGCGCCGAGCGTACGACCGCATCCGGCGCCGACGTCGTGGCCGAGCTGGCACCCACGCAGATTGAGCCGTTCGGCCTGCTGGGCATCACCTGGGACCCGGCGACCACCCCTGCGGGCATCGACATCGAGGTGCAGGTGCACACCGCCGACGGGTGGGGGGCGTGGAAGCACGTGGAGTACGTCTTTGACGAGGGTCCGGCGGCGACCGAGGAGAGCGACGCCCGCGCCGGCACCACACCGCTGTGGGTCGGCAGCGCCGACGGTGCGGCGGTGCGCATGACCTCAAGCACCGGCACCGCGCCGGCAGATGTCCGGTTGGTGACGGTGGACCCCGAGATCGACGGCCTGTCCAGCGCGGACCGCGCGAGCGGGGTGACCCGCTCAGCGGCCAAGTCGGTCGCCCAGCGGCGCCCGTCCAGCGGAGACGCGATCAAGGGCTCCCCGCGGTTCCCTGCCCTGCCCCGCCTCATCACCCGCAGGCAGTGGGGGGCCGACCCGGCCATGACGGAGTCCTGCTACCCGCCCCGCTACGGCCGGTCGGCCAAGATGGTGTTCGTCCACCACACCGCCGGCAGCAGCCGGTACACGGTGAGCGAGTCACCCGCGATCGTGCGCAGCATCCTCGCCTACCACACCCAGGCCCAGGACTGGTGCGACATCGGCTACAACGCGTTGATCGACCGCTTCGGCAACATCTACGAGGGGCGCCGCGGTGGCATCCGCAAACCCGTCCGGGGCGCGCACTCCGGTGACTACAACACCAACTCGGTCGGGGTCTCGCTGATGGGGAACTTCCAGAAGGCCGAGCCCAGCAGGCGCATCCTGAACGCGCTGGTCCGCTTCATCGGCTGGCGCCTCGGTACCAGCTTCAGCCCCGTACGCGGCGCCGTCCGCCTCAACGGTGCCCGGTTCGCGCGCATCTCCGGGCACCGCGACGCGATGTCGACCAGCTGTCCGGGGGGCAACGTCTACGACCGCATCCCCCACATCAGGCGGCGGGTGGTGCACTACCTGGACGACTACGAGTCCGCCGCGAAGCGCAAGGCCGGGCGGCTCGGCGACCGGACGACCGGGAAGGTCTTCATGGGCGAGCAAGGTGCCCATGGCGGCACGTACACGGTGTTCACCAAGGGCCGGATCTATGCCAGCAGCGGCCCAGGCGTGCACTGGCTGTCAGGACGGCCGTTGTCGGTCTTCCGCAAGGCCCGCGGTGTCTCCGGGCCGCTCGGCTGGCCGACGATCGACCCGCGGTCGATCGTCGGGCGCTGGGCCATGGTTGCCTTCGGCAATGGGCGGATCTACCTGCGCGCGGGACGACCGGCCCGGGTGCTGTACGGCCGCATCGTCGACCGCTACGCCAAGCTCGACTACCACCGCGGCCGGCTGGGGCTGCCCACGTCCGGCATCCGCAAGGTGACCGGCGGGCACCGCGCCAGGTTCCAGCACGGCACCCTGCGCTGGCACCGCAGCAGCAACCGGGTGACGGTGCGCTGGCACTGAACGCGCTCCGCGCCAAACCATCGATCATGCATTCGCGTCGCTGGGGCAGCAGCGAGGCATGATCGCCGGTGGCCGGTCAGTCGGCTCCGGACACCACGCACACCAGGTCGCCGCCCTCGGCCGGCCGGGGGCTGGTGATGACCAGCCGCTCGACGGTGCCGCCGACAGGGGTGGTGATCGATGCCTCCATCTTCATCGCCTCGACGGTGGCCACGGTCTGACCGGCTGAGACCGTGTCGCCCTCGGCGACCGCCGGGCTGACCGTGCCGTCGTAGGGCACCGCCACCTGGCCCTTCTCGTCGGGGTCGGCCCGCTCGGCGCTCGTCGCCTCCGACGACGCCGACCGGTCGCGCACCGACACCGGGCGCAGCTGCCCGTTGATGGTGCACATGACCGTCCGCATGCCCTTGGTGTCGGGCTCGCTCACCGCCTCCACACCGACGATCAGGGTCTTGCCCTCCTCGATCTCGACGATGGTCTCGGCCTGGGTGTCCAGGCCGTAGAAGAACGCGTGGCTCGGCAGCACCGACAGGTCGCTGTAGGCCTCGTATGCCTGCTCGAACTCCTCGGTGGGGCCGGGGAAGAGCAGCCGGTTCAGCGTGGCGCGTCGCCCGTTCGACGAGCCCTCGAGGCCGCGCCGGTCGTCGTCGTCCAGCTCGGTCACCTCGCGCCGGGTGGAGCGGCCCTCCAGCGCCCGGCTGCGGAAGGGCTCGGGCCAGCCACCCGGCGGGTCACCGAGCTCGCCGGACAGGAAGCCGACCACCGAGTCGGGCACGTCGTAGTCCTGCGGCTGCTCGGCGAAGGCGGCCGGGTCGGCACCGACGGCCACCAGGTGCAGCGCCAGGTCGCCGACGACCTTGCTGGACGGGGTGACCTTGACGATGTTGCCGAGGATGTCGTTGGCGGTTGCGTACATCTGCTCGATCTGCTCGAACCGGGTGCCGAGGCCCAGGGCGATCGCCTGCTGCCTGAGGTTGGACAGCTGGCCACCGGGGATCTCGTGCCGGTAGACCCGGCCGGTGGGTGCGGCCAGCCCCGCCTCGAACGGGGCGTAGACGCGCCGTACCGCCTCCCAGTAGGGCTCCAGGTCGTTCAGCGCCTGCAGCGACAGCCCCGTCTTGCGGTCGGTGTGGTCGGTCGCCGCGACCAGCGCGGACAGTGGCGGCTGGCTGGTGGTTCCCGCCATCGACGCGCTTGCCGCATCCACCGCGTCGACGCCGGACTCGATCGCGGCCACCAAGGTGGCCAGCTGACCGCCGGCGGTGTCGTGGGTGTGCAGATGCACGGGCAGGTCGAACCGCTCGCGCAGCGCGGTCACGAGCCGGCGGGCCGCCGGGGCGCGCAGCAGCCCGGCCATGTCCTTGATCGCCAGCACGTGCGCACCGGCGTCCACGATCCGCTCGGCCAGGCCGAGGTAGTAGTCCAGCGTGTAGAGCGTCTCGTCGGGGTCGGACAGGTCGCCGGTGTAGCACAGCGCGACCTCGGCGAGCGCGCTGCCGGTCTCGCGTACGGCGGTGATCGCGGGCGCCATCTGCGCCACGTCGTTGAGCGCGTCGAAGATACGGAACACGTCGACGCCGGTCGCCGCCGCCTCGACCACGAAGGCGTCGGTGACCTCGGTCGGGTACGGCGTGTAACCGACGGTGTTCCGGCCGCGCAGCAGCATCTGCAGGCATACGTTCGGGACCGCTTCGCGCAGCGCGGCCAGCCGCTCCCAGGGGTCCTCGAGCAGGAACCGCAGGGCCACGTCGTACGTGGCACCGCCCCAGGCCTCCAGCGACCACAGCTGTGGCGTCGTTCGGGCGACGTGACCGGCCACGCCCAGCAGGTCGGTGGTGCGCACCCTAGTGGCCAGCAATGACTGGTGCGCGTCCCGGAACGTGGTGTCGGTGACCGCCACCGCCTGCTGCTCGCGCAGCCGGCGGGCGAAGCCCTCGGGACCGAGGTCGGCGAGCAGCTGCCGCGACCCGTCCGGCGCGGTGGCCTGCAGGTCGACGTCGGGCAGCTTCTCGCGCGGGTCGACGATGGCCGGTGCCGGGCCGTGCGGGAGGTTGACGGTGACGTCGGCGAGCCAGCTGAGCAGCTTGGTGCCACGGTCGGACGACATCGAGCGGGTGACCAGGTGTGGCCGCTCGTCGATGAACGACGTGGTCAGCCGGCCGGCGGCGAAGTCGGGGTCGTCGAGCACGGCCTGCAGGAAGGCGATGTTGGTGGTAACGCCCCGCACGCGGAACTCGGCGACCGCCCGGCGCGCCCGTGCGACGGCGGCGGGAAAGTCGCTGCCGCGACAGATCAGCTTGGTCAGCATCGAGTCGAAGTGCGCGCTGACCTCGGCGCCGGTGAACGTGGTGCCGCCGTCCAGCCGGATGCCGGCGCCGCCGGGGGAGCGGTACGTCGTGATCTTGCCGGTGTCGGGGCGGAAGCCGTTGGCGGGATCCTCGGTGGTGATGCGGCACTGCAGCGCGGATCCGCGCAGCGTGATCGACTCCTGGGTCAGGCCCAGGTCGGCCAGAGTCTCGCCGGAGGCGATGCGCAGCTGGGCCTGGACCAGGTCGACGTCGGTGACCTCCTCGGTGATCGTGTGCTCCACCTGGATGCGCGGGTTCATCTCGATGAAGACGTGCCGGCCGTCGCTGTCGACCAGGAACTCCACCGTGCCCGCACAGCTGTAGCCGATCTCGGTGGCCAGCCGCACCGCGTCCGCGCAGATCCGCTCGCGCAGGTCGGGGTCGAGGTTGGGCGCCGGGGCGATCTCGACGACCTTCTGGTGGCGGCGCTGCACCGAGCAGTCCCGCTCGAACAGGTGCACCACCGCACCGGTGGCGTCGCCCAGCACCTGGACCTCGATGTGCCGCGGCTCGATGACGGCCTGTTCGAGGAAGACCGTGGAATCGCCGAACGCGCCGTCGGCCTCGCGCATCGCGGCCTCGATCGACGAACGCAGCTCGTCGGGGTCGGTGACCCGGCGCATGCCGCGGCCGCCACCGCCAGCCACCGCCTTGACGAAGACGGGGAACTCGATGTCGTCGGCGGCCGCCACCAGCTCGTCGACGTCGTCGCTCGGCGGCACCGAGGCCAGCACGGGGACTCCCGCCCGCTCGGCCGCCTCAACGGCCCGGGACTTGTTGCCGGTCAGCCGGAGAACGTCGACCGACGGGCCGACGAAGGTGAGACCCGCGTCGGCGCAGGCCTGGGCGAGGGCCGGGTTCTCCGACAAGAACCCGTAGCCGGGGTAGATCGCATCGGCGCCGGACTGCACGGCGACCTCGACGATCGCGGCGTGGTCGAGGTAGGCCCGGACTGGGTGGCCGCGTTCGCCGATCAGATAGGCCTCGTCCGCCTTGAGTCGGTGCTCGGAGTTGCGGTCCTCGTAGGGAAAGACCGCGATCGTCCTCGCCCCGAGCTCGTAGGCGGCCCGGAAGGCGCGGATGGCGATCTCGCCCCGGTTGGCGACCAGCACCTTGTCGAACACGCGTACCTCCGGGCCGGTCCGTGGCGTAGCGGGTGGGGCGCGCGCCAGGCTATCGAGGCGGCGCGGCCGGCGCCGCATCGGTGCCGAGGTGCGGACACCGGCGTCGTGGTGGGGGGCTCAGCCGTCGCTGTCGGCGATGGTGCAGATGACCCCGCCGGCGCTGACACCGGCGCCTTGCTCGGCCTGCAGCTCGGTGATGGTGCCGGCCTTGTGGGCGTTGATCGGCTGCTCCATCTTCATCGCCTCGAGCACGACCACCAGGTCGCCCTCGTCGACCTGGTCGCCGTCGGCGACCGCGACCTTGACGATCGTGCCCTGCATGGGCGAGGTGAGAGCGTCGCCTCCGGCCGCACTGGCCCCGCCCGCGCTCGCCGCCCGTCGCTTGGCCCTCGCGGCCGTACGCGTCGAGGCAGCGGCCACGCCGAGGCCGGCAGGCAGCACGACCTCGATCCTCCTGCCGCCGACCTCGACCGTGACGGCTTCGCGCTCGGCCGCCGCCTCGTCGGGTGCGTCCGGCTCGCCCTCGTACGGCTGGACCTGGTTGTCCCACTCGGTCTCGATCCACCGGGTGTGCACGGCAAAGTCGCCGTCCGCGGCCACGTACGCGGGGTCGTCGAGCACGGCCCGGTGGAAGGCGATCACCGTGGGCATGCCCTCGACGACGAACTCCGCCAGCGCGCGGCGGGACCGTTCGATGGCCTGTTGCCGCGTCGCGCCGGTGACGACCAGCTTGGCGACCAGCGAGTCGAACGCGCCAGGGACCGTCTCGCCCTGGTCGTAGCCGCCGTCGATACGTACGCCGGGTCCGGCCGGTGGGTGCCAGCGGGTCAGGGTGCCTGGGGCGGGCAGGAACCCGCGGCCGGCGTCCTCGGCGTTGATGCGGAACTCGATGCTGTGGCCGCGCACGTCGGGGTCGCCGTAGCCGAGCTCCTCGCCCGCAGCCAACCGGAACATCTCCCGCACGAGGTCGATGCCGGTGACCTCCTCGCTGACACAGTGCTCGACCTGCAGCCGGGTGTTGACCTCGAGGAAGCTGATCGTGCCGTCCTCGCCGACCAGGAACTCGCACGTTCCCGCGCCGACGTAGCCGGCCGCGCTCAGGATGGCCTTGGAGCTGTCGTACAGCTCGGTCAGCTGCTCGTCGTACAGGTACGGCGCGGGCGCCTCCTCGACGAGCTTCTGGTGCCGGCGCTGCAGCGAGCAGTCGCGCGTGGACACCACCACGACACCGCCGTGGGCGTCGGCGAGGCACTGGGTCTCCACGTGCCGCGGCCGGTCGAGGTAGCGCTCGACGAAGCACTCGCCGCGGCCGAAGGCGCTGACCGCCTCGCGCACCGCCGACTCGTACAGCTCGGGCACCTCCTCGACCGTCCGGGCCACCTTGAGCCCGCGGCCACCGCCGCCGAACGCCGCCTTGATGGCGATGGGCAGCCCGTGCTCCTCGGCGAACGCCACGACCTCGTCGACGCCGCCGACCGGGTCCGGTGTGCCGGGCACCAGCGGGGCGCCGGCCTCGTGGGCGATGTGGCGGGCCTGGACCTTGTCGCCGAGCGCGATGATCGCGGCCGGCGGCGGCCCGACCCAGACCAGTCCCGCATCGGTCACCGCCTGGGCGAAGTCGGCGTTCTCGGCCAGGAAGCCGTAGCCGGGATGCACCGCGTCGGCACCGCTGCGCACGGCGACGTCGATCAGCTTGCCTGCGTCCAGGTACGAGTCGACGGGGGTGGCGCCGTCCAGGCTGTAGGCCTCGTCCGCCAGCCGTACGTGCAGGGCGTCGCGGTCGGCGTCGGCGTACACCGCCACGCTGGTGAGGCCGGCGTCGCGACAGGCCCGCACCACGCGGACGGCGATCTCGCCACGGTTGGCGACCAGCACCTTGCTCAACCGCGTGGCTGCCTGCCTGGTCACCGATTGCTCCCGTTCGCCGAGGGGTCGGTGGGGAGTCTAGAGGCCGGCTCCCGGTCGGCGCCGACGGCGGCGGGGCGGGGGGTCTAGACGCCGAGACGCTCGGCAGCGATCTTGACGCCCTGCACCCTTGCGGCGATCTTCTGGAAGGCGATGTCGCGGGCGAAGTCCGGTGACCCGTGCTTGGGCTTCTCGTCGACGCTGAACGGCGAGAACCCGCAGTCGTCGGTGGCGCCGAGCCGCTCGGTCGGGATGTAGCGCGCAGCGGCGACGAGGTCGTCGGCCACCTGCTCGGGCGTCTCCACCGTGGGGTTGAGCGGGTCGATGACGCCGATGAAGCACACCTGGGGGACGCCGTTCGCGTCGTCTCGGCTGTGCTCGCCGACCAGCTTGTAGACGTACTCCTTGTCACGCTCGCTGGCGAGCTGCATCAAGAAGTAGCCGGCGTTCATCCGGAACATCGACGGCAGCAGATCGGCGTAGTCCACGTCGGCGGAGTGCACCGAGTCCATGTCGCCGCCGGGACACGTATGCACGCCGATGTTGACCCGCTCCGCGGCGGAGAAGCGGTCCAGCACCTGGTTGTTCAGCTCGATGAACTGCTGCAGCATGTGCCGCCCGGTCCACGGGTTGCGGGGGTCGTTCTTGGACGCCAGGCGGCCCTCGGTGAAGTCGACCGAGACCCGTTGAGCCCCCGCCGCGAACGCCTGTCGGATGTCCTTCTCCGCCTCGTCGCACAGGTCGGACAGGAACTGCTCACGCGGGTAACCGTCGACCTCGGCGTCCAACGGGTAGAGCAGCGACAGCATCGACGGCGCAATGACCGCCTGCTTCATCGGCCCGCTCGCGTACGGGATGGACTTGCTCAGGTAGTCCGAGGCGAAGGTCTTGTAGCGGAAGGGCCCGCCGGTCAGCCGGGGCAGCTGGCGGTGGTGGCCGTCGTCGAAGATCGCGAAGTACTGCCCGTCGGCGGCCAGGTTGTCGGCCAGGCCGGTGCCGGCGAGTGTGTCGGTGATCGGATAGGTGGCAAAGCTCGAGGCGCGCTGCTCGCCGTCGGACACGATGGGGGCGCCGGTCGCCTCCATCCGCTCGACCGAGTCCTTGCAGGCTGCGTCCTGCTCGGCCGCCAGACCGTCGAAGCCGATGCTGCCCGCGTCGTAGTCCGCGATGGCCTTCTGCAACCTGGCGGGTCGTGGCAGAGAACCGACGTTCTCGGTCGGGATGGACATGTGGGGGTCTCCTCCTCGTCGAGGGTCCGCGCCGGCGGGCGGACTCGGCAACGACCCTATGACCCCGCGCGGAGTCGAGCCAGGTGGTCCCGGCACCGTGTTGCCACCGCGTCCAGCTCCGCCAAGGTCTGGTCGAGGTCGTCGCGCCGCTGCTCGAGGTCGGCGCGGCGGATGTCGATCTGTCCCAGCAGGTACTCCAGCTGGCCGGCCTCACCCGGCTCGGCGTCGTACATGTCGACGATGGCCGCGATCTCGTCCAGGCTGAAGCCGAGCCGGCGCCCGCGCAGGACCAAGGCCAGCCGGACCCGGTCGCGAGCCTCGTACACCCGCTGTCCGCCCTCGCGGCGGGGCGCGAGCAGGCCCTTGTCCTCGTAGAAGCGGATCGTGCGTGCCGTGACGCCGAACTCGCACGCGAGGTCGGCGATGCGCCAGGTGCCCGTGCCCATGCCCATGCCCAGAGCGTGCCTGACGTTGACGTCAACGTAAAGCGCAGTCGGCCCGACCCTCGTCGAGGACCTCACCGCCGACGGCGACGAACTGCCACCGGTACGAACCGTCGCCGAGGTCGAGTCGCAGCACCCCGCTGCGCCCGGCGACGCGGGTCTCGGTCAGCGGGTCGGCCGGCGCCGTGAAGTCTCGCAGCTCGGCCCCGCCGGTGCCCGCGACGATCTCGACCGTGCCCTGCCCGTCCGCCGCGCCGGCGGCATCTCGTGCCGCGAACCGCTCGTAGTCATGGTCGTGGCCGTTGAGAACAAGGTCGACCCCGCCGTCGGCGGCGGTCCGCCACAGCCCGTCGGAGCTCTCGGTGTCGCCGTGCTCGCCCGTTGACCAGCGGGGGTGGTGCCAGTAGGCCAGCGTGCAGGACGCGTCATTGCGCGCGAGGTCGTCGGCGAGCCAGCGCTGCTGGGCTGAGGACGCGTCGCAGGCCAGCAGTTCGCAGCCGTCGTTGCTGTTCAAGGCGACCAGGTGCCAGTCCCCGAGGTCGAAGGAGTAGTAGCCGTTGCTGCCGGGGTGCGCCGCCGCGCCGAAGAAGTCGAAGTAGCCGCTGGCCCGCTCGCTGGCGTAGTACTCGTGGTTGCCGGGCACCGGGTGCGTGACGTCGACGAACCGGCCCCAGGTCTTGGCGTAGCTGGTGCGGAAGGCACTGAGGGCGCCGTCGGGGTACTGGTTGTCGCCGAGGGTCAGCACCGCGTCGGGGTCGATGCTCTCCACCAGCGTCGCGGTCTGGGCGGCTCCGCAGTCCGGGCCCGGGCAGGTGCTGATGTCGCCGGCGGCGACCACCGTGACCGAGCCGGCTGGCCCGGGTCCGGTTCCGGCTCCAGCGGCGGAGCCCCCGCCGGCACTCGGGGTGCCGCATGCAGCCAGCACCGTCAACCCGGCGGCGGCAAGCGCGGCGACGGCCGTCTGGGCGGCGGCGGGCAGTGGTCGACTCACCCGTTGATTGCACCACGCCCGCCGGGTTGCCGACGGCGGTTCGCGGTTGCCGAGCCTGCCTGGGGTGCTTTACGTTGACGTCAACGTAAAGCAACACCGGAGGTCACCGATGACGTCGTTCGAGCTGTCCCGCGAGCACGAGGAGTTCCGCCGGTCCGTGCGCGAGTTCGCGCGGGCCGAGATCGCCCCGCACGCGGCGCAGTGGGACCGCACGCACCACTTCCCCATCGACACGGTCCAGGCGATGGGTGCGCTGGGCCTGTTCGGGCTCACCGCGCCGGCGGAGTTCGGTGGGGCCGCCGGGGACTTCACCAGCCTGTGCGTGGCCATCGAGGAGGTCGGCCGGGTCGACCAGTCGATGGGCATCACCCTCGAGGCGGCGGTCGGCCTCGGCATCAACCCGCTGCTGGAGTACGGCACCCAGGAGCAGAAGGAGCGGTGGCTGCCCGACCTTATCGAGGGACGTACGCTCGCCGGCTTCGGTCTGACCGAGGCCGGCTCGGGCTCTGACGCCGGTGGCCTGCGCACCCGTGCCGACCTGCACGACGGCTCCTGGGCGCTCAACGGGGACAAGCAGTTCATCACCAACTCTGGCAGCGAGATCACCGCGCTGGTCACCGTCGCCGCCCGTACGGGCGAACGCCCCGACGGCCGCCCCGAGATCTCCACCATCGTGGTCCCGAGCGGGACGCCCGGATTCGTCGTCGAGCCGGCCTACGACAAGCTCGGCTGGCACGCCTCCGACACCCATCCGCTGACCTTCACCGACGCCACCGTCCCGGCGGACCACCTGCTCGGTGAGCGCGGCCGCGGCTTCGCGCAGTTCCTCGCCACGCTGGACGACGGCCGGGTGGCCATCGCCGCCCTCGCCCTGGGCTGCATCGAGGCCTGCCTCGAGCTGAGCACCACCTACGCGGGAGAGCGGACGTCCTTCGACGTGCCGATCGGCGCCAAACAGGGCGTGGCGTTCCGGCTCGCCGACCTGGCCGTCATGGCCGAGGCGTCGCGGACGCTGACCTACAAGGCCGCCGCGCTCAAGGACAGCGGTGCCCCGGCGGAGCGCTTCACGCACGCCGCCGCCATCGCCAAGCTTTATGCCACCGAGTCGGCGGTGAGCGCGACGCGCATCGCCACCCAGGTCTTCGGTGGCTACGGCTTCATGGAGGAGTACCCGATCGCGCGGTTCTACCGCGACGCCAAAGTGCTCGAGGTCGGTGAGGGCACCAGCGAGATCCAGCGTCTGGTCATCTCCCGCGGGCTCGGCCTGCCGGTGGAGTGACGTGACCGGCGACGGTTGCCGCTGGCTCAGACGCGCCAGAGACTGTGCCAACGGAACCCCAGCTCGCCGACCAGCTCCCGCAGCAGCGGCAGGCTGATACCGACCACGGTGTGCGGATCGCCGCCGATGCCGCGCACGTACGGGCCCCCCAGCCCGTCCAGGGTGAAGGCGCCGGCCACCTCAAGCGGCTCGCCGGTCCCGACATAGGCTTCGATCTCGTCGTCGGCGAGGTCGGCGAAGCGGACCAGCGTGGACGCCACCGCGCTGACCTGGCGCGGTGCCTGCGCCGGTGCGAGCAGGCGCAGGCTGTGGCCGGTGTGCAGCACGCCCTCGCGGCCCCGCATCGACTGCCACCGCGCGGTCGCCGCGGCCGCGTCCGCGGGCTTCCCGTAGGCCGCGCCGTCGAGCTCGAGCACGGAGTCGCAGCCGACGACGAGCACCGGGGAGGCTGTGACGTCGACCCCGGACGACACCGCCGCGCACTTGCGGTCGGCGAGCACCAGGGCGAGGTCGGCCGGCGACTGCGCGGAGACGCCCTGTTCCTCCACGCCGGAGACGACCACCTCCGGGTCCACACCGGCGGCCCGCAGCGTCGCCAACCGGGCCGGCGAGGCCGAGGCGAGGACGACCCGGGGCGCCGGTCCGGTCACAGCCGGCCCAGCGCCTCGCGCAGCGGGTCGAGCCCGAGGCTGCCGAGGTCGAGTGCCGCCCGGTGGAAGGCCACGGCGTCGAAGCTCGCGCCCTGGCGGGCCGCGACGTCGGCGCGCGCCTGTAGCCAGATCCGCTCGCCGACCTTGTACGACGGGGCCTGGCCGGGCCAGCCGAGATAGCGGTCCCGCTCGAACCGCAATGTCACATCGTCCATCGAGCTGTGCGCGTGCAGCAGCTCGAGCATCAGCTCGGGTGTCCACTGCTCGCCGGGGTAGAAGCCGAACGGGTTGTCGGCCGGGATCGGCAGCTGGAGGTGCATGCCGATGTCGACGACGACCCGGGCGGCGCGAAAGGACTGGCTCTCGAGCATGCCGAGCTTGTCGGCGGGATCCTGGAGGTAGCCGAGGTCGTCCATCAGCCGCTCCGCGTACAGCGCCCAGCCCTCGCCGTGCCCCGATACCCAGCACAGCAGCCGCTGCCAGCGGTTGAGCCGCTCGGAGCGGTACGCGGTCTGGCCGATCTGCAGATGGTGGCCGGGCACCCCCTCGTGGTAGACGGTGGTCAGCTCGCGCCACGGGGAGAACCTGGTGACGCCGTCGGGCACCGACCACCACATCCGGCCCGGCCGGCTGAAGTCCTCGCTCGGCCCGGTGTAGTAGATGCCGCCGTCATGGGTCGGCGCCAGCCGGCACTCGATGCGGCGTACGGGGTCAGGGATGTCGAAGTGCACGTCGGCGAGGTCGCTGACAACGGCGTCGGCGCGCTGCTGCATCCAGTCGCGGAAGGCCGCGCCCCCCTCGATCCAACGGGCTGGGTCGGCGTCGAGCGCCGCCACCGCATCGGCGGGGGACCCGCCGGACACGATGTCGCGGGCGACCGTACGCCGCTCCTCGGCGATGCGGTGCAGCTCGGCCCAGCCCCAGGCATAGGTCTCGTCCAGGTCGACCGTGGCGCCGAGGGAGTAGCGAGACTCCAGCTCGTAGGCCGCACGACCGACGGCATCGGTCGGCTGGGCTCGCGGCGCCAGCTCGCTCTGCAGGAAGTCCGCGGTCTCGGCCACGGCGCTGCGGGCCACGGCCGCATGTCGTTGCAGCTGGTCGCGCAGGGTGCCGGAACCGGTGTCCAGCCCGTCGACGAGGCTGCCGAAGACGTCCTCACCACCGCGTCCGGCCCGGGCGCTGGTCCAGCCACGGGCCTGGTCGGCCACTGCCAGCACCTGCCGCCGGGCGGCGACCCGCCCCTCGCCGGCCGCAAGCAGCAACGTCTCGCGCCACCCCGCGAGTGCCGCGGGGACCGCCGCGAGACGTGCGTCGATGGCTGCCACCGCCTGCTCGCCCACGGTGTCCATCAGGTCGAAGACCTCACGCACCCCGTGCAGCGGGCTGGTGATGACGCTGAGCTCCGGCTCCACCAGCCCGGCGTCGTGGCGCTCGAGCTGGAGGCCGATCCGTTCGGTCATGGCGGCCTTGGCGCTCGCCTCCCGCTCGTCGACTGGCTCCAGGGCGACCAGGCCGGTGAGGGTCTGTCGCAACAGGTCCCGCCGGGCGCCGATGCCGGCGGGGGAGTAGTCGGTCATCTCGTCGTCGTGGCCGGCGATACCGGCGGCGGTCGCAGCCAGCGGGTCGCTCGCGGCCCAATCCTCGACATAGCGGTCGGCCAGGTCGTCCACGAGCCGGTCCAGAGGGTGCGGGGCGGGGTCCATCCACGCGACTGTAGGGGCATGCAGCCGCTGGACTACCCCGGCCCGGCCGCCACCGTGGCGGGGCTGCTCACCGCCCGCGGCCGCTGGCAGCGGCTCGACGCCGGCGACGTCCCGGACGCGTTGCGGCGCGGACGCACCTGTGTCCTCGCCGTGGGCAGCAACGCCTCCCCACCGGTGCTGCTGGCCAAGCTGCGCGCGGCTGGTGCACCGCTGGCGGTGGCGCTCGTGCCGCACGAGGTCGCGGGGCTCGGTGTGGCACACTCCGCGCACGTCAGCCCGGCCGGCTACGTCGCCACCACCCCGTACGCCGCCGCGGGTCTGCGGACCCGGATGGTCGCCTCGTGGTTCGGCCCCGCCCAGCTCGCCGCGCTCGATGCCACCGAGCCCAACTACCGCCGCGGGGTGCTACCGCCGGCGGTCACCGGTGCCCCGCCCGGGGCCGAGGCGTACGTGTCGCGGTGGGGCGTGCTGAGCCTCGGCGGGGTCCCGGTGGCACCGTCCGGACAGGCCGACGTGCACCGGTTGCTGGCCACCGACCCGGTGCTGAGCGCGCTGCTGCCGCTGCAGGACGGGCCCGCGACCGTACGGGCACTGCTGCATCCTGAGCTGCGCGAGCGCGTACGCCGGCGCCTCGTCGACCTGGGCTGGGTGTCCCCGACCGGGCTGTGAGCCTGCTGAGGCGCGCCATCGCGGCCTAGGCCGGGGGCCGGCCCGTAGGGTCAGAGCATGCCGCTGCGCCTCATCGCATCCCCCTGGGTGCCGATGGCGGTCGCTGCGGTCGTCTTCGTCGTCGTGCTCGGCCAAGGCATCCCCGTCGTCCCGCTAGCGCTCTTCATCGGCTATGTCGCCCTGGCGGTGGCGCTGCCGGGCGTGTTCGTCTGGCGGCTGCTGCTCCGCCACCTGCACACCGGGCCCGACCGGCCACCCACGTGGTTCGAGGACCTGTCGCTGGGCGCGATCTTCGGGTTCGGCGTCCAGCTGCCGGTCTACCTGGTGGGGGTCTGGATCGGGCTGCCGCTCATCGTGTGGGCGTTGCCGGTCGTCGTGCTCGCGATGAGCGCCACCACCCTGGGCCGTACGGTCTGGGCACTCCCGACCCGGCGAACAGACACCGCGATGTCGTGGGGGTTGGCGGCGGTCATCTGCTACGGCCTGGTGTGGCTCGACCGGGAGAGCTTCGCCTACCGGCCGCTGTCGCTGCCGGGCAACAAGTCACCCGGCGTCGACGAGACGTTCCACCTGGCGCTGGTCGGCGAGCTGTCGCACCACTTCCCGCCGCAGATCCCGTTCCTGCTCGGCACCCGGCTGGACTACCACTGGTTTGTGCACGCCCAGGTCGCCGCCGCGCGCTGGGCGACCGGCGTCGAGGCCCAGGCCATGCTGCGCGAGCTGATGCCGGCAACCCTGCTCACCTTGGCGGTCCTCGGCCTCGCCGCGGTGGCGCTGCGACTGACCGGGCGGCCGGTGGCGGCGTTCATCGCCCCCGCGCTGCTGGTCGCGGGCGCGTTCCACCTGTTCGGGCCGAACTACCCCTCGGCGATCTTCACCGAGCCGTTCCTGATGCGCCGCTTCGTCACCAGCCCGTCGCAGACGTACGGCGTGATGATGTCGATGCCGGCGCTGATGCTGCTGCTGGAGGTGCTGCGCCCTGATCGGCGCGCCGCCAAGATGACCTGGGTCGCCCTCGCGCTGGCGTTGCTGGCGTTGTCGGGGTCCAAGGCGACGTTCATGCCGATGTTCCTGTGCGGTGCGGTGGCGGTCTGGGTGCTGCAGCTGGTGTGGCGGCGTCGACCCGACCCGACCGCGACCGCGCTGGTCGTGCTGCTGGCGCTGGTCACCGCCTTTGCCCAGCTGGTGCTCTTCGGTGGCAGCAGCGGAGCGATGGCCTTCGACCCGTTCGAGACGGTCGACGCGGCGCTGCGCAGCCAGCAGATCAACGACACTGCGCTGTCCTCGACGCTGATGACGATGGCGCTGCTCATCGGCTGGCTGCTGTACGGGGTGGGTGTGATCGGCCTGTCCATCCGCGGACGCTGGCGAGATCCCCGCGTCATCTGGATGCTGGTGTCCATCCCAGCCGGGGTCACAGTCGGCCTGGTCTTCTTCAGGGCCGGGCTTAGCCAGCTGTGGTTCCAGCGCAGCGCCGCCGAGCTGGTGGTGCTGGTGTCGGCATGCGGTGTCGCCGCCCTGCTGCCCGACCCGCTGCCCCGACGTAGCGCGGCTGCCCTGCTGGCGGTTGCCGCCGCTGCCGGGCTGGGGGCCTTCGCGGTCTCCAGCTGGGTCGAGGTCGCCAACGACTTCGAGCGGGAGGCCACCGTCAGGTCACTCGAGCTGACCGTCCTCGCACCAGTTGTGCTGGTGGCGGCTTATGTCGCGGCCAGGGCCTGGCTCGGGCGCGTCGGTGCGCGGCGGCGTCCCGGACCGACCATCCTGCTCGCCGTCCTGCTCGGGCTCGGGCTCAGCAACGTCATCGCCTTCGGTGTCGAGGCCGCCACGACCCCCCAAGGGGTCCCGAAATGGCCGGTCCTGTTTGCTGCCGGAGGGGTGGACGCAGCCGAGTTCATCGAGGCCAACTCCGACCCCGACGACGTCGTGGCCACCAACATCCACTGCAAGAGCCCGGACGGTCCGAAGTGCGACAACCGGAACTTCTGGCTGAGCGCGTACGCCCAGCGGCGGGTGGTCATCGAAGGCTGGGGCTACACCGCGCTCACCAACGCCAACTTCGACCCCGAGCGCCGTAACAGCACCATCCCCAACCCGTTCCCCCGCAGGCTCGAGGTCAACGACGCCGCGTTCGAGCAGCCCTCGGCGGACACCGTGGGCCGGCTCGTCGCCGACTACGACGCGCGCTGGCTGTTCGTGAGCAAGAAGTATCCCGCCGACATCGCCGGGCTCAGCACGCTGACCGACGTCGTGACCGAGGTCTTCCGCAACGGCAACTACACGGTGTACGAGGTGACCGGCTAGGTCCGGTGGGGCGAGGCTCGCGCCCAAGGCCCTCGGCATCGGCCATACTCGCCGAACATGCGAGGAATCATCTTGGCCGGCGGCACCGGCTCACGGCTGCACCCGATCACCCTCGGCGTGAGCAAACAGCTGATGCCGGTCTACGACAAGCCGATGATCTACTACCCGCTGTCGACGCTGCTGCTCGCCGGCATCCGCGACATCCTCGTCATCACCACCCCGCACGAGGCCGAGTCGTTCGAGCGGCTGCTGGGCGACGGCAGCAAGTTCGGGGTGTCGTTCAGCTATGCCCGGCAGCCCGAGCCCAAGGGGCTGGCGCAGGCGTTCGTGATCGGCGACGAGTTCATCGGCGCGGAGCGCTGCGCGCTGGTGCTCGGCGACAACATCTTCTACGGCCAGGGACTCGGTCTGCAGCTGGAGCGCTTCGCCAACCTCGACGGCGCGGCGATCTTCGCCTACTGGGTGACCGACCCGCAGGCCTACGGGGTGGTGGACTTCGACGAGTCGGGGCGAGCGCTGTCGCTGCAGGAGAAGCCGGAGCGTCCGCGCAGCAACTACGCCGTGCCCGGGCTGTACTTCTACGACAACGACGTCCGCGAGATCGTCCGGGACCTGAAGCCGTCGGCACGGGGGGAGTACGAGATCACCGACGTCAACCAGGTCTACCTCGAGCGAGGTGACCTGCAGGTGCAGGTGCTCGCCCGCGGCACCGCCTGGCTCGACACCGGCACCTTCGAGTCCCTCAACGATGCCAGCAACTTCATCCGCACGGTCGAGAGCCGGCAGGGGTTGCGCATCGGGTCACCGGAGGAGGTGGCGTGGCGCCAAGGGTTCCTCAGCGACGACGAGCTGCGCGAACGGGCCGAGGCGATGCTCAAGAGCGGCTACGGCAACTACCTGCTCGGCCTGCTCGAGCGGCGCAGCCTGCCGGCGATCCGTGCCCGGCCGTCGCGGGCACCCAGGGCCTAGCTGTGCCCGGCCGTCAGGCTGGTGACGCCTGCGGTGGGCCCACTCGACCTGCACAATCGTGCGCATGACGGTAACGGAACCTGCGATCTGCGCGGTGCCGGCCAACGAGGCGAGCTGGGAGGACCTGCGGGCCATCTTCGGCACGCGCGGCCAGGCCCCCAGGTGCCAGTGCCAGCGGTACAAGCTGTGGCCGCGGGAGTCCTTTGCCTCGTTTCCCGTCGAGGAACGTGCCGACCGGCTGCGCCAGCAGACCGACTGCGGCCACCCTGAATCGGACAGGACCAGCGGTCTCGTCGCCTACCTCGACGGCGAGGCCGTCGGCTGGTGCGCGGTCGAGCCGCGCACCGCCTACGCGGGCATGCTGCGCAACAACCGCGTCCCCTGGGTGGGTCGAGCGGAGGACAAGACCGACGACAGCGTCTGGGCGGTGACCTGCCTCTTCACCAGGGTGGGCTTTCGGCAGCGCGGGATCAGCCGGGCATCGCGCGCGCCGCGGTGGACTTCGCCGGCGAGCGCGGCGCCCGCGCCATCGAGGGCTACCCCATCACCACCAAGAAGGTGATCCTGGAGGAGCTCCACGTCGGTACCGAAGGCGTGTTCGCCGACGCCGGCTTCACCGAGGTCAGCCGTCCGACACCGCGACGGGTCGTGATGCGGGTCGACTTCTGATGCCCGTCGCATCAGCAGCACCCGGCCCGGAGCGTCGCGCTGTCGCCAACCTCGTGGCCGAGCACAGCTAGCGCGTGAGCCGGGCCCGGTCCTTGAGTGGCTCCCACCAGCCGCGGTGCCCGGCGTACCAGGTCACGGTCTCGGCCAGACCCTGCTCGAAGTCGATGCGCGGGGCATACCCGAGCTCGGCGGCGATCTTGTCGATGGACACCGAGTAGCGCAGGTCGTGGCCGAGCCGGTCCTCGACGTGCTCGACACTGTCCCACCCTGCCCCGCACGCGGCCAGCAGCCGCCCGGTGAGCTCGCGGTTGGTGAGCTCGGTGCCGCCACCGATGTTGTAGACCTCGCCGGGCCGTCCCTTCGCGAGCACCAGGTGGATCGCGCGGCAGTGGTCGTCGACGTGCAGCCAGTCGCGCACGTTGGCGCCCTCGCCGTACAGCGGGACGGTGCCGCCGTCGAGCAGGTTGGTGACGAACAGCGGGATGACCTTCTCGGGGAACTGGTACGGGCCGTAGTTGTTGGAGCAGCGGGTCACGCAGACCGGCAGCGCGTGGGTGCGGAAGTACGACCGGGCGATCAGGTCGCTCGAGGCCTTGGAGGCCGAGTACGGCGAGTTCGGCTCCAGCGGCTGCTCCTCGTCCCAGCTGCCGTCCGCGATCGAGCCGTAGACCTCGTCGGTGGACACGTGCACGAAGGCGTCGATGCCGTGCCGGAGCGCGGAGTCCAGCAGCGTCTGGGTGCCGACGACGTTGGTCATCACGAAGTCGGCGGCGCCGAGGATGGACCGGTCGACGTGGCTCTCGGCGGCGAAGTGCACAACGGCGTCCGCCGTGGCCATCAGCTCGTCGACGAGCACCCGGTCGAGGATGTCGCCCTCGACGAAGCGCAGCCGCTCGTCGTCGCGTACCGGAGCGAGGTTGTCCAGGCTGCCGGCGTAGGTCAGCTTGTCGAGCACCGTGACCTGGTCGGGGGCGGTGAGCCCCCACGCGTCGTCGAGCAGGGTGCGGACGTAGTGGCTGCCGATGAAGCCGGCGCCACCGGTGACGAGCAGCCGCATGCTCAGCTGCTCGCCGGTGCGGCCGTGGACCCCGGCTTGACCGCGGCCAGCAGCACCGAGGAGCCGAACGGGATGTCGCGGCGTCGCAGCACCCGCTGGTCCAGTGCACTGAGGCCCATCAGGACCTTGTCCATGGCCGGCGAGACCGGCGTCAGCCGCTGCTCGGCACCGGTCCCCAACTGCTGGCGGCGGCTCTTGATACGGCGCACGACGCGCTCCGCGACGAAGAACGGGAACACTCCGCCGAAGGCGTACGTCGAGCGCAGCACCCTCAGCCCGGTGCCCTGCACCACACTCACCAGCCGGTCCTCGGTGTAGCGGCGGTGGTGGCCGGCCCGCACGTCGTGGTCGGACCAGGCCCACTGGTAGGCCGGCACCGACAGCAGCAGCCGCCCACCCGGCGCGAGCACCCGGGCGAGCTCGTCGATGGCCTGCTTCTCCGGCTCGCAGTGCTCCAGGACGTCGAAGGCGCCGACCACGTCGAAGGTCGCGTCGGGAAAGGGCAGCGCGAGCGCTGAGGCGCAGACCCCCTCACCGGGCTGCAGGCCGCGGGGGTCGACGTCGATGGTGACCCGCTGGTGGTCGCCCTTCATCCAGGCCACGCTCGGCCCGTCGGCACTGCCGACGTCGAGCAGCCGCTCGGGGCGGCCCAGGAACTCACCGAGGGCCGCGTGCAGCAGCTGGGTACGAGCGCGGTACCACCAGTAGTCGGGTTGCTCGAGCGAGCCGGACCCGCTCACCGTCGTCGTCATCGCACGCCGCCTCGCTCAGTGGGATTCCGCCGCGTCGAGCGCGCGGAGGAAGGTGTCGATGACGCGCTGGGCGTCATCGGGGGGCAGGTTGTTGTAGAACGGCAGCCGCAGCAGCCGCCCGCTGACGTCGTCGGTGACCGGGCACGGCGTCGACCTGGCAGAAAACCGCCGGCCCGCCTCGGAGCTGTGCAGCGGCACGTAGTGGAAGGTCGGCTGCACCCCCTCGGCGCGCATGCCCTGCAGGACGGCGTCGCGGGTCGCCTGGTCGCGGACCAGGACGTAGAACATGTGGTACGCGGCCTCGGCCCCGTCGGGCACCACCGGCAGCCGCAGGCCGAGCCGCTCGGCGTGCGGCTCCAGGGCCGTGGCGTAGGTCTCGAACAGCGCGCGGCGCTTGGCTTGGATCTGGGTGCGCTGCTCCAGCTGGGCCCAAAGGTAGGCCGCCAAGGTGTCGGACAGCCCGAACGACGAGCCGGTGTCCTTCCACGAGTACTTGTCCACCTGGCCGAGGTGGAAGGCCCGGCGGTTGGTGCCCTTGTCGTACAGCACCCGGGCGCGGTCCACGTCGCGTGCCTCGTTGAGCAGCAGGGCGCCGCCCTCGCCGCACACGAAGTTCTTCGTCTCGTGGAAGCTGAGCGTCGAGAACCGGCCGAAGCTGCCGAGCGGCTGGTCGCGCCAGCGGCCGAACAGCCCGTGCGCGTTGTCCTCGATGACGGCCACGTCGGGCCGGTCGGCGAGCACCGACCGGATGCCGTCGATGTCGCAGGCGACGCCGGCGTAGTGCACCGGCACGACCGCCCGCACGGACTCGTCGAGCAGCGTGGCCAGGTGCTCGGGGTGGAGCCCGAGAGTGCGCGGCTCGATGTCGCAGAAGACGATCCGGGCTCCTTGGCGGACGAAGGCCAGCGCGGTGGTCGTGAACGTGAACGACGGCACGACGACGGTGTCGCCGGGCTGGAGGTCGAGCAGCATCGCCGACAGCTCCAGCGCGGAGGTGCACGAGGTGGTGAGCAGCACCTCCTCGGCGCCGGACTCCTCCTGAAGGGCGGCGCCGACCCGCTTGGCGAACACCCCCGACGACGAGGTGTGGCCGCTCTCGAGCGTCGCACGCATGTAGTCGAGCTCGGCGCCCTCGATCGACGCCCGGTTGAAGGGGATCGTCTCCGGCTCGACGGCCGCTCGCTCCATCAGGTCTACGTTCGCCACGGCGCCACCGTACCCAAGTGCCGCTGCCCGAGTGGTCACGCCGCGGGCCATGGCAGGTCGCGGCCCAGCCAGTCGGCCAGCCGGGCGTCGCTGTCGCGGAAGTGCGCACGCAGCCGTTGTCGCAGCCCGGCGTCGAGCTCGGGCTCGGGGCCGCTGCTCGCGTTGACCCGGCTGCCGGCGGCCGCCGGCTGGGCCCGCGAGCCGGGCTCAGGGTCGACGCCAAGGGCCTCGTACAGCGCGGCTGCGGTGGCCCGCCCGGTGACGGCGTCCTCCAGGAACCGGACGTGCACGCCGTCGCCGAAGCACTCCAGCCACGGCTGCAGGTGGTCGAGGTAGTGCCCGCGCTCGAGATAGGCGAAGGGGGAGACCGAGGTCGCGCTGGGGTCCCAGTCGCGCGGGCCGAGCAGGTTCTCGGCCAGCGCCTGGTCCAGCGGCCGCTGCTCCACCCCGTGCCCACGGCTGAACCGCCAGTTGGACACCGCCCGGGCGACCGGGTCGCGCAGCTGCACCACGATCCGGGCCGGCCCGAACACGTCGGCTGCCCGCGGTGCGGCCGCTGCAGCGTCGATGTAGCTGGTGCTCTTCTCGCCCAGCAGCGACTCCGACGTGGCGTGCGCGAAGTAGGTGCCGCGGTACCAGTCGAGGCCGCGCCCGGCCAGCTCGGCGGACATGAACACCTTTGGCTCCGGCCGCGCCGGTCTGGCCATGGCGATGTCCGGATGCGCCTCCAGCAGCTGCTGCAGGCCGGTGGTGCCGCACCGCTGGGCGCCGATGACGAGCAGGTGCCGCGTCACCGCGGGACCCGGTCGACGACGTGGTACGTCTCGCTGGCGCTCACCGCGTTCAAGGTGCGCACCACGTACTCACCGAGCATGGACAGCAGTGCGATGGTGACGCCGTTGAACATGGCCGTCAGCACGATCAGGGTGGTCCAGCCGGGCACGCGGGTGTCCGACACGAGGCCCTGGACGAGGTAGGCGGCGCCGAGGGCGAAGGCGAGGAACGAGATGACGAAACCGCCGAAGGCCGCCAGCCGCAGCGGGAACAGCGAGTAGCTGAACAGGATCGTCAGCACCAGCCGCAGGATGCGGATCGTGCTGTAGGTGCTCTTGCCAATACTGCGCGGCTCGTGCCGGACGAGCACGTCCGAGCGGTTGCTGGAGTACAGCAGCGCCTGCCCGGTGATGTAGGGGTAGGCGGTGCGCGAGGCGCAGATCCGGTCGACGACGTCGCGACGCAGGATGCGGAAGTTCGAGACCGTCAGGTCCGGCGGCTGGGCGAAGACCCTGCGGTTGATCAGCGAGATCAGCTTGCTGCCCAGCTTGCGGTAGAAGGCGGCCCGCTTGGCCTCGAACCGGCCGAAGACGACGTCGCGCCCGGTCATGGCCTCGTCGATGAGCACCCGCACCTGGTCGGGGGGGTTCTGCAGGTCGTCGTCCATCGTGATGACGTAGTCGCCGGTGGCCTCCCGGAAGCCCGCGAGGTTGGCGTTGTGCTGGCCGTAGTTGCGCAGCAGCCTGACCGCGACCACATGCTCGTTCGCCCGCGCCTTCTCGGCGATGATGTCCCAGCTGCGGTCCCGGCTGCCGTCGTTGACCAGGATCAGCTCGTACGACAGCCCCTGGTCCTCGAAGGTCGAGACGATGCGGTCGACGGTCTCGCCGACGACACCTTCGCTCTCGTAGACGGGGACGACGATCGAGTAGGTGAAGTCGTGGGGGTCCAGCAGACCGGGCGGGTCGACGGTCTGCTTGTCCAGATCGGGGTGTGGTGAGCTGATGCGCGCCGGTCCGTTCTGCGGGAGGCCAGTGGAGTCAAGACCCAGTGGAGTCAAGACATTGTGGCGCGCGACTGTATCCAACCGCGCACCTCGACCCCACCCGGCGCGCCCCGCCGTCCGCGGGCCCGCAGGCGAGTGACCGGCGGCTAGGCTCGGGCCTCATGCCCGGTCGAGCGCGAGACACGTTCGCGCTGGGCGCCGGCTCGCTGCTCACCGGCTTGCTGGCCTACGTCTTCTTCGCGCTCAGCACCCGCATCCTCGGCGCCGCCGAGGCGGCGCCGGTCTCGGTGCTGTGGACGTACTGGAGCTTTGCCGCCGCGGCGCTCACCTTCCCCCTCCAGCACTGGATCGCCCAGTCGGTCGCGGCCCGCGGCGGGGAGGGTGCGGTGCAGCGGGCGCTGCCGCGGGTGGCACTGGTCGTGGCCGCCATCGCGGTCGCCGTCGGGGCGCTCGCATGGCTCGCGCGGGAGGCCCTGTTCCACCGGGGGGACGCCTGGTTCCCGGTGCTGGTCGGTGTCGTGACCCTGGGGTCGGGCTTCATCGGCGTGGTCCGCGGTGGCCTATCGGCCCGTCGGCGCTTCATCAGCGTCGCCTGGGTGCTGGTGATGGAGAACGCGTCTCGCTGCGTGGCGGCGGTGGTGCTGGCCCTCGCCAACGTGAAGGCCGCCGTCGGATACGGCATCTGTCTGGCGGCGGGGTCGCTGGCGGGGGTGCTGTGGCCGTCGGCGGTCCGCTTCTCCTCCGTGCAGGCCAGGCCCAGCACGGAGTCACCGCTGCGCTTCCTCAGCGGCGCGGCCGGCGGCCAGCTGATCGGACAGGCGGTCCTCACCGGCGGCCCGATCGTGCTCGCCCTCAGCGGCGGTTCCGCGGTCCAGGTGACCGCGCTGTTCGCCGCGCTGGCGCTGTTCCGGGCGCCCTACACGCTCGCGATCGGGCTGGTGTCACAGCTGACCGGACGCCTGACCACCCTGGTCGTGCAGGGGCGGCGGGCGACCCTGCGCCGCGTACGGCTGGTGGTGGTGGCGGCATCGGCCGCGGGCGTCGCTGCCGCCGCCGTCATCGGTGCGCTGGTCGGCCCGCAGCTGGTCCAGCTGGTGTTCGGGGCGGGGGTGCGCATCGGCCAGCTCCCGGCGGCGCTCGTCGCCGTCGGCAGTGCACTGGCGCTGTCCAACCTGGTGGTGGCGATCATGATCCTTGCCCAGGACCGCAGTGGCGCGGTGGCGCGTGCCTGGATGGTGGCCTCGGCCGCGGGCGCTGCGGTCCTGGTGGTCTCGACGGCGGAGCCGCTCACCCGCGCCTGCTGGGCCTTCGTGGCGGCGGAGGTGGTCGCCCTGGCCGCCCTGCTGACCGAACAGGTGCGGGGCGCCTCAGCGGGCGGTGCTGGGCCGCCGCGGCCGGCGACCACCTCGTCGTCGAGTGAGCCGTACGGCTAGTCGCGTTGAACGACCGCCCACCACCGGGATGGGGGCCGGGATACTTGCTGGGTGCGCCCGTCCCGTGACCGGACCCCTCCCCGGCGAAGCGCCGCGCCCTGGACCGTGGTCGCGCTCCTCACCGTCGCCGGATGCACCTCGGCGCCGAACGCAACGCCGACGGGCGCTGAGCAGGCGGCGCCCGATCTCGCCGTGACGGTGCTGCAGCAGCGGGTCGATGCCACCACCAGGATCGTCGGCGTCGAGACCACCAACCGCTCCGACGTTGCCGTGCACGTCTCCGCTGTCCGGCTCTCCGGTGGTGGTACCAACGCGGCGCCCACGCCCTTGGACACCGACCTGCAACCCGGTTTGACGGTGGCGTTGCGCACCTCCTACGGGCGACCCGACTGCGACGACCGCGCTGATGCCGTGGTTGCTCACCTGACGGTCGACGGCCGCACCGTCGCCCTTCCCGTTGACGAGGCAGGCCAGGACCAGGTGCGCCGACTCCTGGACACCGACTGCGCGGCGATCAGGCTGGGCGAGACCGCGTCGGTCCGGCTCACCGGTCCCTACCAGCAGACGAAGTACGGCGGCGAGCCGTGGCTGGCCGGACGGCTGGTGGTGACGCGCCGGTCAGCGGGTGCGGCGGTTGCGGTGCACTCGCTGGACGGCAGCGTGCTGATCGACCTGCGGCCGGTGGGCAGGCTGGCCGGGCTGCCCACCGACGCCGACCGTGCCGTGACCCTGGTGCTGCTCGGTAGCAACGGCCGGTGCGACGCCCACGCACTGGGCGGCTCCACGCAGACGTTCCTGCTCAGCGCCTTCGTCCGGCTCGACGGCTTCGGCGAGCAGCGGGTGGTGCTCACCCCCGCACCATCGGTCCAGAACCGCGTGCTCGCCGTGGTCGACGAGGCGTGCTCATCCTGAGCGGTGGACGTCTCTTACGGCGCGACGCTCGAGCTGGTCCCGGCCGGGCCAGACGGAATGAGCGAGCTCATGTGCTGTCTCCTTCTGCTTGCGATGGCATGCAGGTCACGGCCGGCCACAGGGTGCGGTGAAGCCGGTGTATTCCGCTGCGTCTCACGCGTGGCGCCACACCTTGTACGAGCTGAGGACGAGCAGCAGCGCGAGCAGGGGGACGAGGACGAGGCTGGGGACGACTCCGAGGAGCAACCCGCCGACGACGACGCCGGCGATCGAGCCTGCGGTCATGATGACGACGAAGGACGTGTTGTCGCGGAGGATCGCGAAGCTGGCGTCTCGGCTGTAGCGGGTGAATGCCACCAACATGGTCGGCAGCGAGACCACGAGAGCCAAGGTTCCGGCGATCTTGATGTCGACGGCGAACAACACGACGATCGTGGGAATCAGCAGCTCGCCACCGGCCACGCCCATCAGGGCGGCGACGACACCGATGGCGACCCCGGCGACGACACCGGTGCCGACGCGGACGGCGACCGGCAGGTCGAGGGCCTGGACGTGGCCGAAGTGGGTGGCGACCAACGTGGCGGCCATGAGGAGCAGCAGGACCGCGAGGACGCGGTAGAGCCTGGTCGAGCGCATCTGGGTGGCCCAGCTGGCACCGATCCAGGCGCCGATGAGGCTGCCCGCGAGGAGGTTGACCGACACCGCCCAATGCGGCGCCACATCGGAGAGGGGAACACCGAGAAGCCGGGCCGGCAGCGCCGTCACGACCACGACCAGGCTCATGGCCTTGTTCATGATGACCGCCGGCAGAGCGGCGAAGCCGAACAGCCCGATGAGCAGCGGCAGGCGGAACTCGGCACCGCCGAGACCGATCATGCCGCCGAGCACTCCGACGGCGGCTCCGGTGGCGAACACCAGTGACGATGTCCCGCCCTGGCTCGTCGCGCCGGTCACCGCACAGACAGTACGGCGGCCTCGCGGCTGCCGGCGGTTCCGCCCGCCCGGCACTCTGCCGTCAGCGCGGCAGCGCCGAGCGGCGCCAGCCGTCGGGTCCGACCGGCAGCAGCTGCCGGGTCGCCCGGGCGGGGTCCCCCCAGACGGATCGCGGGCGGGCCGCTCGGTCGCGCACGGCGGCAGCGCGGGCCGCGACGGCGGCCATCACCGCCACCACGGCAGCGAGCTCCTCGGTGCTCGGCTCGCCGCGAACGACCCGCAGCAGCCGAGGCGGGTCGGGCTCGGTGGCAGTCATAGCGGGATGTTCCCGTGCTTCTTCGGCGGCAGCGTCTCGCGCTTGGAGCGCAGCAGCCGCAGCGAGCGGATGATCTCCACCCGGGTCTCGTGCGGCTGCACGACCGCGTCCACGTATCCGCGCTCGGCCGCGACGTAGGGGTTGGCCAGCGTGTCCTCGTACTCGGTGATGAGCTCGGCCCGCCGCGCCTCGGGGTCGTCGGCGTCGGCGAGCTCGGTGCGGTACAGGAGGTTGACCGCGCCCTGTGCCCCCATCACCGCGATCTGCGCGGTCGGCCAGGCGATGTTCATGTCGGCGCCGAGGTGCTTGGACCCCATCACGTCGTAGGCACCCCCGTACGCCTTGCGGGTGATGACGGTGACCAACGGGACGGTGGCCTCGGCGTAGGCGTAGATCAGCTTGGCGCCGCGGCGGATGATGCCGCCCCACTCCTGCCCGGTGCCGGGCAGGAAGCCCGGCACGTCGACGAACGTCAGCACCGCGACGTTGAACGCGTCGCAGGTGCGGACGAAGCGGGCGGCCTTCTCGCTGGCGTCGATGTCCAGCGTGCCGGCCAGCTGCGACGGCTGGTTGGCGACCACCCCGACCGAGCGGCCCTCGACCCGGCCGAAGCCGACCAGGATATTGGGTGCGAACAGCGGCTGCACTTCCAGGAAGTCCCCGTCGTCGAGCACCCCGCGGATCGCGGCGTACATGTCGTACGGCTGGTTGGGCGAGTCCGGGACGAGGGTGTCCAAGGCGCGGTCGTCGTCGGTGACCTGCAGGTCGACCTCCTCGTCGTAGACCGGGGCCTCCTCCAGGTTGTTGCTCGGCAAGAAGCCGAGCAACGCCTTGACGTAGTCGATCGCGTCGGCCTCGTCGGCACCGAGGTAGTGGGCGTTGCCCGAGGTCGTGTTGTGCGTCCGCGCACCGCCGAGCTCTTCGAGGCTCACGTCCTCACCGGTCACGGTCTTGACGACGTCGGGCCCGGTGATGAACATGTGCGAGGTCTTGTCGACCATCACGGTGAAGTCGGTCAGCGCGGGGGAGTAGACGTGGCCGCCGGCGCAGGCGCCCATGATCAGCGAAATCTGCGGGATGACCCCGGACGCGTGCGCGTTGCGCCGGAAGATCTCGCCGTAGAGGCCGAGGGAGACCACGCCCTCCTGGATGCGTGCCCCCGCGCCCTCGTTGATGCCGACGATGGGGCTGCCGGTGCGCATGGCGAGATCCATGACCTTGCAGATCTTCTCGCCGTAGACCTCACCGAGGCTGCCACCGAACACGGTGAAGTCCTGGGCGAACACGCACACCTGGCGGCCGTCCACGCAGCCATAGCCGGTGACCACCCCGTCCCCGTACGGCCGGCGCTGTTCCAGGCCGAACGCGGTGCTGCGGTGCCGAGCCAGCTCGTCGATCTCCACGAACGAGCCCTCGTCGAGCAGCAGCTCGATGCGCTCGCGGGCAGTGAGCTTGCCCTTGGCGTGCTGGCTCTCCACCGCGCGCGCCGAGCCGGCGTGCACGGCCTCGTCGAGGCGCTGGTCCAGATCGGCCAGCTTGCCTGCGGTGGTGTGGATGTCGGCGCCGGCCCGTGCGGTCTCCTCGGCTGCAGTCACGCCACGCGACACTAGCCCTGTGCAGCCTCCCTCGGAGCAGTGGAGCGACCTCGACCGACCGCCGTTGGACGCGGCCGTGCTGCGCCGCGCGCTCAAGGCGGGCGAGCCGGGGTCGTGGTGGCAGCAGGTGACGGTGATCGAGAGCACCGACAGCACCAACGCGGACCTGGCCGCTGCGGCGCGGTCGGGGACCGCCGCGGCGCCGGCAGGGGCCGCCGCGGCCTCGGTCCTGGTCGCCGAGCACCAGCGAGCCGGTCGCGGACGACTGGGGCGCGGCTGGCAGGCACCCGCCCGCTCGGCGCTGACCCTGTCGGTGCTGGTGCACCCCCGGATGCCGGCCGCCCACTGGCCGTGGCTGCCGCTGCTCACCGGGGTGGCGGTCGCCGAGGCCGTACGCCGGACAGCCGCGGTCGATGCCACGCTCAAGTGGCCCAACGACGTCCTCGTCGGCGACCGCAAGCTCGCCGGCATCCTGCTCGAGCGGGTCCAGACGCCCACCGGCCCGGCCGCGGTGCTCGGCATCGGCCTGAACGTCTCGGCCCGGCGCTCGGAGCTGCCCGTGCCCGCCGCCACCTCGCTGGCCCTGGCGGGAGCCGCCACCACGGACCGGCACACGATCCTGGTGTCGCTGCTGCGCACCATCCAGGCGCTCTGGTCCGCCTGGGAGGAGGACCCCGGCGGGCTGCACGCGTCGTACCTGCGCCGCTGCAGCACGATCGGCCAGCAGGTGCGCGTGGAGCTGCCCGACGGTTCTGCGGTGACCGGGCTGGCCGAGACCGTCGACGCCGACGGCCGGCTGGTTGTCGCCGGGGCGTCCGGGCGCCACGTGCTCGCGGTCGGCGACGTCGTGCACGTACGCGCGGCACAGTGATGCTCGGGGACGCCTCGTCGTCGCACTGATCTGGCACCATCGGCGCATGTCCGTGCCCCGCAAACTGCTCATCGACGGCGAGGACATCGTGGTGTCGATGCGCACCCACGCCAAGGCCCTGATAGCGCCGGCAGTCGTGGTCATCGTGCTGGCCGGCATCGGCAGCTACCTCACCGCGGTGCTGACGAGCGGGAACGGCAACGGCGATGTGTCGCGCTTCGTCGTGCTCGGCATCTGGGTGGCCGCCGCGCTCGCCATCATCATGTGGTCGGTCCTCCCGTTCCTGCGCTGGCTGACCACCGAGTACACGGTCACCACCAAGCGCGTGCTGCTCACGTCCGGCCTGCTGACCCGTACCGGGCGGACGATCCCGCTCAGCCGCATCAACGACGTGACGTTCGAGAAGGGTCTGCTGGACCGGCTGCTCGGCTGCGGCACCTTGGTCGTCAGCGACGCCAGCGAGCAGAGCGGCATGCGGCTGCGCGACGTGCCCCAGGTCGAGTCGGTACACCGGCAGCTGACCGACCTGATCTTCGGCGGCGCCGACGGCCGCGAAAACGACGGCACCACCACGCCGCGCGGGCGATGACCCTCACCAGCCGCGAGGTCGCCGCCGCCGCCGGCATGACGCTGGCTCAGGTCCGGCGGTTGTGGCGTGCGCTGGGTTTCGCCGATGCCCGCGGGGAGGCCACGTTCACCCCCGCTGACGTGGAGGCGCTGTCGGTGGTCAACGAGCTGGTGCACGAGCGCGTCGTGGACGAGGAGACCGCCCTGCAGCTGACCCGGGCGCTCGGCCGGACGATGTCGCGGCTGGCCGAATGGCAGGTGTCCACGCTGGCCGAGGCGGGTGCACCCCGCCGTGCCTCCGAGCGCTCCCAGGCGGCCTTCGAGCAGCTCCTGGTCTATGCCTGGCGGCGGCATCTGGAGGCGGCGACCGCCCGGCACGGCGGGGAGGGGGCCGAGGCCGGACTCGATCGGCAGACCGCCACGCAGACCGTCGGCTTCGCCGACCTGGTCGGCTTCACCTCGCTGTCCAACGGCCTGGGCACCGACGAGCTGGCGAGCCTGGTGGAGGCCTTCGAGAGTCGGTGCTCCGACCTGGTGGCGGCCGGGGGCGGAAGGGTGGTGAAGACGCTGGGCGACTCGGTGCTATTCCTCGCGGCCACCCCGGCCGGGGGCACCGAGATCGCCCTCGCCGTCGTGGAGACCATCGGCACCGATCCGGGGCTGCCCGACGTCCGGCTTGGACTCGCGACGGGTCCGGTGGTGCTCCGGATGGGCGATGCCTTCGGGCCGCCGGTCAACCTGGCCGCTCGGCTCACCGCGGTGGCGCGCCGCAACCACGTCATCATCGATGCCACCACGGCGAGGTTGCTGTCGACTGAGTCCTATGTGACGCGGGTGCTGCCGCCTCGCCCGATGCATGGCTTCGGCGACGTCGAGCCCATCACCGTGCGCCGGCACTGGAACGCACCGCCCGGCTGAGGCGGGTCACGGGGTGGAGAAGACGTGCGTGCGGTAGGCCCAGAAGCGGAACGTGGTGCCGAGCACCAGCCCCACCCCGTTGGCCGACAGGTTGTCGGCCAGGGGGCTGTCCAGGCCCAGCGCGTAGTGCGAGACCGCCAGGCAGCCGGCCGAGATGAGCAAACCGACGCCGTTGAAGACGAAGAACAGCACCGCCTCCCGGTGCACCGGACCTCGGCTGCGCGCGTGCCACGTCCAGTGCCGGTTGCCGAGGTAGCTGACGATCGTCGCGACCACGACCGACAGCACCTTGGCCGTGATCGGCTTGTCCGCCAGCAGCGCCGGCTCACCCGCGAAGCGCAGCACGTTGAACAGCCCCACGTCGACGGTGAAGCCGATCGCCCCGACGACGCCGAACGCCGCGACCTCCCGGCGGAGCGCACCCCGCCTGGGCGCTGTGGGCGCCGAGGCAGGGGAGTCGGCCGGCAACCCGGTCGCGTCGTCTGCGGCCGACGGGCGCCACCGAGCAGCCACCACGGGTTCCTCCCTGCTGTCGCACCTCCTCGACGTGCGCCGCCCAGCCTAGGTGAGCCACGGCCCACCACGGGTGCGCTGCGACCGGGCCGCTCCCCCTAGGCTGCTCCGCGTGACCGGCGTCCCGCGGCAGACCCCCGTGGACGGCCCGACCGTCGCGGTCGTCGGTGGCGGCCAGCTGGCACGGATGATGCAGCAGGCGGCCATCGCGCTGGGCGTGCCGCTGCGGCTGCTCGCCGAGGCATCGGACGTCTCCGCGGCCCAGGTGATCCCGGACGCGCAGGTCGGTGCCGCCAGCGACCTCGACGCCGTACGCCGGGTCGCCGATGGCTGCGCGGTGCTGACCTTCGACCACGAGCACGTCCCGACCGAGCACCTGCGGACGCTGGCCGCCGAGGGGGTCGCGTGCCGACCGGGACCGTCGGCGCTCGTCCACGCCCAGGACAAGGCGGTGATGCGCCGCCGCCTCGCCTCCTTGGACGTGCCCTGCCCGCGCTGGCGGGTCGTGGAGTCCGAGGCCGATCTGGACGCCGCGGCCGAGGCGCTCGGCGGCTACCCGCTGGTGCTCAAGACCACCCGCGGCGGCTACGACGGCAGGGGGGTCTGGGTGGTCGAGTCGGCCGCGCAGTCGCAGCGCGCCTTCGTCGCCGCCGGCATCGCCGGGGTCGAGATCCTGGCCGAGGAGCGGGTCGACTTCGTCCGCGAGCTCGCCTGCGTGGTGGCCCGCTCGCCGTCCGGGCAGACCGCGGCCTACCCCGTGGTGGAGTCGGTGCAGCGCGACGGGATATGCCACGAGGTCGTCGCCCCGGCCCCCGGCCTCGGCGAGGACCTCGCGGTGCGGGCCCAGCGCATCGCGCTGCGAGTCGCCGGCGAGCTGGACGTGACCGGGGTGCTCGCCGTCGAGATGTTCGAGACCCGCGACGGCCGCGTGCTGGTCAACGAGCTGGCGATGCGCCCGCACAACAGCGGCCACTGGAGCATCGACGGCGCGGTCACGAGCCAGTTCGAGAACCACCTGCGCGCCGTGCTCGACCTGCCGCTCGGCAGCGCCCGGGCCCGCGCCCGGTGGACGGTCATGGTGAACGTGCTCGGCGGCGACGTCGAGCGGCTGTACGACGGCTACCTGCACGTCTATGCCCGCGACCCCGGCATCAAGGTGCACCTGTACGGCAAGTCGGTGCGGCCAGGACGCAAGGTGGGTCACGTGACGGCCCACGGGGACGACCTGGAACAGGTGCGGGCCCGCGCCCGGCACGCGGCCGGCTGGTTCGCCGGCACCGAGGACGAGGAGGACGGCCAATGACCGAGCAGGCGAGGGTGTCCATCGTGATGGGGTCGGACTCCGACTGGCCCACCATGAAGGCCGCGGCCGAGGCGCTCGCCGAGTTCGAGATCGCCGCCGAGGCCGACGTCGTCTCCGCACACCGGATGCCGGCGGAAATGCTTGCGTACGGCAGCCAGGCGCACACCCGCGGCCTGCAGGTGCTGATCGCCGGTGCGGGCGGCGCCGCGCACCTGCCGGGCATGCTCGCGGCCGTCACCCCGCTGCCGGTCATCGGGGTGCCGGTGCCGCTGCGCCACCTCGACGGCCTGGACTCGCTGCTGTCCATCGTGCAGATGCCCGCCGGGGTGCCGGTGGCGACGGTGGCCGTCGGAGCAGCCCGCAACGCCGGCCTGCTCGCCGTGCGCATCCTCGCCGCCACCGACTCCGAGCTGCGCGAGGCCATGGTCGCCTTCCAGGCCCGGCTGGCCGAGACCGCGCGGGACAAGGGCGCCGCCGTACGCCGCGAGGCTGCGCGGCTGCGGGCGCCCGACGCAGGCCGCGCCGGGTTCTGACCTCGGACTGCCACCGCGCCGAGCCGCCTTGCATCACACCGATCCGCGACTAACTTTGTGTCTTCGAGGACGGTGCACGCCGCCGCCCCCGCACCGACCCGCGGTGACCCAGCTCATGGTCACCGGCCCGGACCTGGAGGGGGCTCAGTGGCCATCCGAACCGCCGACCAGCAGCCGCACGGCCAGCGCCTCGACGCCGCCCGGCTCGCCCGCGAGCTCGAGGCCGTGCGCACCCGCACGCTGGGGCTGGCCGAGCTGGACGATGACGAGCTCGCCCGACAGCACAGCGTGCTGATGTCGCCGCTGGTGTGGGACCTTGCCCACATCGGCCAGCAGGAGGACCTGTGGCTGCTGCGCGGCGGGGACCCGTCTGGTCAAGGCGTGCTCTCGACCCGGATCGAGAAGCTCTACGACGCCTTCGAGCATCCCCGGGCCGAGCGGTCGACCCTGCCGCTGCTGCCGCCGCGGGAGTCCCGCACCTTCCTGTCCGACGTACGCGGGCGGGTGCTGGAGCGGCTCGAGACCGCGGACGACCTGTTCGCGTACGCGATGGTGGCCCAGCACGAGGTGCAGCACGGCGAGACGATGCTCGCCACGCACCAGCTGCGCGCCGG
>Ga0183260_10000114_pt1 | contig 58063 bp, 59 predicted proteins | sample AntDrymUQ4972206_2_FD_129768 | JGI IMG/M metagenome (GOLD analysis project Ga0183260, IMG submission 129768) | Polar desert sand microbial communities from Dry Valleys, Antarctica - metaG UQ497 (22.06) (version 2) (version 2) | ecosystem: Environmental > Terrestrial > Soil > Desert | place...
ATATGGACGCTCCCTGCGTCCTTGCCTCGCACCACCGAGGTTGTCGGGGACCCCAGAAAGTGCGCAGCACTTTCTGGGGCTGAGCGCACCCCGGCGACGAAGCGTCAATGTGAAACGAGTTCTCAGGGCGAAGTCACCGTCACCGTCACCGTCACCGTCCGCGCGGGTCGCTCCTGGGGGAGCGGCTCGAGGGTACGCACGTTGGTCACGACTCCGCCCGGCTCGACCTGCTCGTCGATCGTGCGTGCGACAGCGACCCCGAGGAGAAAGGCGAGCGTGAGCAGAAGCACCGCGAGCAGCACGCGGACCAGGAGCCTGCGGCGCTGCGGCCTCGCGCGGCTCTCTCGACTGGGACGTTCGAGCATGGCGTCGATGCTCTCCTAGATGCCTGATCGGGAGTTGACGCGCATCCGGCGCGGTGTCGTGGCTGTCATCCGGCCCGCCGTGAATTCTCGACTAGGCATCTAGGGCTCGTAGTCGAGCGCGCCGCGGGAGTAGAGATGGAACGCGGCGCTCTCCACGATCGACAGGGTCGCTGGCCAGGTACGCGCGACCGCCCGTTCGGCGACCGCCGCGCGCGTCCAGGCATCCGCCTCACGGTACTCCGCCGCGAGCTCGCGAATCGTGAACGTCGAGCCCAACCGCTTTCGCAGCGCGTCCGTCACCGCTTCCAGCTCGACGAGAAGACCGTCTTCCCTGGCCGGATCTCTCGCCTCTTCCCGGAACCGGGCGTAGCCGTCCTCCCAGTCGCGCCTCGCGCTTTCGACGTCCGCCGTCACCGCGCGGATGCTAGAGGCTTGATGTGAAATTGGCGCGCCCCGGGGGCGGTCACGACCAAGCCGGGCGACGCACTCACTCGTCGTGCAGGCTGGTAAGCCTGGACGGCGAGGGAGGGTGCCGATCCGGCGCCGTGTCGTGGCCGTCATCCGGCCCGCCGTGAATTTCACATCAAGCCTCTAGATGCCCAGGGCCTCGGAGCAGCAGCTATCCGGGGGCCAGAGCGGATCGACCTCCGCGAGAATTCGCTCCCCCAGCAGGTACCCGGGACGGGCGAGAGCGAATGCGGCGTGCGCGTGCAGGCACTTCAGGCGATCCGGCGAGCGCGAGCCCGCGATTCCTAAATCGAGCGACGCGCCCTCGTCCTTGCCCAGCCGTTCTCCGGCGAGGTCGCGCCGCACCCTGCGCTGCTCGTCCGTCGCCCGGTCGAGCGAACGGGCGAGCTCGCGGTCTTCTTCATGGGCACGACTCCAGCGCTCGACTCCTCCCGCCGCTTCGAGACGCGCGAGCGCGGCCACGAGACGCGGGCACGTCACGTAGTAGGTCGTCGGGAAGGGGTGGCCTTCGGCGTCGTACGGCTCCTGCTCGGTTACTGCCGGCCGGCCGTGAGGGCAGCGAACGGCTACGCGGCGCAGCGCACGAGGCGGCCTGCCGAGTTGACGCGCGACGATCGCCCGATCATCCATCTCCCCGGACACTACGCTGCACTCGCCTCCACTCCGGAATCCCCTTGATGACGAAGAGCTGCTCTCCGGGAAGCACGTAGCCGATCCGCCTGGCCTCGCGCTGGGTCGCCTCCAGGCTCGTGAAGTTGACCAGGCGACGTTCGAGACCGGCCTTTGCGATTCGCAGACGTTCCACCTCCACCCGTCGCGAGGCGAGGTCGTTGCGTGTCTCGACGTAGGAGGCGAGCGGCTGAGAGTAGAGGTAGACCGAGAGGCCGACGAGCGCGGTCAGCCAGAGCAGCCGCAGTCGCCGGCGCGAGCGCGTCTTCCGTTTCCCCGCTCGCTTCGAACCACGTTTCGTCGAGACAGTCTCGGCCACGCCGCAAGCTTCCACGCGAACGCGCCAGCCCCTTCCGTCCGGAACGAGCCAAGTTACAACTTGTAACTTGGCGTCCGCCTAGGCCGCGTCGACCTTGATCACGTTGGTCGAACCGGGAATGTTCACCGCGGTCCCGGCGGTGAGGACGACGCGGTCTCCGCTGTCCACGATTCCGGCGTCGCGGGCGGTCTCGATCGACCGGCGCCACAGGTCGTCGACGTCGCTCGACTCGGGAATCTCGAGCGGGGTGACGCCCCACTCGATCGCCATGTGCTGAAGCGAGGTCACGACGTGTGTGAGCGCGACGATCGGTCTGCGCGGGCGGAGTCGCGCGACGGCCGAGGCCGTCCGACCGGTGAAGGTGGGCACGAGGATCGCCTTTGCCCCGAGAGCTTCCGCGAGATCGCAGGCGGCGTTCGACATCGCACGGCCGACCGTGGGCGCTTCGGCTGCCCCTGGGAGCTGGTGGCGGTACCCGAGGCTGGGCTCGACGGCGAGAGCGATCTGGGCCATGGTCTCAACCGCCTCTACCGGGTACTCGCCGATGGCGGTCTCCGCGGAGAGCATCACCGCCGAGGTTCCGTCGAGGATCGCATTCGCGACGTCGGAGGCCTCCGCGCGAGTCGGCTCCGGACGATGCACCATCGACTCCAGCATCTGGGTCGCCGTGATCGCCGGCTTTCCGCGCTCGAGGGCAGCGAGGATGATGCGCTTCTGCAGGAGCGGCACGTCCGCCGCGCCCACCTCGACGCCGAGGTCGCCCCGGGCGATCATCACCGCGTCGGCCTCGTCGAGGATTTCGTCGATCGCCGCGACCGCCTCCTGCAGCTCGATCTTCGCGATCACCCACGCCTGCGAGCCGGCCGTCTCGAGCTTGGCACGGAGCGCGGCCACGTCTGCGCGCGAGCGGACGAAGGACTGGGCGACGTAGTCGACCCCGAGCCCGAGTGCGAAGTCGAGATCCTGGAGGTCCTTCTCGGTGAGCGAGGGAACCGGCAGCGGGACGCCCGGGACGTTGACGCCCTTGTGTGGCTCGACGATGCCGCCGGTGATCACGCGGCACATGGCACGGTTGCCCTCGACCCGCTCGACGCGAAGCCGCACGTGCCCGTCATCGACGAGCACGTCCTGTTCGGGAGCGAGCACCGAGCCGAGAACGGCCGGCGCGACAGGAAGGTCGTCGACTCGCGCCGAGCCCTCGTCGGCGACGACGACGCTGTCGCCGACTTCGAGCTCGACCGGCCCGGACAGCTCGCCGATCCGGAGCTTCGGTCCCTGAAGATCCGCGATCAGCGCCAGGGGTCTCCCGACCTCTGCCTGGGCCTCCCGCACGAGCCTGGCGCTCGTGCCGTGATCCGAGTGGGAGCCGTGCGAGAAGTTGAGGCGCGCGCCGTCCATTCCGGCCTCGATCAGCCGCAAGATCGCCTCGCCGCCCGCCGACGCAGGGCCGATCGTCGCGACGATCTTCGTCCTTCGGTCGAAGGGAACCATGTGCTCAGGCTACAAGCGCCGGAAGACGCTCAACCATGCGCCTGTGGACTAATCGGCACGGACTTGTCGCCCTTACAGTGCCAGGCACTGTAAGGACCGGCTCGAGGCCCGCTCGTCGGCGCCGATCTCAACCGCGCTGCCGCCGAAACGCGGCCCAACCTGGGTATACCGCTCTCTCTCCCAGCTCTTCCTCGATTCGAAGGAGCTGGTTGTACTTCGCGACGCGGTCGGTCCGCGACGGGGCTCCGGTCTTGATCTGGCCCGCGTTCACGGCCACCGCCAGGTCGGCGATCGTCGTATCCTCCGTCTCGCCGGAGCGGTGGGAGATCACCGTCGCGTACCCAGCCGCCGTCGCGACCTCGATCGTCTCCAGCGCCTCGGTCAGCGTCCCGATCTGGTTGACCTTGACGAGAATCGCGTTCCCCACACCTTCGGCGATCCCTCGCCGCAAGAACTCGTCGTTCGTCACGAAGAGGTCGTCGCCGACGAGCTGGACGGTGCTGCCCAGCTTCTCGGTCAGCGCGCGCCAGTCGTCCCAAGCGTTCTCATCGAGGCCGTCCTCGATCGAGACGAGCGGATAGCGTTTCGCCAGCGAGGCGTAGAGGTCGATCATCGCCTCGGGCTCGAGCGTGCGCCCCTCGCCCGGCAGCTCATAGCGCCCCTCGTGGAAGATCTCGCTCGCGGCCGGGTCGAGCGCGATCCCGATCTGCTCGCGATGACCCGCACGCTCGGCTGCTTCGAGGATCGCCCTGATCGCCTGCTCGGTCGACTCGAGGTCGGGCGCGAAGCCCCCTTCGTCCCCCACACCGGTCGCAAGCCCGCGCTCATGCAGGACGGCCTTCAGGTGATGGAAGACCTCAGTCCCCATGCGCAGTCCCTCGCCGTACGTCTCCGCTCCCGCCGGGACGATCATGAACTCTTGGAGGTCGAGCCGGTTCTGGGCATGGGCGCCGCCGTTGATCACGTTCATGAGCGGAACCGGCAACGTGCACGCGCTGTCCCCACCGAGCCAGCGATAGAGCGGGAGCTCGGCGTGGTCCGCGGCGGCTTTCGCGGCGGCGAGCGAGCAGCCGAGGACGGCATTCGCGCCGAGCCTGCTCTTCCCGCGGGTTCCGTCCAGATCGACGAGGGTGCGATCGAGCGTTGCCTGGTCGGCGGCGTCGAGACCGGACAAGGCTTCCGCCATCTCCCCGTTGACGTTGGACACGGCGTTCAGAACACCCTTGCCCAGGTACGCCGCCGGATCGCCGTCCCGGATCTCTACCGCTTCGTGCTCGCCCGTCGATGCGCCGGATGGCACCGCTGCGCGGCCGAGCGCTCCCGAGGCGAGGCGGATCTCGACCTCGACGGTCGGATTGCCGCGCGAGTCGAGGATCTGGCGGCCGCGCACGTCGACGATGGCGGTCAATGCAGTTCCTTCTTCGCGCGCTCGTAGTACGCATCCTGGCGCTCGAGGTCGAGGCTTGACCAGTCGTCGCCCCCTTCGCCCGAGAGCTCGGCTGCCCGCTCCACCCGCTCCCGGAAACGACATGCGGTCGCCCGCAGCGCGAGCTCCGGATCCACGTTCAGCCGACGCGCGACGTTGACGACCGTGAACAGCACGTCGCCAACCTCGGAGAAGACCTCGGCGTCGGGCTCGGTCTCCGCCCGCGGCTCTCCTGCTCGTTCCATTGCCCGAGCCAGCTCCTCGAGCTCCTCGTTCACCTTGCGAAGCGGCCCGGCGAGATCGGGCCAGTCGAAGCCAGAGGTCGCGGCGCGGCGCTGCACCTTGCGCGCCTCGAGGAGGGCGGGGAGCGAGGCGGGGACGTCGTGGAAGATTCCTTCCCGCCCTTCCTGCTCGGACTTGATCTGCTCCCACCGCTCGCGCACTCGCCCGGCCGTCGAGGCGTCGGCGTCCCCGAAGACATGGGGGTGCCGCCGGACGAGCTTCTCGTGCACTCCGCGGGCGACGGACTCGAGGTCGCCCGCTCCGCGCTCCTCCAGTAGCAGCGACAGGAAATACACCTGAAAGAGGAGGTCGCCGAGCTCGCCTCGGAGCCCTTCGTCGTCCCCCGCGACGGCAGCATCCGCGACCTCGTAGGCCTCTTCGAGCGTGTGCGGCACGATCGTCAGCGCCGTCTGCTCCCGATCCCAGGGGCAGTCGCGACGGAGCTGTCGCGTCAACTCCTGGAGGTCGAGAAGCGCCTCCGCGAGGCTCACAACTCGAACCCTAACTTGTTGGCGCAAGATCGAAATCGCTAGCGCGGATTTCGATCGCGCGAAGGGCGGAAGACCCCTTTATGTGGAGCCCGAGATCGCGGACTCGTCGGGGTGTGAAGTCGATTGCGCCGCTGATCTTCAGAAAGCGTCGCGCGACGATCACTGAACCGGCCGGAACGGCTCGGTTGGCATAACGTCTAGCTTGGATCAGTCTCGGTCTCGGTGGTCGTGGCGTCCGGGATCTCGGGAGGCTCGAAACCGGCCGCGTAGCTGACCTTGCCGTCGTACTTGTCCTTCAGATCCTCGACCCATGTCGTCATGAACGTCGTCTTCTTCTCCTGGAGCAACGTGGTGCGAATCGACGCGCGAACCTTCGCAATCGGCGTCGTGGTCGCCTTCTTCACGGGGGAGAGCGCCTCGATGACGTGGTAGCCGTAGGTCGTCTTCACCGGCCTGGAGAGCGCGCCCTGCTCGAGCTCGAACGCGGTCTTGTCGAACTCGGGAACCGTCTGGCCCCGCGTGATCGACAGCTTGCCGCCGTTGTCCTTGACGCTCGGGTCGTCGGAGTTCTCCTTTGCGAGCGCGTCGAAGTCGCCGCCATCCTGCAGCGCTCGGTAGATCCGATCCGCTTCGACCTTGCTCTTGGCGAAGTCGACCTCGTCGCCACCCTTCTTCTCCGAGATCAGGATATGCCTGACTTCCCGAGACTCGGGCGATCCGTACTGGGCCTGGTTCTGCTGGTAGTACGCGAGGACCTCGGCGTCCTCCACCTTGACGTCCTTCGTCACGGCGTCGAAGAGCTTCTGGGACAGAACGGAGGTGCGGAGCGTGTCCCTCAACGCCTCTTCGGTGAAGCCCTGCTCCTTCAATGCCTTCTCGAACGCGTCACGTTTCCCGCCGAAGCGCGTCTTCAGGAATTCCTCGACTTCTTTGTCGACGTCCGCGTCGGTGACCGTGATGCCGCGCTCGTCGGCCTCCATCTCGAACTCCTCGCGTTGGACGAGGAACGTGACGTACTGGGTCTGGATGTTCTGGTACTCGGGCGTTCCGACCTTCGGAAACTCCTGCTTTCCCGCGGCGTACGCCTTCTTCGCGCGCTCGATCAGCTCGTCGAGCTCGCCGCGGGAGACTTCGGTGCCGTCGACCACGGCCACCGCTCCGTCCGGGACCTCGCCGCTACCGCCGCCGCCGCACGCAGAAGCGAACATCGCGAGAGCGAGGCCGAGGACGACGAGAAGGTGACGCGACTGCTTCATGCGCGGTTTCTTATAGCCGAGGTGGTGTTAGGCAGACGTTGTGGACTGTTCGGGAACGGGGTCATAGCGGTTCGCTCGGCGGTGTGCTGAGCCAAGAAAAAGGCCGCGAGTCAGGCGGCCAAGCGAGCATCGACTATAGCATCGGGCAGCCCCAGAGCCCCCTCCAGCGTTTCGACCCGCAGAGAGACCTCGCGCTTCTCGGTCGAGTAGACGACGGTCGGGACGACGACCCTGAGCGCCTGGAACTCCACCGAACCGAGGGTCAACGGACCGACGGTCGCCCGGCCGCCGCGGTAGACGAGGTAGTCGGCGCCGAGCCGGGCGAGCTTCAGCTTCGCCTCTTGGATCGCGAACAGGTTCTGCACGGGCTCGGGCACCGGTCCGTAGCGGTCCTCGGTGACAGAGACGAGCTCGCGCAGCTCGTCCTCGTCCTCGACGAGCGCGATCCGGCGGTGCAGGTCGATCTTGAGCGCTTCGGCCGCGACGTAGGACGCCGGGACATACGCGTCGACCCGCGCGTCGACCCGAACCGGCCGCGCCGCGACGCGACGCTCTCCGGAAAGCTCGGCGACGGCCTCGTTCAGCATCTCGACGTAGAGCTCGAAGCCGAGCGCCGCGACGTGGCCGGACTGCTCGGCTCCCAGAAGGTCGCCGGCGCCGCGGATCTCGAGGTCGCGCATCGCGATCTGGAAGCCCGCTCCGAGCTCGCTGTGGTCGGCGAGCGTCGCCAACCGGGCTCTGGCTTCGGGGCTGAGCTCCGACGCCACGGGGTAGAAGAGGTACGCGTAGGCGTGCACATCCGAGCGGCCCACTCGGCCTCGAATCTGGTAGAGCTGGGCCAGCCCGAGCGCATCCGCCCGCTCGACGATCAGCGTATTGGCCTGCGGGATGTCTATCCCCGATTCGATGATCGTCGTGGAGACGAGCACGTCCGCGTCGCCGGCGAGAAAGGCGTGCATCCGCTCCTCGAGATCGCGCTCGGACATCTGGCCGTGGGCTACCAGGAAGCGGAGCTCGGGACAGAGCTGCTGCAGCTTCTCGGCCGCCTCGTCGATCGACTCCACGCGGTTGTGGAGGTAGAACGACTGACCGCCGCGCGCGTGCTCGCGCTGGAGCGAAGTCCTGACGAGCTCCTCGTCGTACTCGCCGACGGTGGTCCGAATCGGGTGGCGGCCGGCGGGAGGCGTCTCGATGATCGAGATGTCACGTAGGCCCGAGAGCGACATGTGCAGGGTTCGCGGAATCGGTGTCGCCGAGAGCGCCAGCACGTCGACCTCCAGCCGAAGCGAGCGCAAAAGCTCCTTCTGGGCCACGCCGAAGCGTTGCTCCTCGTCGAGGATGACGAGTCCGAGCTCTTTCGGGATCACATCGCGGGAGAGGACGCGGTGCGTCCCGACCAGCACCTCCACCTTTCCCTCACCGAACTCCCTCAGAATCTGCTTCTGGTCGGCTCGAGTCCGGAAGCGGGAGACCATCTCCACGCGCACCGGGAAGTCGCGGTAGCGTTCGCGAAACGTGTTCCAGTGCTGCTCGGCGAGAATCGTCGTCGGGCAGAGGACGAGCGTCTGCTTTCCGTTCAACGCGGCTGCGAACGCCGCGCGCACCGCGACCTCCGTCTTCCCGAAGCCGACATCCCCGCAGACGAGCCGGTCCATGGGCCTCGGCGCCTCGAGATCCTCCTTGACCGCCTCGATCGCCTGCAGCTGGTCGTCGGTCTCCCGGTACGGGAACGAGGCCTCCAGGCGTTCGAGCCAGTCCTGGTTCAGGTCGAACGCGACTCCGGGCGCTTGCTGGCGACGCGCGTAGAGGGCGAGCAGCTCGCCGGCGAGCTCACGTACCGATTCGCGCGCGCGACTCTTCAGGTTCTGCCAGGCCTTGCCGCCGAGCTTCGAGAGCGCCGGTGCGCCGGCGTCGGCGCCGATGTAGCGGCTGACCTTGGGAAGCTGCTCGTGCGGGACATAGAGCCGGTCTTCGCCTCGAAACGCGAGGTACAGGTAGTCGCGGGTGACATCCGCGACTTCTTTCGTCTCGAAGCCGAGGAGGCGGCCGACCCCATGGTCCTCGTGCACGACGTAGTCGCCGCTGCGCAGGTCCGCAAACGACTGGAGCGCTCGACCGAGGCGCGCGTCCGCCCGCGGCGGGCGCTTGCGAAAGACCTGGACGTCGGGGAGAAGCGCGATACCGAGGTCTCGCCAGACGAACCCTCGGCGCGCGGGGCTGACGACGAATTGCAAGGTGGGATCCGCAGGGAGCGGGCTCCCCTCCTCCACGACGTCCGCCTCGACCCTCCGCAGCAGGCGCTGGGTGCGCAGCGCCTCGCCGCGATGCGGAAAGGCGACGAGGACGCGGCGCCCCTGCCGAAGCATTCCCGCAAGCTCCGTCTCGGCCTCGGCGAGCCCGCGCGCTGCGATGGCCGGACGCTGCGCCTCGAAGGAGTGGGTTTGGGCGTGCGGGAACGGGTCGAGCGCGGCCGCGTTGTCCACCCTGAGCGGCTCGAGCCCCTCCTCTTCCCACAGTCGCCGAAGGTCCTCCGGCTGCCAAACGAGATCCGGCGGTCGGTTCAGCGGAGGGACGAGATCGCCCGGAATCGCCGCCTCGTCGCCGACGAGCGCGAGGTCGACGAGATCTTGCCGACGCTCGGCGGCCGGGTAGATCACCGCCCGGGCCACGGGGTGGAGAGCACGCTGGGTGAACGGCGAGAACGCCCGGATCTGCTCGATGTCGTCTCCGAAGAACTCGATGCGAAGCGGCTCGCGCCCGGTGCTAGGGAACACGTCGACGAGCCCTCCGCGCACCGCGATCTGTCCACGCTCATCGACGCGTTCAGCCCGCTCGTATCCGGCTAGCGCAAGCGCCTCTACCAGCGAGTCGAGGCCGATCTCGCCTTCCGGGCGGATCTCGATCGGTGTGGGGCGCGCATCCTCCGGAGGGAGGCGTTCGGCGAGAGCCCGTGCCGAGGCGCAGACGAGGCCGCCTCGCGCGAGGACGTCGAGCGCTCGCGCTCGTTCGCCGACGAGGTGCGCCGGCGGGTCGAGCCCCGAACCGAGCTGAACGCCGCGGCTCGGAAGAAGCGCCACGTGCGCCGGATCGGCGTACCAGGAGACAGCCTCTGCCGCGTCGCGCGCCTGCTCGTCCTCGGGAAGGAGGCAGAGGAGCGCTCTGCCGAGGGTTCCGTGGAGTGCTGCCAGCACGAGGGGGAGCCCCGGTTCCGACACGCGCGCGGCGGCCGGGAAGTCGTGCGCGAACGCACGAAACCCCTCGCTCTCGGCGAGCTCGGCCACGAGTCCGTGAAGCGGCGAAACCGGCTGGTCCATGCGTCTGGCGGGAACGGGGTCCCGTGCGCCCATCGTAGCCGGGTGCTCGCGTCAGTCGGAGGCTGTCCCGCTCAGCCAGACGAGGGGCTCCTCCGCTCCGGCGAAGCCATGCCGGTGGTAGAAGCTCACGCTCTCCTCGCTCGGCCACACGACGAGAAGCTCGACGTCTTCCTCCCTGGCCCACTCCTTCGTCGCCTCGAGGACGCGGCCGCCCAGACCGAGGTTTCGGTGTTCCCGGGCCGTGTAGACATTCGTCAGGTAGCCGAGCCAGCGGTGCCCCGCCGTCGGTCGCGGGATCTTGTCGACCAGGCCGACGAACGCGTGCGAGACGATCTCACCGTCCACTTCGGCGACCCAGACAACCCAGCCGCCGTCGTTCAGCCCGCTGCCCACGATCTCGAGGAAGGCCGAGTCGAAGTCTTCACGCGGGGATGCAATCGGACCGTCCTCGAGCGTGAACTCGCAGCGGAGCCGTGCGAGCGCGGCGAGATCCCGACTCGTCGCCCGGCGAATCACCGCCTCAGCCATTTCGGGAACCGTACGTCGGTGCCGTGACCCCGTGCATCAGTGGACCTCGTGCATCAGCGGCGCGGCCCGTGCCGCCCCCGCAGGCGCTCGCGCTGCCCACAAGCGCCCCCAGGGCCACTCCCGTGTCCCTACTGACACGGTATCGACGATCCCGTCACGCATGGATAACGGGATCGCGTCAATACGGCGTCAGTTGAAGCGCTGCTGCGTAGCGGTCAGGCCATCGGCGAGGACGCTCTCGACCGCGTCGGCCGCGGACGACAAGATCTTCTCCATATCGTCCTCGGGACTGAACGGCGACAACACGTAGTCCGCGACCGGTCGAGGATCGCCGCGCTCCGGCCTACCCACGCCAACCCTCAGCCGCAGGAAATCCGCGGTGCCGAGGATCTGCGCGATCGAGCGGAGCCCGTTGTGGCCCGCGAGCCCTCCGCCGGCCCGCGCCTGCAGCCGCCCGACCTCGAGATCGACGTCGTCGTGGATGACGAGCACGTTCTCCGGCAGGACCTTGAAGAACCGCGCAGCCGCGGAAATCGAGCGACCCGAGTCGTTCATGTACGTCTCCGGCTCGAGCAGCGCTACGCGCGCGTCGCCTATCCGCGTTTCGGCAAGGCGCCCGCTGAACTTGGAGCGGAACGACCCGCCGTGTCGACGAGCGAGCTCTTCGACGACCATCCAGCCGACGTTGTGGCGATCACGGGCATGCTCGCGTCCAGGATTACCGAGCCCTGCGATGAGCAGGTCGAGCGTCGAGGCGGACTCGCCCCGACGAAACAGGCGCACCGCGGATTACTCCTCTTGGGCAGGGGAAGGGTCGGAAGCCTCGTCGGCTTCGCCCGCCTCTTCAGCGCCTTCCTCAGGCTCCTCGCCCTCTTCGAGAGCTTCGGCCTCGGCAGCAGCAGCCGCTTCGGCCTCCTCGAGCTCGGCGAAGCCGCGCGACATCGCGACCGTCACGATCACCGTCTCGTGCAGGTCGTCGAGCAACGTGACCCCATCAGGCACCGAGATGTCCTCGAGTCGGAGGACGTCGCCGATGTCCATCGCTGTCACATCCACGTCGATGTGCTCGGGCACGTCCATCGGAAGCGCCTCGACCTGAAGCTCGCGCGAGACGAGCGAGACGACACCGCCCGCTTTGGCTCCGACCGCTTCGCCGACGAGCTGGACGACGACCGACGCCTGGATGGGCTGGTCGAGCCGCACCTCGCGCAGGTCGATGTGGGTGATCTTTCCGCGCACGGGATCCTGCTGATACTCGGCCAGGATCGACGGGTGGACAGTCGTCTGGCCCTCGAGCACCACGTCGAGGATCGCGTGCAGGCCCGAAGGACCCGTCATCGCCGTCCGCAGGTCTCGTTCCGGGACGGAGATGGCGCGCGCGTGGCCCTTCCCGTAGAGCACGCCGGGGATGACGCCCTGGTTGCGCAGGCGCCGAGCATGCCGCGAGCCGCGCTCACCGTCCTCGCGCTCGCGCACTTCCAGCTTGATCCTGTCTCCAGACATCGGCGGCGGATTGTAGCGGCCGCTCCCTATGGCTCGATGTGAAGCAACGAAGGGCTAGCGACGAGGACAGCGAGACGCTCGATCACCACAATGCGCGACGTGAAGGCAGCGTTCGCCTCAATCGTCTTCCTGGTCGCGATGCTCCTCGTACTCCTGCTCGGCGCCACTGGGAATCCGGGGTGGCCGTTTCTCGTCGCGCTGGCTGGCCACGGCTCTACTGTCGATCCCGTTCGCAGTTGTCGCTGTTGTCGCATCGACTGGTTCAGACCTCGGTAGCAGGCGAAGATTGACGATCCTCGTGCTCGCCCTGCCAGTGCTCCTCGCCTTCATGCTCGCGATCGTCGCAATGGTGAATGCGTTCGACGACGCCTTCAACTAACCGCGCGTCGGCCCGGATTGCGGGCGCCAACTCGCTAAAAGAGCTGGTTCTCCCCGCCGAAGATCGCAGAGACGGAGTCGTCGCGAAAGACGTTCATGATCGTCTCGGCCAGCAGACCGGAGACGGTCAGCACGGTCAGGTTCGGGGGTCGCGTGCGTGGATCGATCGGCACGGTGTCGGTCACGAGGATCCCGGTGATGTCGCTGTCCGCGAAGCGATGCAGGGCGCCGTCGCAGAAGAGACCGTGGGTCGCGAACACCCAGACGTCGGTGGCCCCGTGCTCCTTGAGCGCGGCGACGTTCGCGAGGAGCGTCCCTCCGGTCATGATCACGTCGTCGCCGACGATCGCAACCTTGTCGCGGACACGCCCCGCGATCTCGGTGACCGAGACCTCGTCGTGGGCCGGCCGGGTCTTGTGCATGATCGCGAAGTCGGCGTCGATCATCTCCGCGAACCGGACCGCGAGCCGCGCCCGCCCAGCATCCGGGGAGACCGAGACCACCCCGGAGCCGGTCAGCCCGAGGTCGCGGAAGTGGCGCGCGAAGAGCGGCAATGCCGTCATGTGGTCGACCGGGATCGTGAAGAACCCCTGGATCTGCCCCGCGTGCAGGTCCATCGTCAACACGCGGTCGGCGCCGGCGAGCTGGAGCATGTCGGCGATGAGACGCGCCGAGATCGGCTCGCGCGGCTTCGCCTTGCGGTCCTGGCGCGCGTACGGGAAGAGCGGCATCACCGCCGTGATCCGCTTCGCCGACGCGAGCTTCGCCGCCTGGATCATGAAGGCGAGCTCCATGAGATTGCGGTCGACGGGCTCGCAGCCCGTCTGGAGGATGAACACGTCGGCGCCGCGGATCGACTCGCCGTAGCGGCAGTACGTCTCGCCGTTCGCGAAGGTCGTGAGCTCGATCTCGCCAAGCTCGAGGTCCAGGTGCTCCGCGATCTTCGACGCGAGCTCGGGGTGCGAGCGCCCCGCGAAGACCATCAACCGCTTCTGAGGTGTCAACGGGATCGCGTGGCCGGTGCTCATCACGACCCGCGGTATCTCGGCTTCGAGGCCGGGCAGCGTCTGCTCAATCGTTCCGCTTTCCACCCCGCCCCTCCTTGTTGACCTGCTCCGCGCGGGCAATGGCGAGCGCGCCCGGGGGAACATCCTCTGTGATGACGGAGCCTGCTGCAATCCATGCGTCGTCGCCGATCGACACAGGGGCGACGAACGCATTGTCGACGCCGGTCCTGACGTTGCGCCCGATAACCGTTCGCTCCTTCGCCCTGGTTGCGTGATCCTGATTCACGGTGATGTTCCCCGCAGCGATGTTCGAGTCCTCACCGATGTCCGCGTCGCCGACATAGGAGAGATGCGGCACCTTCGTTCTCTCGCCGATCCGCGAGTTCTTGATCTCCACGAACGTGCCGGCTTTCGCGCCCGCCTCGAGAACGGTGCCGGGGCGAAGGTAACAAAACGGGCCTACGAGAGCGCCTCTTCCCACGACCGCGTCATGGAGCACCGCATGCGGTCCGATCTCGGCATCGGCGGCAACGCGCGAGGCACCTCGCACGACCGTGAACGGATGGATCACCGCATCGGGCTCGAGCACGGCGTCAGCATCGATCCACGTCGTCGACGGGTCGACGATCGTCACGCCCGCGAGCATGTGCGCCTCGTTGATCCGGTCGCGCAGCGCTGCGGCCGCGTCGGCGAGCTCCGACCGCGTGTTCACCCCTTCGGTCTCCATCGGTTCTCCTCCTTTGTGCACCGCGACCCGCGCGCCCTCTGCGGCGAGAAGCGCGACGGAATCGGTCAGATAGAGCTCGCCTTGGGCATTCCTCGGCGTGAGACGTTCGAGAACCGGCCACAGCTGCTCGGCCCGGAAGACGTAGATCGAGGAGTTGACCTCTCGTATGGCCAGCTCCTCCGGGCTCGCATCCGCGGCTTCGACGATCGCGGCCAGCGCTCCCGATCCGTTCCGGACCACCCTGCCGTACTGCCGAGTGTCGTCAGGCTCGAACGAGAGCACGGTCGCCGCGGCGGCCTCGCGCCGGTGCGTCTCGAGAAGCTCTCTGAGCAGCGTGGATGTCAAGAGCGGCGTGTCGCCCGAGAGCACGAGGACGTGCTCGACCCCTTCGAGTGCGCTATGCGCGCTTCGCACCGCATCTCCGGTTCCGAGCGGTGACTCCTGCACGGCGACGGCGACGCCAGCGAACGCGCCTGCGGTCGAAGGCGCGGCGACGACGACGAGTGGGTCGGCCTCGAGCTCGCGCGCCGCCAGCAGAACCCAGTCCACCATCCGCCGACCGAGCAGGGAGTGGAGGTGCTTCGGGGTCGAGGAGAGCATGCGCGTACCGAGACCCGCCGCCATGACGACCGCACCGAGTCTCGAGTGGTTCATCTGGGACAACGTGGCTGGGGCGCCAGGATTCGAACCTGGGATCACGGGACCAAAACCCGTTGCCTTACCACTTGGCCACGCCCCAGAGCCAGCTCATCTTGCCAGCGCCGCCGGGGCTCGAGGTTGCTGGACGGGTCGGACGATCCAGCAGCGGCCTCTTCTCGCGAGTGTTGACGCTGCGTCCTCGGCGTTCTTCGCATCGTGGAAGAGGCCGTACGCGGTCGGACCGGCACCCGTCACATCGGCGCGGAATGCGCCGAGCTCCTCCAGCTCGTGTGCCAGCGGGGACGACGCGAGATCGTTCCTGGGCAGCTTCCCCAGATCCCTCGCCTCCTCCACGTGTCCGAGCGCGTCGAGCAACTGTGCCCTGCGCGTGCCGAACCCGTCGGCGCCGTCGCGTTCGTCGAACTGCCCGTAGATCGACGCGGTCGACTCTTTCCACGCGTCCTTGGGGAGCACGAGCACAGTCACGTAGTTCGTCGGCAGCTCGAGCGGAGTGAGCTGTGAGCCGTCGCCGGTGCCGAGCTGCGGCCCCGCACACAGGAAGAAGGGCACGTCCGCGCCGACCTGCGCGGCGAGCCGACGCAGATCGGCGTCCGGAAGAGGCGCTGCGAGCAGCGAGTTCGCCAGCTCGAGCGAGGCGGCCGCATCCGAGCTTCCACCGCCGAGGCCAGCGGCGACCGGGATCCGCTTCTCGATCCGCACACGCCAGCCCGGTGCGACGCCGGCTGCCTCGGCGAGCCGGATGAGCGCGGCCCGCACGATCGTGTCCTCCGCGAAGCCCTCGACGACCAGGACGTCGGCCGGCTCGAGCGCCACGTCGTCACAGAGGTCGATCGCCTGCAGGACCGTCGCGACCTCGTGCTTGCCGTCCGGACGGACGGGGCCTACGACCAGGGCGAGGTTGAGCTTCGCCGGCGCGCGGAGCACAGTCATCGAAGTGCGTCGGCGAGAGCGACGAAGTCCTGCGGTACGAGCTCCTCGGCACGGGTGCCCGGCGGCTTGGCGATCGCGGCGAGCGCCTGCTCGGCATGCGCCCGACTAGCGAGGCCGACGAGTGCGAGGGAGTTCGCGAGCGTCTTTCGCCGATGCGCGAAGGCGGCGTTGACGACCGGTCGAAGGAGGTCGAGCGACGGGCCCTCGATGCGCTCGAAAGCGACGAGCGCGGACTCGACACGCGGGCGTGGCTTGAAAACCGTCGGTGGGATCGCGTGAAAGCCGACCTTGCGCACGCGCAGCTGCATGAGCACGGACACGGCTCCATAGGCCTTCGTTCGCGGCGCTGCGAAGAAGCGGTCCGCGACCTCTCGCTGCACCATCACGCACCAGCGCTCGAGCGACGTCAGTCCGTCGAGGCTCTCCACGACGAGAGGTGTGGCGATGTTGTACGGAGGGTTGGCGACGAGCTTGGTCGGCTGCGGCGTGAGCAACGAGAGGTCGAGCACGAGCGCGTCGCCCAGGAGAAGCCGAACGTTGTCCCGCTCCTCGAGCGCGGACCGGAGAGGGCCCTCCAGAGAGCGGTCGAGCTCGATCGCATGGACGACTGCAACCCGATCTGCGAGGTAGCGGGTCAGGACCCCGAGACCGGGGCCCACCTCCAGCACCACGTCGTCCGGCTCGAGAGCGGCGAGCCGGCCGATGACACCGAGAATGTTCTCGTCGACGAGGAAATGCTGGCCGAGCCTCTTCTTCGGCTGCGGTATCACGGTCACGGCAGTCCGAAGGCCGCGGCGGCGTTCGCGTGTGTGGCCACGGCTAGCTCGTCCTGACCCTCGACGCGAACCTCGGCGAGCGCCGCGATCGTGTGGACGACGTGCGCCGGTTCGTTCCGTCGACCGCGCACGGGCTGCGGGGAGAGATACGGGCTGTCGGTCTCGACGAGGATCCTGTCCCGGGGCACGAAAGCGGCGGCCTCGCGAAGCTCACCGGCCTTCGGATACGAGACGTTCCCCGCGAAGGAGACGTAGTACCCCCGCTCGAGCGCCGTAGGCAGCAAATCGGGTGAGGAGAAGCAGTGGAGGATCACCGTGCCTCCGAAGCCCTCGAGCGCGGAAGCAGTCTCGGCGGCCGCTTCGCGGCTGTGAATGACGACCGGGAGGTCGAGGTCGGCGGCAAGCGCGAGCTCGTCGTCGAACAGCCGCCGTTGCTCGATCGGCGTCGCGTAGAGCTTCACGTTGTCGAGCCCCGTCTCGCCGACCGCGACTGCCTTCGGATGCGCGAGGAGCGCGCGGAGCTCGCCGAGCCGCCCCGCTTCCGCGCTTGCCGCCTGGTGGGGGTCGACGCCGAGGGCCGCGAAGACACCCTCATGCTGGTCCGCGAGCGCAAGGGCGGCGCGACAGGAATCGATTCCGGTACCGATCGTGACGATCCGCGAGACTCCGGCCGCGACCGCGCGCTCGACCGTTGCTGCCGGCCCGTCGCACGCGTCGAGATGCGCATGCGAGTCGGTCACGCGGCGTCGCGACTGTTCGCGTCGTCCTCCATCCGCTTCAGCTCCTCGGCTACTACGGCGTCCGCGTCCAGCTTCACGAACAGCGGCTGCGGCTCTCGCAGCGCCTGTCCGACGGGGAGCTCGCTCGGCTCCCACGCCCCGACCCACGCCCCGTAGTCGCCTGTCAGGACAGCGTGCTCCTTCCCGTCGTCCCCCGTCACGGCTCGAAGCTCCAGCGGGCCTGCGATCGCACCGTCGAAGCCGAGCAGCTCGTGCAACCGCTGCGAGGAGAAAGGAAGGAACGGTGTGAGGAGCACCTTCAGGCTGTCGATCGCTCTCAGCGACACGTGGAGGATGGTTCCGGCGCGCGCGCGATCGCTCTCCAGGAGCGCCCACGGTGCCTGCTCGGTGACGTACTGGTTGCCGAGCCCGGCCAGACGCATGACTTCCTGCAGCGCGTTCTTGAACCGTGCCGCTTCGATCAGCGACCCGACCGTCTCGAAGCCGTGGTCGATTGCGGTCAGAAGCTCCGTGTCGGCTTCCGTCAGCGTCCCCGGCTCGGGCACCACTCCGAAGTTCTTGTAGGCGCTCTGCAGGGTGCGATTGACGAGATTGCCCCAGGTCGCCACGAGCTCGTCGTTGTTTCGGCGGACGAACTCCGACCAGGTGAAGTCCGTGTCCTGTGTTTCCGGACCGGCGATCGAGATGAAGTAGCGCAGGGCGTCGGGGTCGTACCGGCTCAGGAAGTCCCGCACGAGGATCTCGAGCCCGCGGCTCGAGCTGAACTTCCTGCCCTCCATCGTCAGGAACTCACTGGAGACGATGTTGTCGGGGAGCTCCAGGTCGCCCAGGCCGGCGCCATACTCCCCGTCGTCGCCGTAGCCGAGCAGGGTGCTCGGCCAGATCACCGTGTGGAAGACGATGTTGTCCTTTCCCATGAAGTAGGCGTGCTCCGCGTCGGGGCTCTGCCACCACTCGCGCCAGGCCTCGGGAGTTCCCCGATCCAGCGCCCATTCGATCGACGCCGAGAGGTACCCGATCACGGCGTCGAACCAGACGTAGATCCGCTTGTCCCCCTGCTCCTCGTAGCCCTCGAGCGGGATCGGCACTCCCCAATCGAGATCGCGGGTGATCGCGCGCGGCTTCAGCTCCTTCACGAAGTTGAGCGAGAACCGGCGCACGTTCTGCCGCCAGTGCTCCTGAGTCTCGATCCACTCGGTCAGCTGGTCCTTGAATGCCGGTAGGTCGAGGAACAGATGCTTCGTGGTCTTGAAGACGGGCACCGTTCCGTCGATCCGGGAACGCGGGTCGACCAGGTCGGTGGGATCGAGTTGGTTCCCGCAGTTGTCGCACTGGTCGCCTCGCGCGCTCTCGAAGCCGCAGATAGGGCAGGTGCCCTCGATGTAGCGGTCGGGAAGCGTGTGACCGCTCGAGGCGGAGAACGCGCCGAGTGTCTCCTTCTCCACGATGTACCCCTTGCGGTGAAGCGTGCGAAAGAGATCCTGGGTGACGCGATAGTGGTTGGCAGTGGTCGTCCTGGTGAAAAGGTCGTAGGAGAGCCCCAGGTCGCGCAGATCCTCACGGATGAGCCGATTGAACCGGTCTGCGGTCTCGCGCGGCGACTCGCCCGCGGCATCCGCGGCGACCATCACGGGTGTTCCGTGCTCGTCCGTGCCGCTCACCATCAGGACGTCGTTCCCGCGCAGCCGGTGATAGCGGGCGAACGTGTCCGACGGGACGCCGAAGCCCGCCACGTGGCCGATGTGGCGCAGTCCGCTCGCGTACGGCCACGCCACTGCGACCAGGATCTTCCGTCGGGGCTCCGATTGGCTCATCGAGGTTAATGATATGGAGTCCTTTTCGAGCACCCCGTCTGCGCCTGAGCGCGCTCAGCGCGAGGATGACGAAGACGACGGCCGCAGGAAGGATCGCGACTGCGCTACGGTCGTTCCCGCCGGACGCGGCGTCCGACTGCGGCTCTGCTCCAGCTGTCGGGAGCGGGATCCGTTCGTGGGCGCGGCGTTCGCTCGTCGTATCCTCGACCCCTGGCATGTCCCGCCTCCCGATCTTCGTCAGAGGCTGTTCGCCCGTCGTGGTCCGGGGACGCACGGTACGAGCGTCACTCGCGCCTCTCCGTTGCGCCGCCGTCGGCTCGACGGGAGCGCTGGCTCCCGGCGAACGCCCGATCCGCTGTGTTTCGAGGGAGCGCGTCTCGCGCTCGTGGCGCCCATCCAAGCGCCCGCGCCTCCCTTTCGCCTCGCCCACCTCTACCGCCGGACGGCTGGCCGTCACGGGAGTGCCTGCACCCGACGCGTCCGCCATCGCTGACGGGAGAGGTTCTGGAGCGGGTGACGAGATGGGAGCAGGCGGCGGCGGTGCAGGCTCGGGCACCGAGGCCGGCGGCGTTTCCGCGATCGGGGGCGTCGGCGCAGCAGAAGCTGGAGGTGCTGGTGCGGGCGGCGCCGCGGGCGCCGGCGGGGGAATGGGGGCGGCCCGCGGCGGAAGCAAGGACAGCGGATCGACGTACGTCTCCTCGTCGCCGACCCGGACGCCCAGATGGACGTACGGGATTTCGTGCTCGGGAACGCCGGTCGGCCCCGCTTCCGCCAGCGGCGCCCTCTCCGTGACATGCTCACCGCGCTTCACGAGGAGTGGCCCGAGATGGGTCAACGAAACCTTGTGGCCATCGGTGTCGATCGTGACGGTGAGCCCGTGCGTCGGAACCTGACCGGCGAAGGCGACCACGCCCGAGACCGGCGCATAGACCTGGCGGCTGCCGTCGAGAGCGATGTCGATACCGCGATGCTGCCCGCCCGCGTAGGGGTCGTCGCCGAGCGAGAACTCGCGAAGGATGTCGCCGTCTGCGGGCCATGCCCAGGCGTGGGCATTCGAAGCGAGCGCGAGCGCCAAGCCGATCACCGACAGGGTCACCCCGAGCATCCTCGTTGTCCGTGAAGCTAACACGGATCGAAGATAGCGGCTCCCTCGGGGAGGGGCAATCTGATTTGACAGACTTGTTACAGAGAGGAGCGGTAGAGAGCGTTCCGAGGCGTTCCCGTCAAGCGGACGACGAGATCCACCGCCTGCCGGCGCGAGACTCCGGCGGCGACGAGCTCGGCGACCGCTCCCACGGCGACTTCGTCGATCCTTCCCGGAGCACGCTCGCTGGCGACGCCGAGGACAAGTGTGATCTCTCCCTTCGGCGGCTCCGCGAAGCGGTCGGCGAGTTCGCTGAGGGTTCCCTGCACGACCTCCTCGAAGCGCTTCGTCAGCTCACGGCAGACCGCAGCCCGCCGCGCGGGCATCTCCGCGGCGAGCGCCGCCAGGGAGATGGGCAGCCGCCGGGGGGACTCGAACGCCACGACCGGGTGTGCCCAGCCAGCGAGCTGGTCCGCCAGAGCCTGAAGCTCACGTGCGCGGCGTGGTAGATACCCGAGGAACTGGTAGCGATCGGCCACGAGCCCGCTCGCGACCAGCGCCGTCTCGACGGCGGACGGCCCCGGCAGGACCGTGACCGGCAACCCTGCGGACACCGCCGTGGCGACGAGCCGTGCGCCCGGGTCGTTCACGCCCGGCAGGCCCGCATCGGACACGAGCGCGACGCGTTCGCCCCGCTCCAGTCGCGACACGACCTCGTCGGCGCGCGCCGCCTCGTTGTGCTGGTGGTAGCTCAGAAGCCGCGCGTCGATCCCGTGACGCTCGAGCAGGATGCGTGAGCGCCGTGTGTCCTCGCAGAGGACGAGGTCGGCCTCGCGCAGCTCGGCGAGCACCCGAAGCGTGACATCATCGAGATTGCCGATCGGGGTGGCGCAGACGGCGAGGGGCACGGCTCACCAGGTTCCGTCGAGGGCTGCGAAGCCGACCAGTGCGGCTCCGACGAGGCCCGCCTCGGCCCCGAGCTCGGCCGGCTCGACGCGGAGCTTCGCGTCAGCAGGCGCGAGCGCTTCGCGGCGAGCGGCCTCCTGGGCAGGCCCGAGAACCAGGTCGCCGGCAGCCTCCCCGAAACCGCCTCCGATCAGGACGACCTCTGGATCGAAGAGGTTCGCGAGGGAACCGATCGCCACCCCGAGATACCCGCCGATCTCGGCCAGTCGAGCTCGCGCCGCATCGTCCCCTTCACGAGCGCGCTCGACCAGCATGTGCGCGTCGGCGTCCGGTCCCCAGAGCTCCTGCGCAGCTCGGTCCGCCGCAGTGCCGGAGCAAAGGGCCTCCACATGTCCGCGTCCGTGGCAGTTTCCCTGGCACGGAGGCCCGCCCGCGAGGACGACCATGTGACCGATCTCCGCCCATCCGCGATAGAGCCGGTCGTCGAGGACGATGCCGCCGCCGACTCCGGTTCCGAGGGTGAGCAGGATGAGGTTCGAGCAGGCCCGTCCGGCGCCGAGCTCCCACTCGGCCAACGTGGCGGCGTTCGCGTCGTTCTCCACGCCGACCGGAAGGCCGAAGCGGTCGCGCGCGTGCGCGGCGAGATCGAAGTCGTCGAACTCCAGGTTGGTCGACCTCAGTACGCGTCCCGTGCGGCGATCGAGATTCGCCGGGACGCCGAAGCCGATCGCGCGGATCGTGTCCACGAGCACGGCGTCCACCGCCTCGCCGAGCGCGTGCACGACGTCCTCCTCACGCGTTCCGGGGCTCAACGCCTCGTAGCGCTCGTGCACCGACCCCTCCCGGTCGACAACTCCGGAGCGGATCTTCGTCCCGCCGACGTCGACTCCGATCACAAAGGGGGCGCTCACGGGCGCGGGCTACCATAGCGCCCCGAATGGCCGAGGGAGACAAGCCCTACCGGCGGTATCGCGGTGGCCGCGTCAAGGGCAGAGTCCCACTCGACAAGAGCCGACGAGCCGCTGCCGAGCCCGCGAGCGTGCAGGAGAAGCCCCGACGTCGCAGGCGCTGGGGGCTCTGGATCGCGCTCGGCATCGTCGGGCTGCTCGTGGTCAGCCTCATCTGGGGAGTGCTCGGCTACCTGTCCTTCGCGAGCGGGATCGACGAGGCGAACCAGCGCCTCCCGCGTCGCGCCGAAGGTCGACTGGCAGAGCACGACGGAGGACTCCTCTCCGACCCGGCGACGATCCTCGTCATCGGAACCGATGGTGGCAAGGCGCCCGGTCGCCAGGATGCGCGCCGCTCGGACTCGCTTCTCCTCCTGCGCACGGATCCGGGCACGCACCGGCTCTCGTACCTGTCGATCCCGAGAGATCTGCTCGTCGACATCCCGGGCTACGGCTCCGGGAAGATCAACGCGGCGAACCAGCTCGGCGGCCCGGCGCTCACGCTGGCGACCGTGCGCGGGCTGACCGGGCTCCCGATACACCACGTCGTGGTGTTCGACTTCGACGGGTTCCGCGAGCTCATCGACGCTCTCGGGGGGATCGACGTGAACGTCCCCAAGCCGATCCTCTCGAACAAGTTCGATTGCCCCTACAGGCCCGCGCGCTGCCGCGAGTGGGAGGGTTGGCGCTTCCCGAAGGGGACGCAGCACATGGACGGAAGGAGAGCGCTCGTCTACGCCCGCATTCGCTCCAACCAGAAGAATGCGGCGGACAACGACCTGACCCGCGGAAACCGCCAGCAGATGGTCGCGGACGCGGTCGGCGACAAGATCGCGGGACTGGGGACGTTCGTCCGGCTTCCGTTCATCGGCGACTCGCTGGCCGCGCCGCTGGTCACCGATCTCTCCGCGTGGGAGATCGCTCAGCTCGGCTGGGTCCGGTTCAGGGCGGACTCGAGCCGGTCGCTCCACTGCCGGCTGGGCGGAGACCCGTCGTCGTCCGGCGGCGAGTCCGTGCTGCTCGGGTCCGAGGACAACGTGGCCGCGATCTCGATGTTCCTGCGCCGTACGGCGCCCCTTGCGCCACCCAAGGGAAGCGTCTATGGCGCCGGGTGCACACGGCGTTAGCGAGCTAGTCGCTCGGAGGTGGCGATGTCTTCTTCTCGCCGGCGGGGGCGGCCTTCTCAGCCGGCTTGTCCTTGTCCTTGGGCTTGTCAGCGGTTCCAGAGTCCCCGTCTCGGTCCTTACGTGAGCCGCGGCCGTAGTCGGTCGAGTAGAAGCCCGATCCCTTGAAGTGCACGGCGACGGGGAAGAGGATCTTCTCCACCGGTCCTTCGCCGCAGGTCGCGCAGAGCTCGACAGGCGGGTCGGCCATCTTCTGGAAGACCTCGAACGTATGCCCGTTCGGGCAACGGTACTCGTAGATCGGCATCGGTCGAAAAGGCTAGCGCGCGTCCTGGACCGCAGACTTCTCGCGCTCACCTTCGATGAGCTCGAGATAACAGGGCGCGCTCTCGAATGCGGCAAGGCCCCTCGGGCGGCCCCGGCGCCGTTGGACGCGCCGCCGGCGCGAGCCGGCGGCCAGGGCTGCGGAGGCGCCGAGGACGGTGCCCAGGACGAAGGTCCGAAACCAGCCATGTCGCTTCTCGCCGTCCATGAGCAGATCTTACGATCCACGCCATGCTTGTCTGCGCGCTCGGCGATCTGACGCTGGATGTCCTCGTCCGGCTTGCCGACCCGCTCTCCGACGGGGGCGATACGGACGCGGAGATCCGGATCGCCCCGGGTGGACAGGCAGCGAACGTCGCCGCGTGGGCTGCCTCGCTCGGCGCGCGGGCGCGCTTCATCGGGAAGCGCGGTGATGACGCGGCCGGACGCCTGGCCTGCGCCGGGCTCGAAGCCACGGGAGTCGAGGTTCTCGGGTCCGCCGAGCGTCGGAACGGGGTCATCTGCTCCCTCGTCTCGCCCGACGGCAGCCGCTCGATGGCAGCCGATCGTGGCGCGGCTGCAACGCTTGGCCCCGAGGAGATCGAGCCCGCGTGGCTCGAGGGCTGCGATCACCTCTTCGTCTCCGGCTACGCGCTTCTCTTCGAACCCGCTCGCAGCGCTGCCATGCTCGCCGTCGAGCTCGGCCGGGCGCAGGGCGCGGCCGTCAGCGTCGACCTTGCGACCTGGAGCGCGATCCGCACTGCCGGAGTCGCGGAGTTTCGAGGGGCTGTGACCAGAGTCGAGCCGGACGTCGTCTTCGCGAACGAGTCAGAGGCGGAGACATTCGGCGCGCAGCAGGACCACGCGCTCTGGATCCTCAAGCGCGGCGCCGGCGGTTGCGCGTTCGGCGAGGACGAGCGTCCGGCTCTGCCCGTCGAACGGGTCGTCGACACCACGGGAGCGGGAGACGCGCTCGCTGCGGGGTGGATCGTGGGCGGGCCCGACCTCGCGCTCGAGGCCGCCGCCCGCTGCATCCAGACGCTCGGGGCGATGCCGTAGTGATGCCGTAGCGATGCCGTAGCCTGGCGAGCGTGCAGCAGCTCGTCGAGATCTCCGAGGAAGTGCGCACCGCACTCGATGCGGGCGACGCGATCGTGGCGCTCGAGACAACGCTGGTCGCTCACGGATTTCCCGAGCCGGACGGCGTCCAGGTCGGGCTCGCGAGCGAGCAAGCCGTCCGCTCGTCGGGTGCTGTCCCGGCCACGATCGGGGTGCTCGACAGTCGCATCCGCGTCGGCCTCGAGTCGAGCGAGCTCGAGCGCTTCACGTCCGAGTCGCGCAAGACGGGCCCCCGCGATCTCGCGGCGTGCGCGGTTCAGGGAGCCGTCGGGGCGACGACCGTGGGTGGCGCTCTGGCAGTGGCCGCATGGGTCGGCATCCCGTTCCTCGGCACGGGAGGAATCGGCGGCGTCCACCGCGGGTTTCCGTCGCCCCCTGACGTGTCCGCCGACCTTCCGACGCTCGCGCGCACGCAGGCGCTCGTCGTCTCCTCGGGCGTGAAGTCGCTCCTGGACGTGCCCGCAACCGTCGAGCTCTTGGAGACGCTCGGAGTGCCGATCCTCGGCTTCCGCACGAGCACGCTGCCGCTCTTCTACTCGGCCGAAGGAGGGCCGGCTGTACCGCAACGGGTCGACACCGCGCCGGAGGCCGCGCGCATCGCAGCGACACACTGGGCGATCGGGGGCGCAGGCCTCTTGCTCGCGAACCCGCCGCCCGAGAGCCTGGACGTCGAAGATCTGATCGAGTCGGCCGTGTCCGAGGCGACCGCAACGGGCGTGTCGGGACAGGCGGTGACGCCGTTCGTACTGTCGTTCCTGCACGACCGGAGCAACGGCCGGACGCGCGAGGTGAACCGGGCGCTGATCGTCGAGAACGCGCGGCTGGCCGGCGAGACCGCGGTAGCCTTCGCCGCCCTGTGAGCCTCTACGACGCCGTCAAGGATCTGCCCCTCGAGATCGAGGCGTACTCCCTCGAGGGCCTCGAGCTGCAGGCCCGCAGCGACTTCCTGCGCAAGACGACGGTTATCCACCTCCAGGGTGGAGGCGAGGAAGGGATCGGCGAGGACGTCACCTACCACGGCGAGGAGCACGCTCGCTCGCAAGCGCTCGGACCGGTGCTCCCGCTCGCCGGAGCGTGGACGCTCGACTCGTTCTCCCGTCACCTGGCCACGCTCGAGCTCTTCGAGCAGGAGCCGGAGCAGCATGCGTACCGGGACTACCGCCGCTGGGCCTACGAGAGCGCCGCGCTCGACCTCGCGCTGCGCCAGGCACGTGTCTCACTCGGCGACGCCGTGCGCCGCGAGCCCCGACCGGTGGAGTTCGTCGTCTCGATGGGCCTGGGATCGCCTCCCTCGACTGAGCGCTTCGACGCCTGGCTCCGCCTCTATCCGTCGTTGCGCTTCAAGCTCGACGCCAACGCCGAATGGTCGGACGACCTGATCGCGGCGCTCGTCTCCACCGACGCCGTCGACTCGGTCGACTTCAAGGGTCAGTATCGAGGGACGACCGTCGACACACCGCCAGACGCCGATCTGTACCGCCGCGTCGCCGAGGGGCTCCCTCGAGCGTGGCTCGAAGATCCGGGCCTGACCCCGGAGACGGAAGCCGTGCTCGAGCCGTACGTGGATCGAGTCACGTGGGACGCGATCATCCACTCGGTCGAGGACATCGAGAGCCTGCGCTGGCCGCCGAAGACCGTGAACGTGAAGCCCTCCCGCTTCGGCTCGGTGGAACGGCTCTTCGCCGCGTACGACTACTGCGAAGCGCACCGGATCGGCGCGTACGGCGGCGGGCAGTGGGAGCTCGGCCCAGGTCGGGGTCAGATTCAGCTCCTCGCCTCGCTCTTCCATCCCCAGACGCCGAACGACGTCGCCCCGCGCACTTTCAACATGGAGCCGCAACCCGGTCTGCCCTCGAGCCCGCTCGAGGTCGTCCCCCGCGGGACAGGTTTTCTCGCGCTGTAGGGGCCGGGCATGCCCGGCCCCTACGACCACCCGCTGACGCGCCCGGGACTCTAGCTCAGCGCTCCTAGAAAGTCGTCCACGGAGATCAGCGGGAGCGACTCGAGCTTTGCGCTTCCCCGCGCCCCCAGTGCGACCGACACCTTGGCGATCGTCACGTCGTCGGGCGCCTCGACGATGTTGACGAAGTCGTACGAGCCGAGCGCGGCCCACTGGTGGAGGACCTTCGCTCCCATCTCCTCGACGTCGCGGTTGACCTCACGCAGACGGTCGGGGTTCGCGTGCAGCGTCTGGATTCCCTTTTCGGTCAGCGTGGTGAGCATCAGGTACGTCGGCATCTCGCTCCTCTCGTCGTTCGTCGCGCAACCGTAACCGAGCTTCCTGGTCGACGTACAGGAGCGCCGCCCCGAGAAACACGAGCGGCGACACCACGATGGAGGCCAGCGTCGCGGCTGCGATCCGGGTGTTCTCGGCGAACTCGCGCAGGACGAAGAAGAGGGTCGCCTGGGTGAGGAAGACGACGAGCGCGAGCGTCGCGAGGCCTCCGAGCACATGGACGAAGTCCACCCGCGCCAGCCTGAGCCCCCGCAGGAGAGCTGCGCGGACACCGAGGCCCTCGACCAGCGCAGCCGGGACCGCGAGGCCGAAGAGGGACAGCCAGAGCAGGCCAGGGAGGATGAAGAGCGCCGCAAGGAACGGGAACGGAACGAAGATGAGCACCCCGAGCGCGTACGCGACGAGCGCGTTTCGACTCCGAAGCGAATGCTCGGTGACGATCGAGCACGCGACGACGTAGCTGACCGTGATCAGCACAGCGCCCGCCGCCGGAACGACGATCTGCCCCGAGCCCGGGATTCCCCAGACCAGCGCGTTGACGACGGCAACGGGAACGCCGATCGCGAGCGACTGCCAGGGGTTTCGTCCGTAGGTGCGAATGGCCTCGCCGACGAGCTGGCCGACAGTCCGCTCTCCCGGCGGAAGCGGGGGTGGCAGCTGGCGACCCGTGGACGCCGCTCGCCGCGCCATGGCGAAACCCTAGACGCTTGCTACCGATGGACGCCCGCGCCGGGCAGGCGCGGGACGATCCCGTCCAGCACCTCGAGCGCGCGCCGCATCATCCAGAGGGCACGGTTTCCCTCGCCGATGTCGTTCGAGATCACGCGCAGCTCGACCCCCGGGACACCGGCGAGCTGGCAGGCGCGCAGCACCCCGAACCCCTCCATCCCCTCCACGCGGAATGTCTCGGTTCCTCGCAGGGAGCCGGTCACGTAGGCGCTCGTGGCGATCGGCAGGACGACGGCCTCGGGTAGCGCAGACTGGAGCTCGGCGACGAGGTCGAGATCGGCCTGGATGCGATCGACGACCGGGATCTCGGCGCCGAGATCGCAGTAGAACGCTTCCGAGCCGATGACGATCGAGCCGGGAGTCAGCCCCTTGCTGCCGCCGATGCCGATGTTGATCACCGCACGTGGGTGGCTCATGGCGAGCTCCCGCGAGGCCGACGCCGCGGCCTCCACCGGCCCCACGCCGCAGACGAGCCCCGGATGGCCGCAGAGCTCGAGGTCCGTGGCGGCAACCAGCAGGATCTCGTTTTCCAGCAAGAGCGTCATCACACCCCCCTCTGACGATCGCACGGTGAAACCGACTCACAGAGTACGGATTCTTCGCTCCAATCGGAAGACCGGATGACGAGCGGCCTCCGCCAGCCATTCCTCCGGGGACGACTCGGGTCGGACGTCGAAGAACGGACGCGTCACGCGCCCGAGCTCGTAGTAGCGGCGGAGCACCGGGACGGCGGCCTCGGGGGAGAGCTCGGCGATGCAGAGGTCCTCGTGCCGACGACCGCGGGTGAGCTCGACCCAGCCCGCCGCACGCGCGTTCTTCACCCAGTTTCGCTCGCCGTAGGGGGCGACGAGCCAACGCTCGCCTCCGTTTTCCACGATCGAGACGGGCGTCGACCAGAGCTTGCCCGTCCTGCGACCGGGAACCGTGAGCAGATGCGTGCGCGGGCCGGTCAGCCCGAGCCGTGCGAGCGGACGAACGATGGAGTTCAGGCAACGACGCCAGAAGCTCTTCCTGTACGGCCGAGGCTTCACTTCCATGGGACAAGTAAAGCCGCGGCCGCTCTCCCGAGCGGCCGCGACGGGTCGAGAGCGACCCCCAACCAGTGCCTAGTGAGCCAGCGGGCGAGTCCGCGAGTAGCGCATGGCCACGAAGAGCCCGAGTGCGAGGACGATGCCGAGACCGAAGCCGATGCCGATCTGCGGCCATTCGAGGTCACGTCCGGCGTTGATCGGCGAGCTGGCAACGGGCGCGCTCACCGGCTCGTTGAAGCGGTCGTCGAAGACGATCCGGTTGCCGTAGTCGGCGGTCGCGGCCACGGCACGCTCGAACGCGTCCGGCGAGGCAATGGGAGACGACGTCGAGAACGTCTTCATACGGTCGACAGCATCGGGCGAGACGATGGGCGCCGACTGCAGCGCCAACCTTGCCGCCACTGCCCGGTCGACGGCATCGGGCGAGACGATCGGGGTCGAACCGCTTTGGGCTGCAACGGCACGCTCGAACGCGTCGGCCGGCTGGCCCTGTCCCCAGGCCGCCGGGACGACGACGAGAGCAACCGCCACAACAGTGACGAGTGAGATCTTGGGGGTCATCGCTCCTCCTCTTCGCTCCTGGTGACCATCGTGGCCACCTGAATCGAGGCTAGGACTTCGAGGAGGCGGGTGAAACGGGGGAATCCCCCGTATTTGACGGCTCGATCTCCTGACCGAAGTGGGAGGCGAGAGCCCGGGCGAGCTGCGTCCGCGAGCGAACGCCGAGCTTCCCGAAGATGTGAGAAAGGTGGCCTTCGACCGTTCGGTCGGAGAGGAACAGCGCCGCTGCGACCTCGCGATTCGTCTTTCCCTCGGCAACGAGCGCCGCCACCCGCTCTTCGGCGGGCGTGAGCGCTCCCGGCGTCTTCGCGCGACCGCTGATCCGCCGAAGCTCGTCTCGAGCCCGCACGGCCCAGAGCGCGGCGCCGAAGCCTTCGAAGATCTCGAGCGCAGCTTCGAACGTGTTCCGCGCCTCGCTTCGCTTCTTCATGCGGCGCTGCACCGCCCCGAGCGCGATCAGCGTACGGCCGCGCTCGATCGGGATCTCCACGCGTTCGTGCCAGGTGAGCGCCTCGGAGAAAGCGGCCAGGGCGTCGTCGAGAGCAGCTTCCTGCGCGGCCAGCAACCCGCGACAGCGCAGACAGGTGGCCAGCGCAGACGCACGCTCGACCCGCCGCGCGTTTCCTTCGTACCAGTCGAGAAGCTCGATTGCCTCCTCGGAGCGATCGAGCTCGATGAGCGCTTCGACCTGGTCGGGAACGAAGCCGACGGCGGCGGGCTCGGCGATGCGCTCGCGGCGTGCGAACGCGGTACTCGGCTCGAGCCACGAGAGTGCGACCTCTGGAGCGCCGAGCGCGAGCTCGAGGTGCCCGAGAGCCTCGCGAGCGACGAGCTCGGCAGGACGTCCTCCGGTCGCCGGCACCCGCTTCAGCGCTTCGAGTGCCGCGGCTCTCGCGCTCTCGACGCGGCCGAGCTTCGCATGAGCGAGAGCTTCGAGCGCGAGGTTGTAGGCGAAGAGCGTCCGCTGCCCGGACTGCTCAGCCGACTGCTGCCCTTCCCGCGCGCGCTCGAGGGCGCTCTGAAGGTCGCCGAACAGGCACTCGACACGGCCGAGCAGAACGAGCACATAGGGCGGTGAGCTCTCGTCGCCGAGCTCATGCGCGCGCTGCAGCAGCTCGACGAGCGCGCCGCGAGCGCGTTCGATCTCGTCGGTCCACCACCAGTGGACGGCAACGGCGAAGAGCGGTTGCGCGAGGACGCGGCGCTCCTTCGAGGCCTCCTGCAACGCGAGCGCGAGCTTGGCCGTCTCCGTCGCGGTCTCGACACCGAGAAGCGTTTCGGCGACCAATTGGGTGCCGAGCGCCTCGGCCGCGAGCGCGTCGTCTCCGACTTCGAGTGCCAGCCGGGCGGCGATCCTGGCATGTTCGACCGCTTCGACGAGTCGCTCTCGCAACCTGAAGAGGCACGTGGCGACCCCTTCGTGCGCGACAGCGAGGATCTCGAGATCTTCCTCGGCCTCGTCGATCGCCTCGAGGAAGAGGTCGGCGGCTTCCCTCTGTGCTTCGTATGAGCGAACGCGCGCGAGCCGTACGAGCCCTCTCGCTCGGCGACTTCCCGCAGGCAGCCGGTCGATCACGTCGAGGAGCTGCGCCTCGGCCCGGGGCGAGTCGCCCGCCTCGAAGTGGAGGTATGCGGCGTCGATGCGTCGTCGGAGCGCAGGGTCGGACTCGGCGTCCGGTGTCAGCTCCTGTGCACGGTCGAGGAGCAGTGCGGCAGCCCGCAGCGCGCCTCGCGCACGCGCGTGGCGCGCGGCCTCCACGAGCGCTGACGCGACGACCTCGTCGGGCTCGTCGGCGGAGGCGGCGAGGTGCCGACCCCTCGCCTCGGGATCGTCGACCAGCTTCGCGAGCCGTGCGTGCACTTCCGCGCGCCGAAGCGGATTGGCCGCCTCGTAGGCACCGGCAGCGAGGAGCGGGTGCGTGAACCGAATCCTGTCGCCCTCGAGCTCGACGACTCCCGCATCGAGCGCAGGCGCGAGTCCCACGCTCCGAGCAACCCCACTCGCGCTCTCGACCAGCTCGACCCGAGCATCGGAGAGGGCGGCGGCCGTCAGCAGGAACTCGCGACTGTCCGGAGGAAGCGCCAGAAGTCGTCCGTGGACGAGGTCGTGCAACGAGTCCGGGAGGGGCAAGGGCTGGCCGGCCTCGACGGAAAGGCCCGTGCGCTGCAGCGTTCGGACCATCTCGAGCGCGTAGAAGGGGTTCCCACCGGAAGCCTCGTGCACCTCGGCGAGAAGCGGCCGCGGAAGCGCGACTCCGAGGTGGCGACGGACGACGTGGTGCAGCGCGCTGGGGTCGAACGGGCGTACGTCGACTCTCCGGACGCGGTCCGGGGGAAGCGAACGCACGAGCTCCGCGAGCAGAGGGCTTTCCACCGCGGCGCGCCGAGCCAGCAGCACGCCGATACGCTCTGTCCGCAAACGCCTCGCTGCGTACGCGAGCGTCGCGGCCGAGGCGGCATCGAGCCATTGGACGTCGTCGACTGCCACGAGCAGCGGTGTCGTCTCGGCGAGAGACCGCAGCGCCCCGAGGAGCGCGATGCCTACGACGCGCTCGTCGGGCGCGGAGCCCTTCTTCTCTTCCAGCACGAGCGCGCGGGCGAGCGCATGCCGCTGCGGCTCGGGAAGAGGAGCGAGCGCCTCATCGAGCACACCGTCGAGGAGGTCGCCGATGCCCGAGAACGACAACGCGGTCTCGCTCTCCGCTGGACGAGACTGGAGCACGCGCAGCCCCTGTCCTTCCGCGTCGGCGATCGCGGCGGTCCACACGGTCGTCTTCCCCACGCCGGCGTCGCCCTCGAGCGTGAGCAGCGCAGCGCCGTCGAAGACGCTGGCCACGGTGGCACGGACGGACGCGAGCTCGGCCTCTCGGCCGACGATGGCCGCGCGCATGTCGTCGGATCGTACGCCGCTCACGCCGTGAACCAAACAGCGGGTCAGGCTGAAGCCTGACCCCATCCCGGGTTGGCGCCTACCCAACTCCCGGGGTCAGGCTTCAGCTTGACCCCCGTTCGAGGTCGTCAGCCTCCCACTACCGGAACGGCAGCCTCGACTCGCTCGAAGACGAGCTCGTCGCCTTGCACGTCCACTCGCACGATGTCGCCTTCGGCAAAGCGGCCCTCGAGCAGCTCGAGGGCAAGTGGGTTCTCGAGCAGCCGCTGGATCGCGCGCTTGAGCGGGCGCGCGCCGTAGGCGGGATCCCACCCGGCCTCGGCGATGAGCTCCTTCGCGGCGTCGGTCAGCTCGAGCTCCATCCTGCGCTCCGAGAGCCGTACCCGGAGCCGGGCGAGCTGGAGCTCCACGATCTCGGTGAGCTGCTCGCGCGTGAGGGGCTCGAAGACGACGATCTCGTCGATCCGGTTCACGAACTCGGGCCTGAAACTGGTGGCCAACTGTTCCGCCGAGCGGATGTTCGAGGTCATGATCACCACGCTGTTGCGGAAGTCGACCGTGCGCCCCTGGCCGTCGGTCAAGCGGCCGTCGTCGAGCAACTGCAGGAGCACATTGAAGACCTCCGGGTGTGCCTTCTCGATCTCGTCGAGCAGCAGCACGGCGTAGGGCCGGCGGCGTACGGCTTCTGTCAGCTGTCCACCCTCCTCGTAGCCCACGTATCCGGGCGGTGCGCCGACGAGACGGGCAACCGTGTGCCGCTCCTGGTACTCGGACATGTCGAGTCGCACCATCGCGCGCTCGTCGTCGAACATGAACTCGGCCAGCGCGCGGGCAAGCTCGGTCTTGCCGACTCCCGTCGGACCGAGGAAGACGAACGAGCCGATCGGACGATTCGGATCCTGCAGGCCCGAGCGCGCGCGGCGGAGCGCGTTCGACACTGCGAGGACGGCCTCCTCCTGGCCGACCACGCGCTGGTGCAAGCGCTCCTCCATGTGGATCAGCTTCTCGACCTCGCCCTCCAGCAACCGCGAGGCGGGGATTCCGGTCCACGACGCCACCACCGCGGCGATGTCGTCCTCGTCGACCTCCTCCTTGACCATCGGCGCCTCGGACGGCTGCTCGCGTTCCGCGAGCTCCTTCTCGAGCGCGGGGAGGACCCCGTAGCGGATCTCGGCGACCCGGGCGAGGTTTCCGAGGCGCTCCTCGCGCTCGGCCTCCATTCGCAGCTCGTCGATCTGCTTCTTGATCTCGGCCACCCGCTGGAGCCCTTCCTTCTCGCGAGACCAGCGGGCGGCCAGCTCGTCGCGCCGGGATTTCGCCTCGGCGAGCTCCCGCTCGAGCGGGGCGCGCACATCGTCGGACTCGTTGACCATCGCTGCCAGCTCGATCTCGAGCTGGCGGACACGGCGCTCCGCCTCGTCGAGCTCGACCGGAGAGGAGTCGATCTGCATGCGCAGGCGCGACGCGGATTCATCCACCAGGTCGATCGCCTTGTCGGGGAGAAAGCGGTCCGATACGTAGCGGTCGGAGAGCACGGCGGCGGCCACCAGCGCGGAGTCTCTGATCTCCACCCCGTGGTGCGCTTCGTACCGCTCCTTGAGCCCGCGCAGGATCGCGATCGTGTCCACAACCGACGGCTCGCCCACGAACACGGGCTGAAAGCGCCGCTCGAGCGCAGCGTCCTTCTCGATGTGCTTTCGGTACTCGTCGAGCGTCGTCGCGCCCACCGCGCGGAGCTCACCACGTGCGAGCATCGGCTTCAGCATGTTGGCGGCGTCGACCGCGCCCTCGCCGGCTCCCGCGCCCACAATGGTGTGCAGCTCGTCGATGAAGAGGACGATGTCGCCGGCCGCGTTCTGGATCTCGGCGAGGACGGCCTTCAGCCGCTCCTCGAACTCGCCGCGGTACTTCGCGCCGGCGAGCAGCGCGCCGACGTCCAGCGCCCACACGCGCTTTCCCTTCAGACCCTCTGGTACGTCGCCGGCGACGATTCGCTGCGCCAGTCCCTCCACGATCGCGGTCTTGCCGACACCGGGCTCGCCGATCAGGACGGGGTTGTTCTTCGTTCGTCGCGAGAGGACCTGGATCACGCGGCGAACCTCGTCGTCTCGGCCGATGACCGGATCGAGCTTGCCCGCCTCGGCGAGCGCCGTCAGATCCCGCCCGTACTTCTCGAGCGCCTGATAGGTGCCCTCGGGATCCTGCGACGTGACGGTCTGCCCACCACGCACGTCCTGCAGCGCCTCGAGCAGTGCATCCCGCGGCACGACGTCGAGCGCGAGCAGGAGATGCTCGACCGACGCGTACTCGTCGCCGAGGCCGCGCATCTCCTCGAACGCCCGGTCGAGGATGCGCCGGAAGGCGGGCGATGCCTGGGGCTGAGCAGCTCCGCCCGAGATGGTGGGCAGGTTCCGCAGGCGCGCCTCGGCCTCGGCGCGCAGCTCCGCCGCGCCGTGGCCCGCGCGGTCGACGAGCGTCCGGGGCAGCTCCTGATCGAAAAGAGCAACCGTGAGGTGGTCCGGAGTCAGCTCCGGATTGCCGTTGCGCCGCGCCAGCTCCTGCGCGGCCGCGACTGCCTCCTGGGACCTGAGCGTCAGCTTCTGGAAGTCCATCACCGCCGCCTCGCCGGAGTCGTCGCGGGCCGATAGACGACGATCTCTCGCTTGTAGGACCGGTGGACCTCGGCGATCTCGGCGCGCAGCTCCCGCTCCATCCGCTCCATCCGCGCGCGCATCCGGTTGAGCTCGTCCTGCAGCCGCAAGACCTGCTCGACGCCGGCGAGATTGAGCCCGAGCTCGGTCGTCAACTTCTGGATGAGGCGTAGCCGCTCGAGGTCGTTCTCGGAATACAGTCGAGTTCCGCCGGGTGTTCGCCCCGGCCGGACGAGCCCCTTCGCCTCGTACAGCCGGAGGGTCTGCGGATGCATTCCGACGAGCTCGGCCGCGACGGAGATCATGTAGCGCGGATGGTTCGGCATGCCTACGCGACCTCGGTGAAGCGCTCGCGCGGGTTTTCGCGCGACACCTTCTGATAGCCCTCGAGTGCCTCCTTCTCGGCCTTCGTGAGCTTCTTCGGGATCGAGACCTTGACGCGGGCGAGCAGGTCGCCGCGCCCGTTTCGCTTCAGATGCGGAGCGCCCCGTCCCTTCACTCGGAGCAGCTTCCCGCTCTCCGTCCCGGATGGAACCTTGAGCGACACCGGGCCGTTCGGGGTCGGGATCTGCACCGAGGCGCCGAGAGCGGCCTCCGCGTACGTGACGGGAACCTCGAGCACGAGGTCGGAGCCACGGCGCTCGTAGAGCGGCGAGGGGTCGACCTCGACGACGACGTGGAGATCGCCTGCCGGTCCTCCGTTCAGCCCCGCTTCGCCCTTCCCCTTGAGCCGAACGCGTGTGCCGCTCCTGGCGCCGGCCGGGACCTTGACTACGTAGCGCTTCGTCCGGCGCTCCCTGCCCGAGCCACGGCAGTTCTTGCACGGTTTTTCGACGATCGTCCCGTTGCCCTGGCAACGCGGGCACGGCTGCGAGAACGCGAACATGCCCTGTGAGTCCGAAACGACTCCACGTCCTGCGCACTGCGGACAGACGACCGGAGATGTTCCGGGCTCGGCGCCGGTTCCGTGGCAGACGGAGCACACGCTGTCCACCTCGACGGGGATGCGCACCTGAACGCCCTCGAGGGAGTCCTCGAACGAGATGCGAACACGGGTCTCGAGGTCGTCGCCCCGTGTGGGTCGACGAGCCTGGCCGCCGCGGGCGCCGCCGCCGAACATGCCGCCGAAGAGGTCGCTGAGGTTCCCGAGGTCGAACTCCTCGAAGCGCGTGCCTCCGGAGCCGCCGGTGCCTCCGCCTGGAAAACCCCGTCCGCCCGAGCCCCCGAAGGTGTCGTACGTCCGTCGCTTCTCGGGATCGGAGAGGATGTCGTAGGCGGTCTGGACCTCCTTGAACTTCTCCTCCGCCCCGTTGTCGCCCGGATTCTTGTCCGGGTGGTACTCCCTCGCGAGTGAGCGATACGCCTTCTTGACGTCGTCGTCGGACGCCCCTTTGGGGACGCCGAGCACTTCGTAGGGGCTGGTCATGACCGCTACTCCGCGACGATCACCCGGGCGGGACGGACGACCTTGCCGCCCATGCGGTATCCGCGCTGGACGACTTCCAGTACCGAGCCGGCCTCGACGTCGCCGCGGGGCTGGGCAAGCATCGCTTCGTGGACGTGCGGGTCGAATGGTCCTTCCGTCTCGATCTCGGTCAGGCCTTCCTTCTCGAGCGCCTTCCGCAGCGACTGCTCGACCAGCTTCACGCCGTCGACGAGCGCAGCCTCCTCGTGGCGGTCGGCCGCCTGCAGTGCCCGCTCCAGGTCGTCGAGCACGGGCAGAAGCTCCCGCACCAGCCGCTCGTGAGCGTGCGCGACCAGGCGTTCCTGGTCGCGCGCCGCCCGTTTCCGGTAGTTCTCGAAGTCCGCCTTCGTCCGCTGGAGGAGGTCGAGATACTCGTCTCGATCCGCCTCCGCCTCCGCGAGGCGGGACTCGAGGTCGGAGTCACCGTGTGACACTGTGTCACTTGGCTCCTCGACGTCCTCGGTAGCGGTGACCTCGGCGTCCGGGAGCGTCGGCTTTCGTGACCCCGTCACGGGGTCTTCGCCTCTTCTTCCTCGTCGATGACCTCGAAGTCGGCGTCCTCGACGACCTCGTCCTCGCCCGCGCCGCCACCGTTGCCGGAGGACGCCTGCGTCTGCGACGCGGCCTGCGCTGCCGACGCCTGCGCGTAGATCGCGTCCGCCAGCGAGCGCGACGCCTCGTCGAGCGCCTGGGACCTCGCCTGGATGTCAGCGACGTCCGAGCCCTCGACCGCCTGCCGGAGCTCCATGATCCGTCCCTCGATCGTCGAGCCCGTGGCCTCGTCGACCTTGTCGCGGTGCTCGGCGAGCGTGCGCTCGGCCTGGTAAGCGAGCTGCTCGCCCGCGTTCCGCGCGTCCGCGAGCTCACGGAGCTGGTGCGCCTCGCCCGCGTGCGCCTCGGCCTCGGAGATCATCTGCTCGACTTCGTTCTCGCTGAGCCCCGAGCCGCCCTCGATGCGGATCTGCTGCTCGTTGCCCGTCCCCAGGTCCTTCGCCGAGACGTTGATGATCCCGTTCGCGTCGATGTCGAAGGAGACCTCGACCTGCGGCATGCCGCGCGGCGCCGGCGGAATGCCGACGAGCTGGAACTTGCCGAGCGTCTTGTTGAAGTTGATCATCTCGGACTCGCCCTGCCCGACGTGGATCTCGACCGACGGCTGATTGTCCTCCGCCGTCGTGAACGTCTCGGACTTCCGCGTCGGGATCGTGGTGTTCCGGTCGATGAGCTTCGTGAACACGCCACCCTTCGTCTCGATGCCGAGCGAGAGCGGAGTCACGTCGAGCAGGAGCACGTCCTTGACCTCGCCCTTGAGCACGCCGGCCTGGATCGCGGCGCCGACGGCGACGACCTCGTCCGGGTTGACTCCCTTGTGCGGGTCCTTGCCGATGAGCTCCTTGACCTTCTCCTGCACGGCCGGCATGCGGGTCATGCCGCCGACGAGAATCACGTGCTCGATGTCCGAAGCGGTCAACCCCGCATCCGAGATCGCCTTCTTCGTCGGCTCGACGGTGCGCTCGAGGAGATCGTGCGCGAGCTCGTTCAGCTTCGCGCGGGTGAGCTGGAGGTCGAGGTGCTTCGGCCCTTCGGGGGTGGCGGTGATGAAGGGGAGGTTGATCTGCGTCGTCATCGTGGACGAGAGCTCGATCTTCGCCTTCTCGCCCGCCTCGTAGAGGCGCTGCAGCGCCATCGGGTCCTGCCCGAGGTCGATGCCCTGGTCGCGCCTGAACTCCGCGATCATCCAGTCGACGACCGCCTTGTCGAAGTTGTCGCCGCCGAGATGGTTGTCGCCGTTCGTGGCCTTGACCTCGAAGACGCCGTCGCCGAGGTCGAGCACGGACACGTCGAACGTGCCGCCGCCGAGGTCGAAGACGAGGATCGTCTGCTCCTTGCCCTCCTTGTCGAGGCCGTACGCGAGTGCGGCAGCAGTCGGCTCGTTGATGATGCGGAGGACGTTCAGCCCCGCGATCTTGCCGGCATCCTTCGTCGCCTCGCGCTGCGCGTTGTTGAAGTAGGCAGGCACGGTGACGACGGCCTCCGTGACCGACTCGCCGAGGTAGGCTTCGGCGTCGGCCTTCAGCTTCTGGAGGATCATCGCGGAGATCTCCGGCGGCGCGTACTCCTTGCCCTCCGCCTTGACGCGAACGTCCTCGTTCGGGCCCTTCACGACCTCGTACGGGACGATCTTCATCTCCTCGGAGACCTCTTCGAACTTGCGGCCCATGAACCGCTTGATCGAGAAGATCGTGTTGATCGGGTTGGTGACCTGCTGGCGCTTCGCGGGCGCGCCGACGAGCCGCTGGCCGTCCCGCCCGAAGGCGACGACGGACGGCGTCGTGCGCCCGCCCTCGGCGTTCGGGATGACGGTGGGCTCGGATCCTTCGAGCACGGCCATGCAGGAGTTGGTCGTGCCGAGGTCGATTCCGATCGTCTTGGCCATGGCGAGCGTCTCCTTGAGTAGTGTTGTTCGTTGCAGAAAATCTGAGTCTTAGGCTAGCAGATACAGCCCTAGCGGAAGACCGCGATCAAGACACCTCCGCCCACCACCAGTGCTGCTCCGACGGCGAGTCGCATCCCGACCACCTCGATTCGACGCAGGAACACCACGGAGAGCACGACTCCCCAGAGTGACTCGGTCGCGACGAGCGGCGAGACGACCGTGACCGTTCCCCGGTAGTACGCCTCGAAGAGACAGACATAGGAGAGCCCGAACAGGATCCCGGCCGGAGCGAAGAGCCGCCAGGGTCTCGTCGAGACTCCGCGCTGCGTCACCAGCACCCAGCCGGCGATCGCAAGCGCGCCCGTCCCCAGCGTTACGGAGGCCGCGAGCTCCGGGCTCACGTTCGTTTCCACGGCGAGCCAACGCACGAGGTTGTCTCGCACGGCGAACACCAGCGCGGAGGTGAGGGCGAACACGAGGCCGATCCGCTTCACGTGCTTCGGTCGGTCGCGCTCGCCGACGAGCAGGACGCCGCCGCCAACGACGAGGACGGCCCCCGCGAGCACGCCCGCAACGAGGGGCTCGCCCAGGAACACGAGCGCGATCGCCACGGCGAAGAGTGGAGCCGTCCCGACGGTCACCGACGCGCGCGCCGGCCCGGCGTCTTTGACCGCAAGCGTGAAGAACGTCTGCGAGAGGCCGGGTCCGAGCAAGCCGGCAAGCGCGAAAGGCCAGATTCCCGAAACCTCCCAGTCGAAGCGGATCACGGTCGCGGTCGAGGCAACTCCCGACGCGACGAGCACCGTCCACAGAGTCCCGAGGCCGGCGTTCGCCTCTCGTGCGAGCGCCGGGCGAAGCGCGACCGTCATCGCCCCGAAGAGCGCTGCCGAGCACAGGGCCAGCACGACGGCGACCATCGGGCGAGGCTAACGGTCGTTCGAAGCGAGGCGCTGCGGAGCTATGACGCGCGGGAGAGCAGCTCGACCGCGGCGAGATCCTCGAGCACCGCGACCAGTGCCTCGACGGCTGCAGGATCGAATTGCGAGCCGGAGCAGCGCCGGATCTCCTCCAGCGCGTCCGCCCACGGCCGGGCAACGCGGTACGGGCGCCGGGACGTCATCGCGTCGAGAGCGTCGCACACCGCGATGATGCGCGCCGCCAGCGGAATCTCCTCGCCGGCGAGGCGGTCCGGATACCCGGTGCCGTCGAACCGTTCGTGCGTGGAGCGCACGATCGCTGCCACACGCTGGAGCGACGGCGCCGTCGCGAGCATTCTCTCCCCCACGAGCGTGTGCCTCCGCACGTGACGCCACTCCTCCTCGTCGAGCGGTCCGCGCTTCTCCAGAATGCTCGCGGGAATCGCGATCTTCCCGATGTCGTGCAGCTCGCCGGCTCGCGCAAGGTCGTCGAGGTCGCTGATCTCCATCTGCATGTGCCGGCCGACTCCCACGGCGAGCCTGGACACACACCGCGTCGACGTGCCTCCCCAGCGCCGGCTGTTGCTCTGCCAGGATCCGTAACGCGACGTCGGCCGCCTGTCGCTTGGCGGCCCCGGGGCGGCCGTTTTTCTGCGCGTACATGCGGGTGTCGGCGAGTCGGAGCGCCTCCGAAGCGTCCCGCGCCTCGCCGGGAAGGATCGCCGACCCGCTCGCACAACCGATCCGAAATCCACGGCCGCTTTCGTTCAACGCGCAGGCGAGCTCTGCCGCCCGCTCGGTCGATCCAGCGTCGCCGGGCAGGAGGACGCAGAACTCGTCGCCGCCGAGCCTGTAGGCGCGCCCGGTCTCGGAGACCGCGAGCGCGAGGCGGCCGCCGAGCCGAGCGAGCAGGAGGTCGCCCTGGACGTGTCCGAACTGATCGTTGTAGGTCTTGAATCCGTCGAGGTCGAAGAGAAGGAGGGTCGTGGTCTTCCCCGCACGAAAGACCGCCGCGAGATCGCGCATCAGCAGCCGCCGATTTCCGAGCCCGGTGAGGTAGTCCGTCACGGCCTCCTCGCGGCTCGTCGAGAGCGACCGCAGCTCGCGCAACGTGAAGAACGCCCGGCAGATGCCGGCCACGATGGCGAGCGCGGCGAGAACGGTGGCGATGCCTCCCACGGTCCTGAAGCTCCCGTACACGAGGATGCCGAGAGCCAAGCCGGTCGCCGCGGACGGGACGAACAGCCCCCGGAAACTGTCTCCTCGCGCGGCCCGGCGATCGACGGGGACCCAGGCCGCAAGTGCGACAGCGAGCAGACCGAGGGGCCAGAGCGACGTCAGCGCGAGGCTCGCGACGAACTCGCCCTGGGCGACCATCGCGTTGTAGACGGTGTCCGCCGCGGCGAACAGCACGAACCCCCCGCCGAGGAGCAGCCATGCCGGCCCCGGGCTCCATTCCGACAGCGCGAAGACGCCGGCGGCGACACCGATCAGGAGCAGGTCGCCGAACGGATACGCGAGCAGAGTCGCGCGGGAGAGTGTGTCGAGCCCCTCCCCGCTCGAGAGGATCGGCCCGAAAGCGACCGCCTGCCAGAGCGCGGCGAGCGCGGCGCCGCAGACGGCGCCGTCGAGCCAGATACCCGCATGGAAGCCTCGGAGCCGGCGGGAGCCGATCAGAACGAGCGCAAGGAAGGAGAGCGGGTAGACGGCGAGCCAAAGCCCGTCCGAGATCGAGGGAAACGGAGGCTCCATGAGCGTCTCGAGCCAGACGACCCAGTAGATCTGACCGGCGGCATAGCCTCCGATCGCGACTGCGAAGAGGGTCCAGGCAAGCCGCTCTTCCCGGACGAGCGCGGCGCGCAGGGCGCACGCAATGGCCGCCGCCGTGATTCCACTCGTTACGAGCCAGCGCCTACCGAACGCGGCTCCCGCCTCGCCCAGCAGACCCAGCTGCTCGAGCGCCACGGCGACCAGCAGGACGCTTGCACAGCCGAGCACGACCAGCCGAGCGAGGTCGGCGAGGCGAGCCGAGTTCCGGAGCTCCTGGGCAATCACGATCCTGCCGGTTGTCGGCGCCGAACGAAGCGCACTAGAGACCTGCCCGCCACGGGCTCGGAGACCAGGATGCCCCCCATCATGACCGCGCAGCCGAGCCAGGCCGGCCAGCCCAGCACCTCTTCTGCGAGAAGGACGCCGAAGAGTGCCGCGAACGGCGCCTCGAGGGTGAAGAGGAGCGCGGCACGGGCTGCGGTCGTCCGCGCCTGCACCCAGGTCGCGATGAGGTAGCCGAGCGCGCCTGCGAAGACCCCGGTCACGAGCAGCGCACCCCATACCGTCCAGCCTCTCGGCAGCTCGACCTGGCCGAGCGCCACGGCGATACCCGTGAACCCGACGAAGCACGTCGTCATCTGCAGAAAGGCGAGGGCACGCGGGTCGTAGCGCGGCGCGTATCGCTCCATCGCGGCGATCTGCAGCGCTGCGGCGAGTGCGCTCACCAGCACTAGCGCGTTCCCGAGGGCCGAGCCGCCGGGCGCGCCGTTCAGAAGCAGCAGCCCCGCCACGGCGCACGCGACCCCGATCCAGACGACGCGAGGCACCAGCGTCCCGAAGAGCCCGAGCGCGATGAACGGTGTGAACACGACGTAGAGGCCGGTGATGAAGCCGGTGCTCGAGACCGTGGTGAGCTCCAACCCCGCTGTCTGGAATCCATACGCGGCCGCGAGGAGCGAGCCCGCGCCCACCCCCGCGACAACGCCGTCCGGCGGCAGCCGCCGCATCTGACCCCAGGCGAACGGTGCCAGAACGACGGTCGAGATCGCAAAGCGAACCGCAAGGAACGCGAAGAGCGGGTACAGGGCAAGGGCGTCCTGCACCTGCACGAACGTGAGGCCCCAGACCGCCGTGACGCCGACGAGGGCCAGCGGCGGCAGCGTACGGTTGTGGGTCACCGGCGAGCGACGGATCGACGAGCCGCGGCCAGCCAACGCCGCCTGATGAGAGCCGAGAACGGTCCGACGAGACGCCAGTAGCGGCCGAAGGCGCGGCGCGCGTCGTCGTCCACCGCCGCGACCCTCGTCTCGGTGGATAGACGCGTACGACCTCCGGGGAGCGGCTCGGCGACGAAGTTGGCCACGATCCGCACGCTGCCTGCCGAGGCGTCGCCGAAGGAGCTGATCGTGCCTCGCGGCCGCCACGGTCTCCCGGCACCGCCGAAGACGACCTCGCCGGTGTCCCGCGCGAGCGGCTCGAGCCCCAGGCCGAGGAGGAAGCTCTCGATGGAGCCCGCGGTACTGAGCCCTCGCAAGCGGAAGAGCAGGCGCACGGCGCCCGGCGTGGCCGGGGCGGCGAGCACGGCGGCGAGTGCCTGCTCGGGCGGAACGTCCAGCACCGTCTCGTGGGACTCGCTCACGTCCCACTCGGGGAGAAACCGGTCGATCGCCGCCATGCCGCGATTCTCGTGCAGGCGGCTCATCCGTGGCGCCGCACGCGCGCCGTGCCTTGGGTCGGTCCGTCACGAACGACGAGAGGCGCCCTCGGGCGCCTCTCGATCGATCGAAACTTCGTCGCGGCTACAGGCGCCCGGAGTCCTTCGGCTTGTCGTCGTCGCCGTCGAGGACGTCTCCGACCTTGTCCTTCACGCCCTCCCAGGCATCGTCGGTCTTGTCCTTGGCTTCGCCCCAGGCACCCTGAGCCTTGCCCTCCGCCTCACGGCTCTCGTCGTCCGTGATCTTGCCCTCCACTTCCTTGGCCTTTCCTTCGATGCGGTCCGAATCCACGGTGTCTCCTTTCGAGAGGTTCGCTCCACACGCGAGGTTCCCCGTCGCGAAACGCGGTAAACGGCCACTCATCTACGCTGTCTCCGTGGAAATGCTCGACACGCGTGCGCGGCCTCTCCGCGATCTCCGCATCTCCGTGACCGACCGCTGCAACTTCCGGTGCGTGTACTGCATGCCGAAGGAGGTCTTCTCGCGCGACCACCGCTTCCTTCCCCGGCGCGAGCTCCTGAGCTTCGAGGAGATCGAGCGCGTCGCTCGCATCTTCGTCGGCCTCGGCGTGCAGAAGCTCCGCATCACCGGCGGAGAGCCGCTGCTTCGGCGTGACCTGGAGCTACTGATCGAGCGCCTCGCTGCCATCGGCGACCTCGACCTCACGCTGACCACGAACGCCGCCTTGCTCGGGCAGAAGGCACAGGCGCTCGCGGATGCGGGGCTGACCCGCGTCACGGTCAGTCTCGACTCTCTCGACGACGAGGTCTTCCGGGCGATGAACGACGTCGACTTCCCGGTGGCTCGAGTGCTGGCCGGCATCGATGCGGCTGCCGAGGCGGGATTGCCCGTAAAGGTGAACGTCGTCGTCAAGCGCGGGCTGAACGAAGGGTCGGTCCTCGAGATCGCGCGACGCTTCCGCGGCACGGGACATGCGGTGCGCTTCATCGAGTTCATGGACGTCGGAGCGACGAACGGCTGGCGGATGGACGACGTCGTCCCCGCGGCGGACATCGTGGCCGCGATCGGAGCCGAGTTCCCCCTCGAGCCAGTCGATGCCGCCTACCGGGGCGAGGTCGCGGAGCGCTACCGCTACCTGGACGGTGGCGGCGAGATCGGGGTCATCGCGTCCGTGACCCAGCCATTCTGCGGCGACTGCACGCGCGCGCGGATCTCGGCGGACGGGAAGCTCTACACCTGTCTCTTCGCGTTGCGCGGGCACGACCTGCGGGCGATCTTGCGCTCCGACGCGAGCGAGCCGGAAGTCGAGGAGGCCATTCGTGCAGTCTGGGAGCGTCGCACCGATCGCTATTCCGAGCTCCGCACGGAGCAAACCGGTCGCCTGCGCAAGGTCGAGATGTCGTACATTGGCGGTTAGTCCGCGGGTCAGGCTTTAGCCTCACCCGCTCTCGAGGTTTCCAGGACGGCCACCGCACGGCAACCGCCAACCGGCGTCAGGCTCGAGCCTGACGCCCTCGTCGTCGGCAGATAGACCGAGGGCCCTGGGGTCAGGCTTTTAGCCGGACCCGCCGGCGATCGACGGTCAACGCCCCGGTCCCGGCGCGGGCGTGGGCACCCCGCCACGCCGAAGCACCCCGCGCCCCGGCTCGAGCGCGGTCCCGCTCGCACGCACGATCAGCGCCACGGCGATGACGACCATCGAGCCGGCGACCGCCATCTGCTCCGTGATCTCCTCGCCGAGCAACGCCCAGCCGAGGAAGACCGCCACGATCGGATTGATGTACGCGTACGTTGCGACGAGGGAGATCGGCGCGACGCGGAGCAGCCACACATACGCGGAGAAGCCGACGAAGGTCCCGATGACGACGAGGTAGCCGAGGGCGACCAGCGCGTCGAGGGAGAAGCGCACGTCTCCCAGCTCCCCGATCGCGATCGCCGTCACCAGGAGGAGCACGCCACCGCAGAGAGAGGCGAGGCCGGCCGAGACGAGTGGCCGCTTCGGTAGGGGAGCCCCTCGGGAGTAGAGCGATCCCGCCGCCCAGCAGAGCGCACTCAGCACGATCACGAGCGCTCCGACCCGGTCGACGGAGCCATCGCCGAACGGGTCGAACAGGAAGGCGAGCCCGACGAACCCGAGCGCGAACCCGGCGTACGCCGACGCGTGGAGGCGGCGCCCGAACGCAATGCGGTCGAGAAGCGCCATCCAGATCGGAATGCTGCCCACGAGCAGGGCCGCGACTCCGGCGGGAACCGTCTGCTGCGCCCACGCGAGCGAGCCGTGCCCGAGCAGGAAGAGCAACCCGCCGAACACGAATCCCGCGCCAACCTGCCTCCGGCCGATCGGGTCTTCCGCCCCGTCGCCACGCGGAAGGGCGACGGCGAGCAATGCGGCTCCGGCAACGAGGTGCCGCGCGGCCATGGCCAGATAGGGCGGCAGGTCGCGTACCGCGATCGCGAGGGCGATGAACGTCGAGCCCCAGACGATGTAGACCGTGACCAGGGCGAGCCAGACCCGCGCATCCCGACGCGTCGCCACGCCGCCAAGGATGACGCCCGCAGGACGATCAGCTCAAGTCGAGTTCGCGTCTTGATCGATCAGAGCGCCTAATTCCGACGAGACCGCCCGTCCCGACTATGGGTTCCCGGCGTGCACACTGACGCGCTCGTTAGAATCGACTCCGCCGTGTCGAGTCTCGCTGCCGAGAGGTCGTCGCGCCTGCCCCGCGGCTGGGCGCACCTCGCCTTCCAGTTCGTGATCTGGATGGGCTTCTACGCGCTCTATCAGGTAGCGCGAGGATCCGCGGACCGGAGCGTCGCCAACGCATTCCAGAACGGCGAGTGGGTGCTTCGCCAGGAACGCGAGCTCGGGGCGCTCTTCGAGCCCGCCGTTCAGCGGGTCGTGGACACGTCGTCCGTGCTCGTGACGCTGACCTCGTACACGTACTGGCTCTCGCAGTTCGCGGTCGTGGGCATCACGCTCCTCTACGTCTACTTCCGGCACCACGAGCGCTTCGCCGGGTTTCGAAACTGGATCATCGCCGCCAACCTCGTCGGGCTCGTCGGCTACATCTTCGTGCCGACCGCACCGCCGCGGATGTTCCCGGAGTGGGGCTTCGTGGACACGCTCGCACAGTATTCGTCGGTGAACCACGAGAGCGGTGTCATCGCCTGGGGCGCGAATCCCTACGCGGCAATGCCCAGCCTGCACGCGATGGACGCGTTCATCGTCGGCGTCGTCATGTTCGGGCTCGTCCGCTCCAGGATCGCGAAGGCGCTCTGGCTCGCGTGGCCGGCGTGGGTCGCGTTCGCGGTCATCTCGACCGGGAACCACTACTGGCTCGACGTCGTCGCGGGGGTCGTGCTGGCGATCGTCACCGGGTTCGCGCTCCGCCGAGCGCGCGGGATCCGCCTCCTCCGCCCCGCATGAGCGACGACGGATCCGGGGGCGAGCCGGCGCGAGTCAGCCAGCTCGACCGGGTCAAGCAGGAGTACACGCAGTCAGCCCGCGAGATTCTCGCGCGCTCGATGCGCGGGGTCGCGAAGACGAAGCTGACTCCCGACATGCTGACGCTCGCGGGCGTCACCCTGTGCCTCGCGGGTGCGGTTCTCGTCGGATTCGAGGAGCGAGACGAGATGCTCTTCTTCTGGCTCGGAGGCGCCCTGTTCGTCGTCGGCTCGGTGGCCGACATCCTGGACGGAGCACTCGCCCGTGCGGCGAGCAAGGGCACCGTCTTCGGCGCGTTCCTCGATGCGACCTTCGACCGGCTCGGAGAGGCCGCGATGCTCGCTGCGATCGGTCTGGTTTTCATGCGGGACGGCAACGAGCTGGCTCTCGTCACGACCTTCGCCGCGGTGACCGGCTCCTTCCTGGTCTCGTATACGCGCGCGAAGGCAGAGTCGCTGGGGCTGCGCGGGGACATCGGATTCGGGTCGCGGGTGGAGCGCGTCGTCCTCATCTCCGTCGGCCTCGGGCTCGCCCCGTGGGGGTTGCTGCAGTGGCCGATCTATCTGCTTGCAGCGATGGCGTGGCTCACCGTGCTCCAGCGCATGCTCTTCGTCCGTCGGCAGCTCCGAGAGCTGGCAGAGCAACCGTAGAGTCATCCTGTATAGTGCTAGCACTTTGCCTGCTAGCACATCTTCCCGCACCAGCATCCTCGTGAGAATGCCAGGGCCTTTGAAGCAGGCGCTTGTTCGAGAGACGGCGCGTCGCTCCTCCAACGTCAACGATGTAGCTGTCGGTCTTCTGGCCGACTCGTTCGGCGTTTTCTACGAACCGAGCGGCCGTCATCGGAAAGTGCTAGCAGGAGGCAGCCCGGTCATCTTGCTTCGAGTCCCGCCGAACTTGAAGCTCGAGATTCAGGCCGAGGCTACCCGTTCGGGCTCCAACGCGAACGACGTCATCCTCACCGCACTTGCGGACGGGCTCGGTGTCCCCTCTGTGAGCAATCGCAAGCGAAAGGAAACGATGGCCACTACGAACGGCTCGAAGAACGGCGCCCGCTCGAAGGACAAGGTGCGCGTCGCGATCATCGGCGTGGGCAACTGCGCCAACTCGCTCCTCCAGGGGGTCGAGTACTACAAGGACGCGAAGTCCGAGGACTCCGTTCCGGGGCTCATGCATGTGGACCTCGGCGGGTACCACATCTCGGACATCGAGTTCACCGCCGCCTTCGACGTCGTCAAGGGCAAGGTCGGCGTCGACCTTGCCGACGCGATCTGGGCGAAGCCGAACGACACGATCAAGTTTGCGACCGTCCCGAAGACCGGCATCAAGGTCTCACGCGGAATGACGCACGACGGGATCGGCAAGTACATGGCCCAGGTCGTCGAGAAGGCCCCGGGTCAGACGGACGACGTCGTCGGGATCCTGAAGGAGACCGGCACGGACGTCGTCGTCAACTACCTCCCCGTCGGCTCCGAGTCGGCCGCGAAGTGGTACGCGGAGCAGATCCTCGAGGCCGGCGTCGCGATGGTGAATTGCATGCCCGTCTTCATCGCGCGCGAGCCGTACTGGCAGAAGCGCTTCGAGGACGCCGGCGTGCCGATCATCGGCGACGACATCAAGTCGCAGGTCGGCGCGACGATCACGCATCGCGTGCTGACGACGCTCTTCGGCGATCGCGGCGTCCACCTCGACCGCACGATGCAGCTGAACGTGGGCGGCAACTCGGACTTCCGCAACATGCTGGAGCGTGAGCGCCTCGAGTCGAAGAAGATCTCGAAGACGAATGCCGTGACGTCGATGCTCGACTACGACATCGGCGCGGACAACGTCCACGTCGGTCCGTCGGACTTCGTGCCGTGGCTCACCGACCGCAAGTGGGCGTACATCCGCATGGAGGGCTCGTCTTTCGGCGATGTGCCCCTTAACGTGGAGCTCAAGCTCGAGGTGTGGGACTCGCCGAACTCGGCCGGCATCGTGATCGACGCCGTCCGGCTCGCGAAGCTCGCGCTGAACAACGGCATCTCGGGAGCCCTGGAGGCGCCGAGCGCCTACCTGATGAAGTCGCCGCCGAAGCAGATCCGTGACGACGAGGCGCACGAGCAGAGCGAGCGGTTCATCGTGAAGAACGCCGTCAAGAAGCCGAAGGTGGCGGCGAAGGCCTGACCTTCGGTGCAGACGTGGCGGGGTCAGGCTGGAGCCTGACCCCGCTCCGAGGAGTCGGCGAACCTCACCCCGGGGTCTGACTTAAGTCAGACCCCGCCTGCTTTCGGGGCGACGAGTCGTCAGCGACGAAGCCGGCACCCCGGTGACTCTTGTCGCAGTAAGGCTTGGTCCGTGAGTGCCCGCAGCGGCAGAGCACGATCGAGCTTCCCTCCGGAACGACGAACTCGTACCCTTCCGCATCGATCACCCGCACAGGCCCGTCGACCTTATAGGGGCCGTTCGCACGGGCCTTGATCGTGACCTCGCTCATCGCACCAAGTTACAAGTTGTACCTTGCAGCCCGAGCGGCTCCCTGAGCGGAGTCACCCAAGTGACAACTTGCAACTTGGGACGTCTCGCGGGCTTACCTCTCGTAACGGCCGGGCTAGACTCGGCTGACCGTGGGCCTCCGCATCTGCTTCGTCACGCCCTTCGCGTGGTCGCAGCCGCACGAGGTGAACGCGCACGTGGAAGGTACGGCAGCTGCGCTGCGGCGGCTCGGTCATGAGGTGACCGTACTCGCGCCCTCGTCTCGCGCGCGCGATCTCCTCGCGGGGCGACGCGCGCTGCATCGGGGCACCGAGCAGGAGGTGATCGCGGTCGGCCCGTCGATCCCGATCTCCCGGCGGACGAGCATGGGTGTCCCGGTGGCTGTGCGAGCAAACCTGCGACTGGCGCTCGCGCGCGGGCGCTACGACGTCGTGCACGGGTTCGAACCGGGTCTTCCGAGCCTGTCGTACCTCGCGCTCACATCTACGCATGCGCTCACAGCGGCGACGTTCTTCTCTCCCGACCGGCTGGCCTATCCCCCGCGCAGATCACGGCGCGACCGGCTCCGCGCTCGCGTGGACGCCCTCCTTGCCACGTCACGGGAGACCGCCGAGGCTGCGGCGGAGCGCTTCGAGGGTGGTGACTACGCGCTGGTTTCCATCGGAGTCGACACGACCCTGTTCCGCCCGCGCGAGAAGCGGCTCACGATCGCCGTGGAGCTCGAGCTGGCGGGAAGAGGCGTCACCCGGGCGATCACGGTACTCCTCCGCGACTTCCCCGACTGGGAGCTCGTGCTCCTGCACACGAAGCCGCTCGGATTCCGGCCCGCGATCCCACGCTCGGTGCGCAAGCGGGCGCATGTCCGGCTCGTGCGGCGACCGGACCAGAGAGCGGCGATCCTCGGGAATGCCTCGATCTTCGTCCCGGCGCCGGAAGGCGAGCAGCGGCTGGCGCTCGAGGCTGCTGCTGCGGGGGTCGCGATCGTGGAAGGAGCCGATCCGGAACACGTTGCCGCGAACGTCGCGCGTCTCGCCGCCGACGCCGGCGAGCGAGCCCGGGTCGCGGCGAGGGGCCGGGCCCAGGCCGAGCGCCAGAGCTTCGACCTCGTCGCGAAGGAGCTCGACGGGCTCTACTCTCGCTTGTCCCGCAAGCGACGCAGCCGCGACGCCGGCACCGGGCACGACGATCCTCTCGCCGGCCCGGACTGGATCGTCGTCGATCTGCACATGCACACGGACTGGTCGCACGACTGCTCGATCCCGGTCTCGGATCTCCTGGACCACGCGCAGGAAATCGGTCTCGGAGCGATCGCTGTCACCGACCACAATGTCTTCGGCGGGGCACTCGAGGCCGTCGAGCTCGCGCGGAGCCGCGAGCTGATCGTCATACCCGGCGAGGAGGTCAAGACCGACGGCCAGGGAGAGGTGATCGGTCTCTTCCTCCAGGAGGAGATCCCCAGCGGCATGTCTTTCGGAGACACGATCGAAGCGATTTGCGAACAGGGCGGGCTCGTGTACCTGCCGCATCCCTTCGACCGGCTGCATGCAATCCCCGACCCCGCAACCCTGCACCGGCATCTCGCCGAGATCGACATCCTCGAGGTCTTCAACGCGCGACTGCTGCGAGACTCGTTCAACGACGAGGCACTGCGCTTCGCGCGGAAGTACAGGCTGCTCCAGGGCGCCGGCTCTGACGCTCACGTCCTGCAGGGCGTCGGCACAGGCGCTCTACGGATGCGGCGTTTCGACGGTGCGGAGGAGTTCGTGCTCTCGCTGCGCACGGCCGAGGTGCTGCGTCGCCCGAAGTCGCTCGCGTACCTCCAGTCCCTCAAGTGGGTCGCACAAGTCAAGGAAAAGGTCCTGTAAGAGAGAAGGTGCTCCGGACCCCGTGCCAGCGGCCGTACCCACCGACGAGATCTACGAGCGCTACTTGAAGAAGGCGATTGCCGAGATCAACGACCTCGGCGACGAGCTTGCGCGCACAGGAGACGAGCTTCGGGTTCCCGTGGTGGGGTCGGGTCACCCGCTGGCAGATGTCTTCCTGCTGAAGTACGCGCCGCAGCCTCCGGAGATCCAAGAGGGCGTCGCGTTCTTCGGCCGTTCGGGGCAGGCCGTTCTGAAGTCGCTGCAGCGGCTTCACGTGGATCCACTTGCCGTCTATGGCACCAACTGCCTCAAGTTCGGAACCGAGGATCCAGAGGACGCGGCAGCCTGGCTGACCCGAGAGATCCACATCGTCCAGCCCAAGCTGCTCGTGGTCATGGGTGAGCGCTCGGCCGAGTTCCTGAACGACATTCGCTTCCCGCTCTCCGACCCACTCGACGCCGGCTCAGAGGGCGTGCTGCAACGATTCACGCCGACGATCGAGGCGCTCGTCACACCCGACGTCGACACGTCGCTCGACGACCAACCCGCGAAGACGGGATTCTGGAACGCCTTCAAGGCGCTCGGCCCCTGGTGGTCGGAGCAGCCTCCGTATTGATCTCTCGCCGTCGGGCACTCGCGCTCGCGGCGCTGATCGTCGGGCTCGTGGTGTTCGGGGCGGTCGCGTCGCGTCTACCCGGGCTGTCTCGGGACGGAGCAGTCCTGGTCGCGAGCCTCGTCGTCCTACCGGTGCTCCTCGCGAGCGTCTGGCTGGCCCTGCCGCTCGCTCGGGAACGTGACTGGCTCCTCCTTGCCGCTGCGGTGCTCGCCGGAGTCGCTTGGGCGGCCTTCTACGTCCTCGATTTCGGCGAGCTCGCGAACGCGTCGAAGCTCGTGTGCTTCATTCTTTTCGGCTTCTGGTTCCTGTCGCTTTTCCAGGCGCCGTGGTGGCTCACCATCGTCGCGTTCCTGGTGCCGTGGGTCGACATCTGGTCCGTCGCCTTCGGGCCGACGAAGTACGTGACCGAGGAGCGGCCGGGAGTCTTCGAGGGGATCTCCGTCGCCATCCACGTCCCTGGCGAGACTGCAACGGCCAACATCGGGCCACCCGACATCGTCTTCTTCGCGCTCTTCCTCGCCGCCGCCCAGCAGTTCGGGCTCCGGGCCGGCCTCACGTGGCTCTCGATGACCGGGCTGCTCTCCCTGACGTTGATCCTCGTGTACTTCTGGGACAAGTCAGGCCTCCCAGCACTTCCCGCAGTCTGCTTCGGCTTCCTCCTCGCCAACCTCGACCTGCTCGTGCGCGAAGCGCGCGATGCCTACACCGCCCGCGGGCAGGAAGCCAAGTAACAGACTGTTACGAGGTGCGCTTCTCGAGGAGAGAGACCGACTCCACGTGCGGGGTGTGCGGGAACATGTCGACCGGTCGACAACGCACGAGCTCGTAGCCGAAGTCTTCGAGCAGCACCTTGACGTCCGAGGCGAGCGTCGTCGGGTTGCAGGATACGTAGACGATCCTTGCCGCGCCCAGCTCCCCCAGCCGCCGGAGCGCCTTGCCCGCGAGCCCCGCGCGCGGAGGATCGACCACGACGACATCGGGCGAACCCGCCTCCTCGACGAGCTGCTCGACGGTCTGCCCGACGTTGCCCGCGAAGAACTTCGCGTTCTCGATCCCGTTCAGCTCGGCGTTCTCGATCGCGCAAGCAATCGCTTCCTCGGAGATCTCGAGGCCCCAGATCGTCCTTGCGGCCGGGGCGAGTGAAAGCCCGATGGTTCCGGTGCCGCAGTAGAGGTCGAAGACGTTCTCGACACCGGTCAGACCCGCGAACTCCCCCGCGATCGCGTAGAGGCGCTCGGCCATCTCGGTGTTCGTCTGGAGGAATGCGCCCGGGCGGACGCGCACACGCAGCCCCAGGATCCGCTCCTCGATCGCGTCTTCTCCCCAGAGCAGCTTCGTCGGCAGGTTGGTCTGCTCGGCCGGCGTGTCGTTCACCGCCCAGTGGATCGAGCGCAGCTCCGGAAAGCGCCGGAGGACGTCCACGAAGTACCCGGTCTCGAAGCGCTCGCCAGGGGCGGTGACGAGCACCACGAGCGCCTGCCCCGTGTTCCGGCCCTCGCGGAAGACGAGATGCCGGAGATATCCCTCTCCGGTCGCCTGGTCGTACGGCTCGAGCTTTTCCTCGCGCGCCCACTCGCGCACCGCCTCGCGGACGGAGTTGCCGAGATCGGTCGTGAGGAGACACACGTCGAGGCCGATGACCTCGTCCCATCGACCTGCTCGATGGAACCCGAGATCGACTCCCTCGTCCGTCGTCGTGAAGGAGTACTCGAGCTTGTTCCGGTAGTGATAGAGCGACGCGGCCGGGACGATCGGCTCGACGGTCGCGTTCGGGAGCCTCCCGATGCGGACCAGCGAGTCGAGAACCTGTTGCTCCTTGGCCGCAGCCTGCGCCTCATACGCGAGATCCTGGAAGCGACACCCGCCGCAGACGCCGAAGTGTGGGCAGGGAGCCTCTACACGGTCACCGCTCCCCTCTAGCACTGCCTCTGCCTCGGCCTCGGCGAAACCGCGCTTCACCTTCGTCACCCTGGCGGTCACGCGATCGCCGGGAAGGGCGCCGCGCACGAACACCACGAAGCCGTTCAGGCGAGCGACGCCGTTCCCGCCGTAGGCGAGCGAGTCGATCTGGAGCTCGAGCTCCTCCCCTCTCCGAACGGGCGCGGCCATCGCAGCCAGCGTAGCCGTGGAACGATCGGCGCGAACTCGTTGCGGAAGAGCACGGCCCAGGAGGACGTGTCCCAGGGTCAGACCTTGTTTCTCTCCCTACGAACTCGCTCGCTCGAGCAGGCGACTAGCGAAGAACCGAGACGTACACCGTTCGCTCGCGCGGCCCGTCGAACTCGCAGAAGAAGATCCCCTGCCAGGTGCCGAGCGCAAGCTCGCCGTCATCCCGCAAGGGAACCACGATGCTCGACCCCATCAGCGAGGCCCGAACGTGCGTCGGAGCATTCTCTTCGCCCGGCTCGTGATGCTGCCACGGCCAGCCGTCCTCGACCATTCGCTCGAGTGCCGTCTCATGATCGCGCGCCACTGCAGGATCGGCGTGCTCGTTGATCGTCACCGCTGCCGTCGTATGCGGAATGTAGACGACGATCGCGGACCCCTCCCGGCCGGACACGGCTTCGCGCACCTCGTGCGTGATGTCGAGGAGCTGGGTCCGACGCTCGGTCCGGACGTTCAGCTCGAGCATCGACGACGGCGACGCACGACGAGATCTACAACGCGCCGCCGGCCGCGGGCGGGGCGCCGGCCTCGAGCGCATTGTCGCCACCGGACGAGCGGTTCAGATACTCCTCCACGTGCAGGAGGTTGTCGCGCCCGCGCTCGACGATCGCCAAGAGCTCGGTCATCGACGCGACTTCCTCACGCTGCTCCTGCAGGAACCAGTGCAAGAACTGCTCCCCGACCAGCTCCCCTTCGCTGCGTGCGAGCTTGACGAGGTCGACGATCTGATCGGTGACACGCTTCTCCTGCGCGAGCGCGAGAGCCACGGGCGCCACCGCATCCGAGAAGTCCGTTTGCGGTGGAGCGACCCCGGGGACCGTGGCACGCTCGTCCGAGTCCAAGAGATACTGGACGATCATCATCGCGTGGTTTCGCTCCTCCACCGCCTGGCGGTAGAAGTGCGCGGCGAGCAACGGCAACGTCTCGCCGTCGTAGTAGGCCGCAATCGCGATGTACTGCTGCGATGCGCCGAACTCGTGGCCTATCTGATCGTTGAGCGCGTCGGCGAAGGCAGACATACCTCGACTCTATCGCGGCAAAGAAACGGAGGGGCCCGATAAACCGACCCCTCCGGAGCTCGAGAGAGCGACGACTTAGGCCTGCTTGCCGTCGCCCTCGATGGTCTTGGAGAGCGAGATCGTCCGCGGCTTCTGTTCCTCGGGCTTCGGCACCCGAATCTCGAGCACGCCGTTCTCGTACCGCGCCGCGATGTGATCCTGATCGACCCCCTGCGGCAGACCGACGGCGCGGGCGAACGTACCGTAGCGTCGCTCGAAGCGGTAGAAGCCGTCGTCCGAGGTCTCCCCGTGGCGTTCCCGCTCTGCCGAGATGCTCAACGTGTCGTCCTTGACCCCGATCGACACCTTGTCCTCGGGGACGCCAGGAAGATCGAACGCATACACGACCTCGGAGTCGGTCTCCCAGACATCCAGCGCGGGGATCCAGTTCTGGGTCACATGACCGGGACCGTCGAAGAGCCCGTTCATGACCCTGCTCATCTCGTTCTGGAAGGAAGCCAGCTCCCGAAACGGCTCCCATCGCACCAACGTCGTCATCTCGTAGCCTCCTTTCGCTGATTTATGGTGGGCGACAGTATGAAATCTCAGCGCTTTGATGTCAAGTTAGTGATCGGGGTAACATCGTTCCGTGCCGGGCGTCCCCGAGTCCCTCAAGGGTCGGAGCTTCACGCGGGTCGCTGCCTGGAGTCGCGAAGAGCTCGAGAACCTCCTCGACCTCGCGGACGAGCTCAAGACCGAGCGCCTCCGCCGCCGCGAGCTCCGGCTCCTGCCCGGGCGAACGATCGGCCTCATCTTCCACAAGCCCTCCACCCGGACGCGCGTGGCCTTCGAGGTGGGTATCGCCGAGCTAGGCGGGATGGCGCTCTTCCTCCCCGCCGGCGAGCTCCAGCTTGCGCGCGGCGAGTCGTACCGCGACACGGCGCTCGTCCTTTCCCGCTTTCTTTCCGCACTGATGATCCGTACGTTCGAGCAGGAGGAGGTCGAGGAGTTCGCCGAGCATGCGGCGATCCCGGTGATCAACGGCCTCACCGACGAGACCCACCCCCTGCAGGCGCTCGCCGACGCGATGACGCTGCGAGAGCGGTTCGGGACGCTCTCAGGCGTGCGGCTCGCCTACGTGGGGGACGGGAACAACGTCTGCCACTCGCTGATGCGCGTCGCGGGGCGCTTCGGAATGGAGTTCACCGCGGCGACGCCGGCCGGATACGAGCCCGATTCCGGCTTCGTCGAGGCCGCGGTCGAGGACGCGCGCGCGAATGGCGGAAGCGTTGAGCTCTGCACCGACGCGCGCGAAGCGGTGCGTGGCGCGAACGCCGTCTACACGGACGTCTGGACGAGCATGGGCCAGGACGACGAGCGCGAGCGGCGGCTCCGTGACCTCGAGCCATATCGCGTCGACACGAAGCTCCTCGACCTCGCCGCGCCCGACGCCATGGCCCTCCACTGCCTGCCCGCGCACGTCGGCGAGGAGATCGCCGCCGATGTCCTCTACGGTCCCCGCTGCCTCGCCTGGGAGCAGGCTGAGAACCGCCTGCACACACAGAAGGCGCTGATGGCTCTCGTCATCAGATAGCGAAGTGACGTTCGAGGATCAGGTGCGGGCCGCCCTCGACGAGCTCCCGCCCGACCTGGCCGAGGCGCTTCACAACGTCGCCGTCGTCGTCGAGGACGAGCACCCCGAGGACCCCGATCTCTTCGGTCTCTACCACGGAGTACCGCTGCCCGAGCGTGGCGACATGAGCGGCCAGCTCCCGGACAAGATCTCGATCTACCGGATCCCCCTGGAGGAGAGCTTCTCCGACCCGCGCAAGCTGCGCGAGGAGATCAGAATCACCGTGCTGCACGAGCTCGCGCACTACTTCGGGCTCGACGAGGATCGGATTGCGGAGCTGGGCTACGACTGAGGTTTGAATCCCCTTCCGGTCGGGAATGCAGCGGCCATGGCCGTCGTTTCAGAGGACATGACACCTGACCAGATCCACGATGAGATCGAACGGATCTCGGAGGAGCGCCAGGACCTCTGGCAAACGCTCTCGGGAGGCCTCGATCCTGCGGTGAAGGAAGAGATCGCCGAGCTGGACGCCCGCCTCCAGGACCTCTGGCAGGCACTCCGCATGGAGAAAGCCCGCCTTCGTTTCGGCGAGCGAGAGGACATCGTCCGTCGCGCGCGCGCCGAAGAGCGCCTCGAGCGCGCCGCGTAGCAGGAGAACGGCCGACTCCCGCATATCATCGACGAGTGCCCCTTTTCGGCCGACGCGAGATACCCGAGCCGATTTCCATCGATGCCGAGTACGACCGTCTCCGCGCGATCCGGATCGCCGCGGAAGAGGAGCTCGGGAGGCTCCGCAAGGAGCTGACGGAGCGAGTCGCGTCCGTCGAGAAGAAGGAGCGTCAGCTCGCGGACACGATCGCGAAGGCAAGTCGCGGCGGAATGTCGTCCCTTCCGGCGGGCGCCGACGAAGCGCTCGTTCACGCGCAGGTTGGCCTGGCAGCCCGTGCGCAGGAGCTGAATCGCCGCGAGAACGAGCTCGCCGCGCGTGAGCGCACGATGATCCGAGAAGAGGCCGAGCTCGCTCGAAAAACGGGAGCCCCGGACGCAGAAGCCCGCCTCGCGCAGATCGAGGCGCGGCTGGTGAAGCTCCAGCAGGCCGAGAAGGCGTTCGCGCGGACGCAGGCCGAGCTCGCCGCGCAGAGCGACGACCTCGCACGTCGCGAGCTCACCCTCCTCGAGCACGGGCGGGCGATCGAGCAGGCGGCAGGAGCGAGCGGCGAGGGAACGACGGCGGTGGCCGCAGGCATGAGCCGCGCCGAGCTGGACGAGCTCGACGAACGTCTCCGCCGTCTCGAGCAGCAGACGCGAACTGCCTCAGCGGAGCGCTCGTTCGGAGACGGCCTGCGCACGCTCGAGCGACGCGGCGTCGACGGCACCCAGGCGTAGATCGGGTCAGGCTTCGGCCAGGCCAGGGGTACACTTGCACCGCTCGGGGCGTTAGCTCAGCTGGGAGAGCGCCGGCTTTGCAAGCCGGAGGTCGCCGGTTCGATCCCGGCACGCTCCACTGAACAAAGCGCTGCAAATCGGCGTGATCGGCTGCGCCTACGACGAGCCTTCCACCCGGATCTTCCCGATCTGGAACGGTACTGGAACGGTGCTGGCTACGCGCGGCGCCTCCGGGACTGCCCGGCGCTCCAACCCAGCTACCTGTCAACACGGGACCGGGGAGCGGGGCAAACCCTTCCTCCATTCACCCGCATATTTACGGCCAGGAGCACTAAGCAGGAACGATGCGAAGCGGTTGCGTACTTGGGGCGGGGCGGCGAAGATGTTCTGATGGCCTTGTGCACCCGGTGTGGAGCTGCGCTTCCTGTTGAGGCGCGTTTTTGTCCTGCCTGCGCTGCGCCGGTGGAGAAGCGGCCGGAGCCGGCTGAGGAGCGCAAGGTGGCGACGGTGTTGTTTGCGGATTTGGTGGGCTCGACGGCGTTGGGGGATTCG
>Ga0183260_10000115_pt1 | contig 57994 bp, 60 predicted proteins | sample AntDrymUQ4972206_2_FD_129768 | JGI IMG/M metagenome (GOLD analysis project Ga0183260, IMG submission 129768) | Polar desert sand microbial communities from Dry Valleys, Antarctica - metaG UQ497 (22.06) (version 2) (version 2) | ecosystem: Environmental > Terrestrial > Soil > Desert | place...
ATATGAGTCGCGACACAGACGTCGACGACAGCCGATGCGCTCTCCCCGCCGACACCCGAACCCCACAAACAACGGGGCGAATAACCCCTGCCCAGTTGACAGGCCGCACTCCATATGAGTGTTACGCTCAACCAACTTGAGCGACCAGGAGGACAAGTTCGCGAAGGAGGGCCTCACCTTCGACGACGTCCTGCTCGTGCCGGCCGAGTCGGCCGTGCTCCCGAACGACGTCGCGACGGCGAGCCGCCTGACGCGCACGATCGCGCTCGAGATTCCGCTCGTCTCGGCGGCTATGGACACCGTCACCGAGGCGCGCATGGGGATTGCGCTCGCGCGGCTCGGCGGGATCGGCGTCCTGCACCGCAACCTCTCGATCGCGGATCAGGTGACCGAGGTCGACAAGGTGAAGCGCTCTGAGGCGGGGATGATCGTCGAGCCGGTGACGCTCTCGCCCGACGCGCTCGTCGGCGACGCGCTCGAGCTGATGGAGCGCTATCGCGTCTCCGGGATCCCGATCGTCGACGAGGCGGAGCGCCTCGTCGGCATCCTCACGAACCGGGATCTGCGCTTCGGCGTCGCCTCGACGATGCGCGTGGCCGACGCGATGACCCGCGAGGGACTCGTCACCGCACCCGTCGGGACGACGCTCGAGGAGGCCCAGGCGATCCTCGGGCGCCACCGGATCGAGAAGCTCCCCATCGTCGACCTCGAGGGCCGGCTGAAGGGACTCATCACGGTCAAGGACATCTCGAAGCGCGAGGCCTATCCGCTCGCGACGAAGGACGAGCGTGGGCGGCTTCGGGTCGCGGCGGCGGTAGGCGTCGGTCCCGACGCGCTGGAGCGGGCCGCGGCGCTCGTCGAGGCGGAGGTCGACGCACTCGTCGTCGACACCGCGCACGGTCACTCTCTCGGCGTGCTCGACGTCGTCCGGCGCGTGAAGGACGCCCACGACGTGCAGGTGATCGCCGGCAACATCGCGACCGCGGAAGCAGCCGAGGCCCTGATCGACGCAGGCGCGGACGCGATCAAGGTGGGGGTCGGTCCCTCAGGGATTTGCACCACTCGCGTCGTCGCGGGCGTCGGCGTCCCGCAACTCACCGCGATCTTCGACTGCGCACATGTCTCGTCGGAGCACGGCGTCCCACTGGTCGCCGACGGCGGCATCACCTCCTCGGGCGACATCGCGAAGGCGCTCGCGGCCGGCGCCGACACCGTCATGCTCGGCGGCATGCTCGCCGGCTCGGACGAGACGCCCGGCGACGTCCTGCTCGTCGCGGGCGAGCGGTTCAAGGACTACCGGGGCATGGGCTCGCTCGGGGCGATGAAGGCGCGCGGCTTCTCGAAGGATCGCTACTTCCAGGGCGACGTCGAGGACGTTGCCCAGCTCGTGCCCGAGGGGATCGAGGGTCGCGTCCCGTACAAGGGGCCGCTCGGCCCGATCGTCCACCAGCTCGTCGGCGGCCTGCGGCAGGCGATGGGCTACTGCGGCGCAGCGACGATCGACGCGCTGCAGGACGCACGGTTCGTCCGGATCACCGGCGCCGGGCTCCGCGAGAGCCACCCGCACGACGTGACGATCACGAAGGAAGCGCCGAACTACCGCCGTGGCTGAGCCGGCGCAAGAGGAAACAGCATCGGTACCAGGCTTAAGCCTGATACCGACCCAGGTTCAGTTCCTGGCTCCCGAGCCGGGGCCGGAGGACCGCCCTGTCCTCGTCCTCGACTTCGGGGGCCAGTACAGCCAGCTGATCGCCCGCCGTGTCCGCGAGGCGCGCGTCTACTCCGAGCTCGTCTCGCATCGCTTGCGACCGGACGAGATCCGCGCGAGGAATCCCGCCGCGCTCGTCCTCTCGGGCGGCCCGGCGTCGGTCTACGCGCCGGGTGCGCCGCTCGCCGACCCTGGCATCTTCGAGCTCGGTATCCCGACGCTCGGCATCTGTTACGGCATGCAGCTGATGGCGCGCGAGCTCGGCGGCGCGGTCGAGTCGAACGACGTCTCCGAGTACGGGAAGGCCGAGGTCGAGCTCGACGCGGACGGGCTCCTCTTCCACGACCTGCCGGCCGAGCAGGTCGTGTGGATGAGCCACCGCGACTCCGTCGTCGCGGCGCCACCCGGCGCGCGCGTCACGGCCTCGTCCCCGACGACCCCGATCGCCGCGTTCGAGGACCCCGACCGCGCCCTCTACGCCGTGCAGTTCCACCCCGAGGTCGTCCACACCCCACAGGGACAGCGCATCCTCGAGACCTTCCTCCACGACGTTGCGGGCATCGCGCCCGCCTGGACGCCCGCCGCGGTGATCGAGGAGCAGGTGGAGCGCATCCGCGCGCAGGTCGGCACCGAGCGGGTGATCTGCGGTCTCTCGGGCGGCGTCGACTCGGCCGTCGCGGCGCTGCTCGTGCACAAGGCGGTCGGCGACCAGCTCACGTGCGTCTTCGTCGACCACGGGCTCCTGCGCGAGAACGAGGCGCTGCAGGTCGTCGAGACGTTCGAGGGCCAGTTCCACGTACCGCTCGTCCACGTGGACGCCCGCGAGCGGTTCTTCGCGCGGCTCGCCGGTGTCTCCGAGCCCGAGGAGAAGCGGAAAATCGTCGGCGAGGAGTTCATCCGCGTGTTCGAGGACGAGGCGGGGAAGCTCGGGAACGTGCGGTTTCTCGTCCAGGGCACGCTCTACTCCGACGTGATCGAGTCCGGCGGAGACGTCGGTGTCGCGGCAAAGATCAAGTCGCACCACAACGTCGGCGGACTCCCGGCCGACATGCGCATGGAGCTCGTCGAGCCGCTCCGCCTGCTCTTCAAGGACGAGGTGCGTCGTGTCGGCGAGCAGCTCGGGCTCGCCGAGCGCATGGTCTGGCGCCACCCGTTCCCCGGGCCCGGCCTCGCGATCCGGATCATCGGCGACGTCACCGAGGAGCGGCTCGAGATCCTTCGCGCCGCCGACGCGATCTTGCTCGAGGAGATCCGGCGGGCAGACCTCTACCGCGAGCTCTGGCAGTGCTTCGCCGTCCTCCCGGCGATCCGCTCGGTCGGCGTGCAGGGCGACGAGCGCACGTACGCCTACCCGATCGTGATCCGCGCGGTCACCTCCGAGGACGCGATGACCGCCGACTGGGCGCGCCTCCCGTACGAGCTCCTCGACGTGATCTCGAGCCGGATCGTCAACGAGGTGCCCGGCGTGAACCGGGTCGCCCTCGACCTCTCATCCAAGCCGCCGGCGACCATTGAGTGGGAGTAAGGAGGCCGCGCAGCCGTCTCCTTACTCCCACTCCGCCCTATGTGTCCGACTTCAGTCGGACACATGCTCTTCGCGCCAGACCGGCACCTCCAACTTCCCGCCGGGATTGATCTCCACCGCCACGCGCGCTCCGGGCTCAGGATGCGTGAGCCCGGTCGTCACCGCCTCGAGTTCCTGCCCGTCATCCCGACGCACGACGAGCCGGACGACCGGCCCGTCCCGCTGAGCAGAGACGACGACAGCGTCGTCTCCTGAGACAACAGAGACGGCCTCCGGACGGACTACTGCCGCTCGCCCACCGGTGACGACGACGTTGCGCATGCCGAGGAACCGGGCGACCCAGTCGTCTGCGGGCCGCGCCCAGAGCTCGTCGGGCGTCGCGACCTGCGCGAGACGACCCTCGCGCAGGATCGCGATCCGGTCACCGAGCGCGAACGCCTCACCGACGTCGTGGGTCACGTGCACGACGGTAAGCGCGAGTTGCTCGAAGAGCGCGCGTAGGTCGTGCTGGAGTCGGAGTCGTAACGGCCCGTCGAGCGCCCCGAGGGGCTCGTCGAGGAGCAGCACCGCGGGACGCGACGCGAGCGCGCGCGCAAGTGCGACGCGCTGCGCCTCGCCACCGGAGAGCGTCAGCGGGTCGCGTTGCTCCGCGCCCGAGAGCCCGACGAGCGCGAGTGCCCGCCGGACACGCTCCGAGCGGGCGGCGTCAGCGAGGCCCTCGATCTGCGGCCCGAACCCGACGTTCCCGGCGACGTCTCGATGTGGGAAGAGCGCCGCGTCCTGGAAGACGAGCCCGACGCCGCGTCGATAAGGAGGCGCGTCGGTCACGTCGCGGCCGCCAAGCCGGACGCGCCCGGTCGTCGGGCGCAGGAGCCCCGCGATCGCCCGCAGCACGGTCGTCTTGCCCGAGCCGCTCGGGCCGAGCAGCGCGAGCCGTTCGCCGGGCTCGATCGCGAGCGAAACGTCTGAGACGATCCGACGACCGTCGACGGTCACGCCGATGCCGTCCAGTTCGAGACCGACGTTGTGACGATCAGTCACGAACGCCGACCGGCGAGGGCGCGCTCGGACGAGACCGCAACCAGGGCGACCAGCACGGCGAGCACGGCCGACAGCGCCATCGCCGTCCCGACGTTCGCCTCACCCGGCCGGCCGAGGAAGCGGAAGATCGCAACCGGCACGGTCGGCCAGTCCGCACGCGAGACGAACACCGTCGCGCCGAACTCCCCCAACGCGACCGCGAACGCAAGCGCGGTCGCGACCGCGAGCGGCCGGGCGAGGAGCGGCAGGTCGACGAGCAGGCGTACGCGACCTGGCGACGCGCCCAGCACGGCAGCTGCCTCGCGGAGGCGCGGGTCGGCAGCGCGTAGGGCGGGGGCGAGCGTCCGGACGACGAACGGCATGGCGACGAGGGATTGCGCGAGCGGCACGAGGAGGGTCGAGCCGCGAAGCTCGAGCGGGGGAGCGTCGAACGCGAGCAGGAAGCCGAACCCGAGCATCGCGGCCGACGCCCCGAGCGGCAGCATCACGAGGGCGTCGAGCCCGCCGCGACCCCGCGCGACCGCGATCGCGGCCGGGATCCCGACGGCAAGCGCGATCACCGTCGCGAGCGAGGCGAAGAGGAGTGAGTTCGCGACCGCGTGCCACGGGACGACGAGCAACGCAGGGGTCTCCTCGGCGAGCGAACGGAAGTGATCGAGCCCGTAGCCGTCGCCGACCGAGAGGGCACGGCGACCGAGCGCGGCGAGCGGGAGCGCGAGCAGGCCGAGCGAGACGGCGACGACGGCAACGACGCCAACACGCTCTCGGCCGGTCGCCCTGGCTCTCGGTCTCGGTGGACGAAGGCGCGTGCTGAGCCGCCGCTCGAGCCTTCCCGAGACGAGCACGGTCAGCGCGACCGCGGCGAGTTGGACGAGGGCGAGCGCCGCCGCGGTGCGAAGGTCGAAGAGCCGCGCGGCCTGGTTGTAGATCTCCGACTCGAGCGTCGCGTAGCGGATCCCGCCGAGCACGACGATCACACCGAACGACGTGAAGCAGAAGAGGAAAACGATCGAGGCGGCGCTCGCGAGCGAGGGGGCGAGGAGCGGCAGTGTCACGTGACGCCACCGCTCGCGCGGCGTGGCGCCGAGCGTCGCCGCTGCCTCCTCCAGCCGCGGATCGAGCCCCGCCCAGAACGTCCCTACGACCCGGACGACGACCGCCACGTTGAAGAACACGTGCGCGAGCAGGATCGCCCAGAGCGAGCGTTCGACCCCGTCAGGGAGGAGCGCAAGGAACGCGGCGGCGACGACGACCGTCGGCAGAACGAACGGGACCAGCACGAGCGCCTCGACGAGGCTGCGACCGCGGAAGCGGAAGCGCCCGAGCGCCCACGCGAGCGGCAGCCCGGCCGCGAGGCAGAGGACTGTCGAGACGACCGCCTGCCAGAGCGTGAACCAGGCGACCTCACGCGTCGTCTCGTCGCCGAGCACGTCGAGCGGGAGCTCGAGCATCCCGTCGGCCACGAGGCTCCGCTCGAGGATCGCCGCGAGCGGCCACGCGAAGAAGACGAGCAGGAAGGCGAGCGGGAGCGCGACCGCTGCGGCGGTCAGCGCACGACGATCTCGGTCCACTCGTCGACCCAGCGGTCGCGGTTCTCGTCGATCTCGGCGGGGGGCAGTGAGAGCGGATCCTCCGGGACGATCGCGTGCCGGACGAACGCCTCGGGAAGCTCGACGCCCTCGCGCACCGGGTACACGAACATCGAGCCCGGGACATCCGCCTGGAACTCCTCCGAGAGCATGAACTCGATCAGCTTCCGCGCGCCGTCCTCGTTCCGCGCGCCACGGAGAATCCCGGCGTATTCGACCTGGCGATAGCAGCCGTCCTCGAGGGCCACTGTTGGCGCCTGCGCGGGCGGCTTCGCCGCGAAGATCACCTCGGCTGCGGGGCTCGTGGCGTACGAGACGACGATCGGCCGCCTGCCTGGGCTCCCGGCCGCTCCGGAGAACTCCTGCGTGTAGGCCTGCTCCCACCCGTCGACGGCGAGCACGCCGTTGTCGCGCAGCCCGCGCCAGTAGTCCTGCCAGCCGTCGTCGCCGAACCGCGCCACCGTGGCGAGCAGGAACGCGAGACCGGGCGAGGAGGTGGCGGGGTTCTCGACCACGAGCAGGTTGCGATAGCGGGGGTCGGTGAGCTCCTCGAGCGTCTGCGGAATCGGGATGCCCTGCTTCGAGAAAAACGAGCGGTCGACGTTGAGGCACACCTCGCCGTGGGCGATCGGGGTCACCTGGTCGTACGGCAGGACGAAGGTGCCGACGACGGAGACCAGCGCGTCGGGCCGGTACTCCTCGAGGAGGTTTCCTTCGAGTGCCCTGGAGAGCACGGAGTCGTCGATCCCGAAGATCACGTCCGCCTCCGGGTCGCCTGCGGTGAGCAGCGCCCGGTTGAGCACCTCGTTCGCGTCGCCGGCCTGCAGGATCCGCAGTTTCACGCCGCTCTCGCGCTCGAATGCCTGGCGCACCTCCTTGGAGACGGCGAACGAGTCGTGCGTCACCAGCACGACCTCGCCCGTGACCGCGGGGTCATCGCCGCTGCCGCAGCCCGCGGCGACGAGCGCGAGCGCCACCACGACCGCCGCGAGCCCTGCACCACGCGCAAGCCCGACCTTGTGACTGATCGTCGCAAGCGGTGTCACGCCGACCCCGCGACTGCCGCCTCACCGGGGCGGATCGCAAGGAGGACTCCGCCGCCGACCGCCACCGCCGCCTCGCGGCCGGTGAACACGTTCGAGACGCCGCGGCTCGAGCTCGGGTGCAGCGTCTCGCCGTGCAGCGGGAACGCGAGCCCGAGCGTCACGATGTCGCGCGCCGGCCCGCCGAGCGCGAAGAGGCTCAGGAGCTCTCCCTTCGCACCCGCGAGGCGCCGGCTGCCCCGGACGACGTGCACGTGCGCGGTCCCGACGAGCGCGTCGAGCTCGAGTGGCGCGTACCGCTCGGAGGCGAGCAGGACAAGCGATGCGAAGAGATGGTCGAGCCTGCCCTCGGCGCTCGCGACGACGAGCACCCGCCTGACGCCCAGCTCGAGCGCATGGTCGAGCGCCAGCTCGAGGTCCGTCGCATCCTTCGCTGCCTCGTGCTGGATGACGCGCGCGCCTCGTTCCTCGAGCGCCGCGAGGCGCTCCGGGGAGATCGAGTCGAGGTCGCCGATCACGACGTCGACCACGAGCCCGAGCGCTGCCGCCCGGTCGGCGCCGCCGTCTGCCGCCACGACCGTCCCGACGTCGGGCAAGGCAACTGCGGGCCCCGGCCCGGCTGCGACGACGACGATCTCGGGTGCGTTCACGCGTTCCTCCGCTGGCATTACCCAGGTCAGGTTCTGCGGGTCGGCGGCGCGCTAGCCACCCTCTCAGCCCGGATGCCCGAGCTCCCCGTTTCGCGCCGACCATGTTACCGCCCGGCGCTTCGGTAGGGCGAGGAAGCGCCTACGCAGCGAGCGGCACGGACGCCTCCTGGACGAGCGTCTGCAAATGCGCGCGCAGCCGCTCGGCGACGAGTGGGTCGACGAGCCGGAGCGACTCGTCGAACGCGTTCTGGGCTCTCGCGATCGGCAGCTCGCCGTCTACGACCCGTGCGCCGGCGAGCCCGAGGATGCGCCGGAGATCCTGCTGCGCCCACAGCGCGCCGAACTGCCCGGTAGTCGCACCCGCGACGGCCGCCGTCTTACCCCAGAGGGCCGCGCCGCCCCGAGGCGGTCGCGAGGCCCAGTCGATCGCGTTCTTCAGCACGCCCGAGACCGAGCCGTTGTACTCGGGCGTCACGACGAAGAGCGCCTCGGCCGCCGCTATCCGCTCGCGCAGGTGCCGCACGCCTGTCGGCTCCTCGCCCGGCACGTCGAGGTCGGCGTCGTACAGCGGCACCTCGCGCAGCCGGTCGAAGAGCTCGACATCGGTCCCGGGCGGCGCGAGCTCGGCCGCGGCACGCGCCACGGCCGAGTTGAGCGACTGCGCGCGCAGGCTGCCAGAGAGGGCGAGGATCCGCACGGTCAGCTCTGCCTGATCGCGGCGAAGGTGGCCTTCAGGGCGACCTCGTTCGGAAGCAGGAACCCGCCACCGGCGAGCGGCGCGTTCCAGTCCAGACCGAAGTCCGTGCGGTCGACCGTGCCGGAGAGTCGAAGTCCGAGGCGCTCGTTGCCCCAGGGATCCTGCTCGGGACCGGACACGTCGCCGCGCAGCTCCACGGGGCGCGTGATGCCCTTGAGCGTCAGGTCTCCTTGGACGACGACCTCGTCGCCGTCCCGCTCGACCGAGGTCGAGGCGAAGCGAAGCTCCGGGTGGCGCTGCGTGTCGAAGAAGTCGGGCGCGGTGAGGTGCGCGTCGCGCTCCTCGTCGAACGTCGTCAGCGTGGTCGCGTCGACGGTGCCGACGATCTCGGGCGCCTCGCCCCCGACGATCGTGCCCGAGAACCCGAGGACGCGGCCCTTGATCGCGACGAGACCTAGCTTCTTGACCTCGAACTCGAGCGCAGACCAGACGGGATCGATCCCCCAACGACCCGCGGGGATCGGGGTCTCGGTGCGCTCTGCGACTGATGCCTCTGTCATGCTCGCTGCTCCTCCCTGACTCCGATATACTTGATGACTCAAGGAAGAGTAGAGGAAGATAGATGCCTAGTCAAGTATTGACCGATCAATCGAATGCGGTGTCGGCCTTCTCGGCGCTCCTCCGTGCGCACGCGGCCGTGTCGCGGCGCCTGAGCGCGGAGCTGATGGCGGAGCACGGCCTCACGATCAGCGACTACGGCGTGCTGCTCCGGCTTGCGAACGCACCCAACCGCCGGCTCCGGCGGGTCGACCTCGCCGAGGAGATCCTCCTCACCGCGTCCGGTATCACGCGCCTTCTCGACGGCCTCGAGCGTGCGGGATTCGTCGAGCGAGGCCCCTGCGACAGCGATCGCCGGGTCGTGTACGCGGTGCTCACCGACGAGGGCTTCGAGAAGGTGCGAGCTGCCGGTACTTCCCATGTCGCACAGATCGAGGAGCTCTACGGCGAGCACTTCGACACAGCCGAGCTCCTGCGGCTCGAGACGCTCCTCGCGCGGCTCGGTGGCGCCCCGCAGGGCTCGTGCACCCCGCGCGACTGAGTATGGAGGCGCTCAGGCGCTGACGCGGAAGCCGCTCACCCCGGACGGATCGCGTTCCTCGAGCTCGAGCGCGTCGACCCGAGCGCCGGCAGGGCCTTGACGGAACCACGAGACGAGCGCCTCGACGTCGTTGCGCGATCCCTCGAGTTCCGCCTCGACGGTTCCCTCGGGCGTGTTCCGCACCCAGCCGGCGACACCGAGCGCCTCGGCGCGACGCCGGGCGCTCTCGCGGAACCACACGCCCTGGACTCGCCCGTGGACGACGAGGCGCAGGCGGACGCGTTCCACCCGACAAGTATCGACCCGATCGCCCGCTGCGGGGCCGTGCCGGCGCTGACCCTCGACAACCGATGCGGCACTTCCCGGCGGGCCGGACGACGCCACGGCGCGCCGACTCATCTGGGCGGCTTCGGTGCCAGCACCGTTGGCGCGAGCGGCGAGACACACGACAATGCCCGAATGAGGTTGACACGGGCCGCATCGGTGGTCGCGGCCGTCGCGTCGGTCGCGCTCTCGGTCTGGATCGCCGTCGCCGACGCGCGACTCGACGACGAGCTTAGGATCGGCTGGGGTGAGAACGGCACCCTGCTCGTTGCTGCCGTGGCGATCGCCGCGACGGGGTGCTTGATCGCCTCGCGCTCGAGCGCACCGCGGATCGGGTGGCTCCTGATCGGCTTGTCGGCGGCACTGCCGACCTACGACACGCTCGTTGCCCACACGGTCGAGCCAGATGGTGAGGCGCCGCGATACGCGAGACTCGTGATCGCCTTCACGTCGGTCTCCTGGCTCGTCGTGTTCGCGCTGATCGCGACCCTGGCGATCGTCTTTCCCGATGGCCGTCCGGCGACGAGGCGGTGGCGCAACGTCCTCCGCGTCTCGGTGATCGGCTGGAGCGCGACGATCGCCGGGATCACGTTGAGCGAGCATCCCGCGAGCGGCGGTCGATTCGCGGAGGTCGCCGGCCCGTTTCCGGGGCTCGAGACGGTGGGGCTCGCCCTCTTCGTCCCCGGCTACGCGATCTCGATCGCGTCGTTGCCGCTCGCCTGCGCGGCGCTCGTGACGCGGTTTCGCCGGTCGGAGGGGATCGAGCGATTGCAGCTCAAGTGGCTCGTCTCCGCCGTCACCCTCCTCCCGCTGACCTTCCTCGTCTGCATCGCCCTCTGGGCGCTCGCCGGGCTCGAGCCGGAGGACGGAGCGGGCGGTGAGCTCGTCGTCGGCCTCCTGTTCGCCTCACTCGTCGTCGGCGTGAGCGGGGCGGTCGCGATTGCGATCACGCGCCACGGGCTCTACCGGATCGACTGGATCGCAAACCGAACGCTCGTCTACGGCGCGCTCACCGTCGTGCTCTCCACCGGGTGGCTCGGTCTCTCGTTCGGGCTGGGAACGACGCTCGGTGGCCGTTCCGCCTGGACGGCATCGCTCGCCACCGCGACGGTCGCCGTCGCGTTTCTTCCACTTCGCCGACGGCTGCAGGACGCGGTCGATCGGCGCCTCTCGCGCTCCCGCTACGACGCAGTCGCCGTCATCCGCTCGCTCGAGGACGCGATCCGCGACGGGCGTGCCGAGCCCGAGGAGATCGAACGCGCGTTGCGAGACGCGCTGCGCGATTCGAGCGCCGAGCTTCTGCTCCGCCTGCCCGAGGACGGCACGCTGGTCGGTTGTGACGGGTCGTCGCCGACCGAGGACAGCTCGGCGGTGCGCCCGATCATCCGCGAGGGACAGGAGATCGGGGTGCTTCGCCACGACCCGCGCCTCGCCGAGCGACCCGAGACGCTCGAGGCGGTGCTCGCCGCGGCGGGGCTTCCGATCGAGCTCGCCCGGCTCCGCGTCGAGCTCCGCCGGCAGCTCGCGGAGGTCGAGGAATCCCGCCGGCGGATCGTCCGCGCGGGCTACGAGGAGCGTCGCCGCCTCGAGCGCGACCTGCACGACGGGGCGCAGCAGCGGCTCGTCGGTCTCGGGATCCGCCTGCGGCGCATCCAGCGCTCGCTCCCGGCCGAGGCTCGCGTCCTCGGCCCCGCGCTCGACGGCGCGGTCGACGAGATCGGCCTTGCTGTCGACGATCTCCGCACGATCGCGGCGGGAGTCCGTCCGGCACGGCTCGACGACGGGCTCGCCGCCGCCCTCGCCGACCTCGCGCGCGGGACCCCCCTCCCGGTCGACGTCGAGGTCGCGGTCGGACGGCTCTCGGAGCCGATCGAGGCGGCCGCGTACTACGTCGCCTGCGAGGCGGTGACGAACGCCGTCAAGCACGCCTCGGCCTCCCGGATCGTCGTCGTCGCGTCGACGGTTGACGGTCACGTGCACGTCACGGTTCGCGACGACGGCCTCGGCGGGGCGGCGCCACGGCGCTCGGGCGGGCTGACCGGCCTCGCCGACCGGCTCGAGGCTCACGGCGGGACGCTGGTCGTGGACTCGCCACCGGGTGGAGGCACGAGCGTCGCGGCGGTGATCCCTTGCGCATCGTGATCGCAGAGGACTCGGCGCTCCTCCGGGAAGGTCTCGCCGGTCTGCTCGAGGACGCCGGTCACCAAGTCGTGGCACGGGTCGGCGACGGGAGCGCACTGCTCGCCGCGGTGGGCGAGCACGAGCCAGAGCTCGCAGTGGTCGACGTCCGCATGCCGCCCGACTACGAGGACGAAGGGATGCGTGCGGCCGCTGAGATCAGGGCGCGCTTTGCGGCGACCGGCGTCCTCGTGCTCTCCCAGCATGTCGAGACGCGGAACGCGCTCGAGCTGATCTCGAGCGGTGGGGGGTTCGGCTACCTGCTGAAGGATCGGGTGCTCGACGTCGACGACTTCCTCGACGCCGCCGACCGCGTTGCGCGCGGCGGCTCGGCGCTCGACCCGAAGGTCGTCGCCGCCCTGGTCGCTCCGACGTCGAAGGACGACCCGCTCGACGAGCTCACGCCGCGCGAGCGCGAGGTGCTCGGGCTGATGGCCGAGGGGAGGACGAACGCGGGCATCGCCCGACGTCTCTGGCTGACCGAGAAGACGGTCGAGACGCATGTCCGCTCGATCCTCCTCAAGCTCGGCCTGCCCGTCAGCAATGACGACCACCGCCGGGTGCTCGCCGTGCTGACGTACCTTCGCGCCGCTCCGGCCTGAAAGCCGGTGCTGGCACCGAGCCAGGCTCGGTGCCCGCCGCGATGGCACGCCTCGCCGCCCCTCGTACGCTGGGTGCGACGTGCCGGTTGCGGCACCGGATCACAAAAGGAGCATCTCATGTCCGATCTCGCTCTTCGTCGGTCGTCGAGCCTGCCGAATGTGGCACTCGCGCTCGGGATCGCCGCGTTCGTCATCTACTGGGGCCTGGGTCTCGCAACCGACAGCTGGGGCTGGCTCGTCGGGGCCGGGCTCGGCGTCATCGCGGTGATCGTCGGGGTGGCGGCCCGCAAGGACGCCGATGCGTCCGACCGGCGCCGCGCGACGATCGGTCTCGTGATCGGCGCGATACCCGTCGTGTGGTTCCTCGGCTATCTCCTGGTCGACTGGTTGGCCTGAGTGACTTCCCAGCGTCCGTCGGGCATCGGCCCGGCGGACGCTGCTAAACTCCGCCGCCGGCGGTCACCCGACCGTCGCCTTTTCGAGCGATGACGACCTTCACCGCCAAGCCGGGCGAGACCAAGCGCGAGTGGTACCTCGTGGACGCCGAGGGGAAGACCCTCGGGCGCCTCGCGACCCAGATCGCCGACATGCTCCGCGGCAAGGGCAAGCCGGTCTACACGCCGCACGTCGACACGGGCGACTTCGTGATCGTCGTCAACGCCGAGAAGATCCACGTCACGGGTAACAAGCTCGACCAGAAGATCGTGTACCGGCATTCTGGCTACCCGGGTGGGCTCAAGCAGCGCACCCTGCGCGAGCAGCTCGACCGCAGGCCGACCGAGGTGATCCGCAAGGCGGTGAAGGGCATGCTCCCGAAGAACAAGCTCGCGTCGGCGCAGATCCGCAAGCTCAAGGTGTACGCAGGCCCCGAGCATCCGCACGCTGCTCAGTCACCAAAGGAGCTGGCGAATGTCTGAGCTCGCGCAATACCGCGGGACAGGCAAGCGCAAGACGTCGGTCGCGCGGGTGATCTTGCGGCCGGGCGACGGCTCGACGTGGATCAACGGGCGGACGCTCGAGGACTACTTCCCGCGGGCGACGCATCGCACGCTCGCCCTCTCGCCGTTCAAGACGGCGGACGCCGAGGGCACCTACGACCTCCGCGTGCGGGTGCACGGCGGGGGCATCAGCGGACAGGCGGGCGCCGTCCGCCACGGCATCGCACGCGCCCTCGTCGAGGCGGATCCCGAGCTTCGCGTGCCGCTCAAGCGCGAGGGTTTCCTCACGCGCGATGCGCGCAAGGTCGAGCGCAAGAAGGCCGGCCTCCACAAGGCCCGCAAGGCCCCCCAGTTTTCCAAGCGCTAGCGACTGCCTGTCGGGCACTTTCCTCGCGGAAAGTGCCGAGACCTACGCTTCGTCCCGTGAACGAGGTCATCGTCCAGTGAACGATGCGCGAGACCTGGTGCTTGCCGGCGGAGCCGGGAAGCACTCGCGAACGAGGCGTTGGTTCGGCACGGATGGAGTGCGGGGGGTCGTGGGCGAGTCGTTGACCGAAGACCTCGTCGAGCGGCTCGGGAAGGCGGCGACCCTTTGGGCGGGTGCGGGCAGCCGCGTGCTCGTGGGACGCGACACGCGCGGCTCGGGGCCCGCCATGGAGGAGGCACTCACGCGCGGGATCGTCTCGGCCGGCGGCACGGCCGTGCTCGCCGGGGTCCTCCCGACACCGGCCGTCGCGTTGCTTGCCAACGACCTCGGGCTCGTGCTCTCCGCCTCGCACAACCCACCCGAGTACAACGGCGTGAAGATCTTCGACCGGGAAGGTCACAAGCTCTCCGACGCCGACGAGGTGGCGATCGAGTCGCTCCTCGAGGAGCCAGGGCCTGGTGGCGGAGCCGTTGAGCAGGCGGACGACGTCGTCGAAGGCTACGTCGAGCACGTCGTCCGTCACTTCGGCTCCGACCTGGGCGGGCTGCGCATCGCGGTCGACTGCGCGAATGGCGCGTACTCGGCGATCGCACCCGCGGTCTTCGAGCGGCTCGGCGCCACCGTGACACCGCTCGGGAACGCGCCCGACGGCGGCAACATCAACGTGGGCTGCGGCGCGACCGACCTCGCGCTCCTCCAGACGACGATACGCGGCGGCGGCCACGACCTCGGAATTGCGTTCGACGGCGACGGCGACAGGATGCTTGCCGTGGACGAGCAGGGTTCGGTCGTCGACGGCGACCAGATCCTCGCGGTCTGCGCGCTCTCGCTCGGCGTCGAGCTCGTGGCCGTGACGACAATGACGAACCTCGGGTTCCATCGCCTGATGGCCGAGCGCGGCATCCGCGTGATCACGACCGACGTCGGCGACCGGTACGTCCTCGAGGCGCTCCGGCGCGAGGGAGGGATCCTCGGGGGCGAGCAGTCCGGGCACCTGATCCTGCTCGACGGCCACGTCACTGGAGACGGGCTCGGGGCTGCTCTGGTGCTGTGTCGCGCGCTCGACGGCCGCCCACTCTCGGAGGCCGCCGCCGTGATGCCGCGCTACGCGCAGGCCAAGGAGAACGTGTCCGCGACGGCCGCGGCGATCGGCCCTAAGCTCGAGGCCGAGGTCGAGCGGCTGAACGCCGAGCTCGAGGGTCGCGGGAGAGTCCTCGTCCGGCCCTCGGGGACAGAGCCGCTCGTCCGCGTGCTGGCCGAGGCAGAGCGGCCCGAGGAGGCAAAAGAGCTCTGTGCTAGCATCGCCCGTCTCGTCCGGCATGCGGCCGGATCCGAGTAAATCCCCTGCATTTCCGGCGTCCGACTGGGCGTCGTGCCCGGCTCGACGAAGGAGACCAGGATGTGCGGGATCATCGGATACGTCGGGCCACGCGAGTGCAAGGAGCTTCTCCTGCACGGCCTCGAGCGCCTCGAGTACCGGGGCTACGACTCGGCCGGGATCGCGCTGCTCGAAGACGCCGGCCTGATCTACACGAGGGCCGTCGGGAATCTCAAGAACCTCCGCGCCGAGGCGGGGGACACCCACTCACCCGCGACCACAGGGCTCGGTCACACGCGCTGGGCGACCCACGGCGGAGTCACGGAGGCCAACGCGCACCCGCTCGCCGTCGAGGAACCGGAGAAGCTCGCGATCGTCCTCAACGGGATCGTCGAGAACTACCGCGAGCTGCGGGCGCGGCTCGTCGAGGCGGGCCACGTCTTCACCTCCGAGACCGATGCCGAGACCGTTGCGCACCTGATCGAGGAGCGCTACGAGGGCGACCTTTCCGACGCCGTGTGTGGCGCCTACGGCGAGCTGGAAGGGCACTTTGCGTTCGTCGCGATTCACCGCGACCACCCCGGCATCCTCGTCGGTGCCCGGCACCAGTGCCCGATGGTCGTCGGCCTCGCCGAGGGCGAGACGTTCCTCGCCTCGAACGCCGCCGCGTTCCTTCGCGAGACACGAGCTGTGCAGTTCCCGGACGACGGCGAGGTCGTCGTCGTCACGCCTGACGGGCCGACGTACCTTCGCGCCGACGACGGCAGCGAGACGCGGCACGAGGTCGTGGAGCTCGACTGGGACGACGAGGGCGCCGAGAAGGCCGGCTACGAGACGTTCATGCTGAAGGAGATCTACGAGCAGCCCGACGCGGTCGCGAACACGATCGGCGACCGCCTCCGCAAGGGCAGGCTCGTCTTCGAGGATCTCGGGCTCGACGACCAGGATCTCCGCGACCTGCGTCGCATCGTGATCCTCTCGGCCGGGACGAGCTACCACGCGGCCGTCGCGGGCCGGTACGCGATCGAGGAGTGGGCCCGCGTGCCGGTCGAGCACGACATCGCGTCGGAGTGGATCTACCGGAACCCGGTGCTCGACGAGGACACGCTCGTGATCGGCATCTCGCAATCGGGCGAGACGCGGGACACGATCGAGGCGATGAAGCTCGCGCGGACGATGGGCGCGCGCACCGTCGCGATCACGAACATGATGGGCTCGCAGATCACGCGTGAGGTCGACTTCGTCCTCTTCACCCGCGCCGGGCTCGAGGTCAGCGTCGCCGCGTCGAAGACGTTCACGGCGCAGCTGAGCCTGCTCTTCCTCGTCGGGCTGAAGCTCGCCCAGGTGCGCGAGACGCTGCCGCCCGGCGAGCTCGAGTACATCGTCAACGCGGTCTACGCGCTCCCGGGGAAGATCCAGGAGTTCCTGAACGGCGACCACCCGATCGACGAGATCGCCCGGCGGTTCCACGACCGCCCGTTCTTCCTCTATCTCGGGCGCAACATTGGCCTGCCGGTGGCGCTCGAGGGCGCGCTCAAGCTCAAGGAGATCTCCTACATCCCGACCGAGGCCTATTCCGCCGGCGAGATGAAGCACGGCCCGATCGCGCTGCTCGACGAGACGACGCCGGTCGTCGTCGTCGCGACACGGATGGAGGGCGTCTACGAGAAGCTCGTCTCGAACATCCAGGAGGTGCGCGCCCGCGGCGCCCACGTGATCGCGATCGCCTCGGATGGCCATGAGGACATCCAGCACCACGCGGACGACGTGATCTACGTCCCGAAGGCCCCTGCCTTCCTTTCGGCCGTGCTCGCGGTCGTGCCGCTCCAGCTCCTCGCCTACCGCATCGCCCGGCTTCGCTGCCTGAACGTCGACCAGCCACGGAATCTGGCGAAGACGGTCACCGTCGAGTAGCGCCGCGAGGGCGTGGCTTCAGCCGCGCCCGTGCTTCTGCAACACGCGGGTGGGGTGCCGCAAGGGGAAGCAAGATTTCTTGACGCCCAGGCGAGGTGCGTCAAGAGATCGAGCGAGTTACTTGCCGTGAGTCGGACGCGTTCGGCAGTGCCCGCGCGCGGGCGCCGGTCATCCGCGCCGGTACCCGGAGGCGGCGTAACGACGCGTTCGAACCCGAGCCGCTCCCCTTTCAAAGCTCCTCCTGATGTAAGTGCGATGAGCTGTGTGCTTTCAAGTCCCCGCGCGCGAGAACCTGTCCTGTGCATGAGGACGCGCGAGCGTAAGCCCTCGGACATCACGACTCGGAGTCTCACCGTGGTGCAGTCGACACGAGGGAGAGCGTCACGGCCGTTGCGTCGTAACCGTCCTCTTTGTTTGCCTTGATTGCGGCGGGCTGTCGACGACGGCCCCGCCCCAGGGCGGTTTCTCCTCACCGGGTCGACGTCACCCGCCGGGCCGGAGACGCATACGGGCGCCGGATGCATCGTCTCGGTGCGGATGCGGCCGTGACCACGTCATACGAGGCGATCGCCGACACAGCGACGGGCACGCGCGGAGAAAGAACCCATCGGACGACTACTCCTGCGTATCGCGACGTGCTCGAGCGGCTCTGGTGTTCTCGACCCGGTGCCGGCGTGGTCGCCGAGCCGCAACCGTCTGAGACGTCGCCTCGCCGCCGAAGCACCAGCTCGCAGAGCCGGCGCTCGCGGCGCGACTCCTCGGTGTCGACGCCGGCGCGCTTCTCGACGCGGCGCCAGTGGGGCCGTCAGTTCCACGCGAAGGGACGCTCCTCGGCGCGCTCTTCGAGTCGCTCGTGACGCTCAGCGTGCGTGTGTACGCGCAGCGAGCCGAGGCGGCCGTCGCGCACCTTCGCACGGCGGCGGGGGAGCACGAGGTCGACCTGACCGTCCCGCGGGCCGACGGTCGGGTGATTGCAATCGAGGTGAAGCTGGCGCGCACGATCGGCGACGGCGACGTACGTTAACCTCCGCCGGTTGGCCGACAGGATCGGGGACGAGCTCCTCGATGCGATGGTGGTGACGACCGGGCCGGAGGCCTACCGTCGGCGCGACGGGATCGCAGTGGTGCCCGCCGCGCTGCTCTATCCGTAGCGGCGCTCCGCCGGATTCACCAGATCCACCCGACTCCTCGACCCTTCGATCGCGCGATCCTGGGTAGGGTCCCGGCGACCGTCGCTCGTCAGCGAACAAAGGGGAGAGATTCGATGCGACGCCGCCTCGTCGTGGCCGTTGTCCTGCTCGTCGGCGCACTCGTGGGAGCGCCTGGAGCCTTCGCCGCCTCCAACGACCTTTTCTTCTCAGAGTACGTCGAAGGCTCGGGCAACAACAAAGCGCTCGAGATCTTCAACGACACCGGTGCGCCGATCGACCTCGGCGCGCAGGGCTACAGCGTGCAGATGTTCTTCAACGGCTCCACCGTCAACCCGCTGACGATCAACCTCACCGGCAGCGTCGCGGACGACGACGTCTTCGTGCTGGCTCAGGCGACCGCCGACCCGGCGATCCTCGCGGTCGCCGACCAGACGAACGGGGCGGGCTGGTTCAACGGCGACGACGCGGTCGTCCTCCGCAGAGGCGTCGACGTGATCGACGCGATCGGCCAGGTCGGCTTCGATCCCGGCACGGAGTGGGGGACGGGCCTCACGAGTACGGCCGACAACACGCTTCGCCGACAGGCCTCTGTGATCGACGGCGATCCAAATGGCTCGGATGTGTTCGATCCGGCTGCGCAGTGGGACGGCTTCGCAACGAACACCTTCGACGGGCTCGGCTCGCACACCGTCGGTCCGCCTCCGGCGGACGCGCCTCCGTCCGTCGCGAGCACGACGCCGGCGAGCGGCGCGAGCAATGTCGCGACGAGCGCCACCGTCGGGATCACGTTCAGCGAGCCGGTCAACGTGACGAGCGCCACCTTCACGATCTCGTGCACGACGAGCGGCGCCCACCCCTTCGCCCTTTCGGGCGGCCCGACGAGCTACACGCTCGACCCCACGACGGACTTCGCGACCGCGGAGACGTGCACGGTGACGGTCGACGACCAGGGGGTGAGCGACGTCGACACGGTCGATCCACCCGACGCGATGTCGGTCGACTTCACGTTCACCTTCACGACGGTCGGGATCGCCGCCCGCATCTTCCAGATCCAGGGTGCGGCCCACCTCTCGCCGCTCGCCGGCCGCCTCGTCTCGAATGTCCCGGGCGTCGTCACGGCCGTGCGACCCTCGAGCTTCACGCTGCAGGACGTGACGGGTGACGGGAACGTCGCCACCTCCGATGCGATCCTCGTTTTCGGGACCGGGATCGGCGGCAGCGTCTCTATCGGGCAGGCAGTCACCGTCAGCGGTCGCGTGACCGAGTTCCGGCCGGGGGGCTCGGCGAGCGCGAACCTGACGACGACGGAGATCGTCTCGCCCACCGTCACGCCGGGTGGCCCGGGGGCGGCGATCGCGCAGACCGTCGTCGGCGTCGGCGGACGGGTACCGCCGACGAGCGTGATCGACGACGACGCGACGGGCGACGTCGAGACGAGCGGCAGCTTCGATCCGGCAACGGACGGGATCGACTTCTACGAGAGCCTCGAGGCAATGCTGCTGCGGGTGAACGACCCGGTCGTCGTCGGCCCCACGAACGGCTTCGGCGAGCTCTGGGTGCTGGCGGACAACGGCGCGGGCGCCGGGATCCGCACGATCCGCGAGGGCATCGTGATCGGCCCGAGCGACTTCAATCCGGAGCGAATCCAGCTCGAGGACGACATCGTCCTCGACGCCACCCCGGACGCGAACGTGGGTGACCGGTTCACGACGGCCGCCGTGGGCGTCCTGGACTACAACTTCGGCAACTTCGAGCTCCAGCTCACCGCGCCGCTCACGCGGGTCGACAACGGGCTCGAGCGCGAGGTCGCTCGCCCGCAGAGGCGGGGCGAGCTGGCGATCGCGACGTTCAACGTCGAGAACCTCTCTCCGGTCGACCCACCGGAGAAGTTCGCGGAGCTCGGCGGCCTCATCGTCGACAACCTCCGTGCGCCCGACATCGTCGCGCTGGAGGAGATCCAGGACAACGACGGCCCCGCGAACACGACGGTCACCGGCGCGACGCTCACGCTCGAGACGCTGATCGCCGCGATCGAGGCGGCCGGCGGGCCGAGGTACCAGTTCCGCCAGATCGACCCGGTGGACGACCAGGACGGCGGTCAGCCGGGCGGGAACATCCGAGTCGGGTTCCTCTTCCGGACCGATCGCGGGCTCGCATTCGTCGACCGCCCCGGCGGTACGCCGACCACCCCGAACGGCGTCTCCGGCAAGAACAACAAGGTGCAGCTCGTCTACAGCCCCGGGCGCATCGACCCGGCCAACCCGGCGTGGTCAGCCAGCCGCAAGCCGCTCGCGGCCGAGTTCCGCTACCGCGGGCAGACGATCTTCGTGATCGTCAACCACTTCAACTCGAAAGGTGGCGACCAGCCGCTCTTCGGCCGCTTCCAGCCGCCGGCGAGGCCGACGGAGGTGCAGCGGCACCAGCAGGCGCAGGTCGTGAACGACTTCGTCGACCAGATCCTCGCCGGGTTCAAGAACGCGAGGATCGTCGTGCTCGGGGACATCAACGACTTCGAGTTCTCGCGGACGGTCGAGATCCTGAAGGGCGAGGTGCTCACGAACCTGATGGACACGCTGCCGAAGCCGGAGCGCTACTCCTACGTGTTCGAGGGGAACTCGCAGGTGCTCGACCAGGTGCTCGTGAGCCGGAAGCTCGACAAGCGCTCGACGTCGTACGACGTCGTCCACGTCAACGCGGAGTTCTTCGACCAGGCGTCGGATCACGACCCCCAGGTCGCCCGCTTCGTGCTCGACGACTGACCCTCGGCTGCGCTGGGCTCCCTGTGCGTGCCTGTCTAGGCTGCGCACATGGAGCCCGTGCCGCACGCCACGCTGCGGTCGTCGGTCACGCGGCTGCCGGGCGGCGTGGTGGAAACCGACCGCCTCGCGGTCGAGGAGCCGCTCGAGATCCGCGTCAACGGCCGCGCGCTCGCCGTGACGATGCGGACGCCCGGTCATGACGAGGAGCTCGCACTCGGTTTCTGTCTGACCGAGGGGCTGCGGCCCGTCAAGGCGCAGCCCACCGAGGATCTCGCGGCGAACATCGTCGAGGTCGCCGCCCCCGGAGCCGATCTGGACCGCGTCCAGCGCTCCTTCTACACCTCGTCCTCGTGCGGTGTCTGCGGGAAAGGCGCGCTCGAGGCCGTCTCGGTCGAGGCGCCACGGATCGAGAGCGAGCTCTCGGTGCCGTTCGCGGTCGTGACGTCCTTGCCCGGGGTGTTGCGCGAGGCACAGGCCGCGTTCGAGCTCACGGGCGGACTGCACGCGACCGGGCTCTTCTCGGCGGACGGCACACTCGAATGCCTGCGTGAGGACGTCGGACGCCACAACGCGATGGACAAGGTGATCGGCTGGGCGTTCGAGCAGGGTCGCCTGCCCCTTGCGCAGTCCGTGCTCTGCGTCAGCGGCCGTCTCTCGTTCGAGCTCGTGCAGAAGGCCGCCGTCGCCGGCTGCCCGGTCGTCGTGGCCGTCGGCGCGCCGTCGTCGCTCGCCGTCGAGCTCGCCGACGACCGTGGGCTGACGCTGTGCGGCTTCGTGCGCGACGGCCGCGCGACCGTCTACACGCATCCCGAGCGCATCGCCGCGTGACGCGGCTGACGGGTGCGCTCCTCGTTGGCGGTGCGTCGACGAGGTTCGGCTCGCCGAAGGCCCTCGCCCCCTTTCGCGGCGAGACGCTGGCCTCGCGCGGCTGCCGGCTCTTGGCGGAGGCGTGCGACGAGGTGCTCGTCTTGGGTAGGGAGGCTGACGGCCTTCCATTTCCGGTGATCGACGACGGAGCGGACGGCCGGGCGCCGGTGCATGGTCTGATCGAGGCGTTGCGCCGGGCGCAGCACGACACGGTCGTCGCGCTCCCGGTGGACAACCCGCTCGTGACGCCGGGTGCGCTGCGTGCGCTCGGCGCTGCTGGAGCGGTTCCGAGCGAACGGATCCCACTCCCTGGTGCGTATCCCCGAGCCCTTCTTCCCGCTCTCGAGGCGCGTGCCGCCGCCGGCGAGCTCTCGCTGCGCGGCGTGAACCCCTCGCGGCTGGCGCTTCCGGACCACCTTCTCGTCGACGCCGACACGCCCGAGGCGCTGGCGGAGCTCGAGCGCCCCGGGCACGCGTTGGTGGTGGGCGGTACGGGGATGCTGGCCCGCGCGACGCGCGGGCTAAGCGATCGAGGTCACGCCGTGACCTCGATCGCACGGCGGGCGCGCGACCTCGGGCCTGCGGTGACGCCGATTGCGGTCGACTACCGAGACAGCGCGGAGCTCGCAGATGCGTTAGCCCGCGCGACGAAGTCGCGCGGGCCGCTCGAGCTCGCGGTCTGCTGGGTGCACACGGACGGGCCGGAGGTGCCTGGGATCGTCGCGGATGCGCTCGCCCCGGGCGCGCGGCTCGTCCAGGTCTTCGGCACGCGGATCTGGCCGCTTGCCGACGTCCCGCTCCACCTCGCGTACCGCCAGATCGTGCTCGGCTCGATCGATGATCGCTGGCTCACGCACGAGGAGATCTCGAATGGAGTGCTCGCCGCGATCGACGCCGACCTGCCGCTTTGGGTCGTCGGCGAGCATCAAGAGCACGTGTCCGACTGAAGTCGGAGTCGGGGCGGATACGGAGCACTCAGGTGCTCTGGATACATTAGAAGGGCAAGCGACGAAGGAGCTGCATGCGCAAGCAGAGAGGCCGCCTCACGACACCGCTCGTCCGCGATGGCGACGGGCTTCGGCCCGCGACGTGGGACGAGGCGCTCGACACCGTCGCCGCCGGGTTCGAGCGGGCGCGAGAGGCCGACGCATCCACCTCGTTCGGGATCTTCTCGTGCTCGAAGGCGACGAACGAGATGAACTTCCTGGCGCAGAAGTTCGCGCGCCAGGTGATGCGAACGAACAACATCGACTCGTGTAACCGCACCTGACACGCGCCTAGCGTCGTCGGTCTGGCGACGGTGTTCGGAGCGGGCGGCGGCACCTCGTCGTACCGCGAGATCGAGGAGACGGACGTCGTCCTCCTCTGGGGCTCGAACGCCCGGGAGACGCATCCGATCTTCTTCCACCATCTCCTCGCAGGGGTACGCAACGGCGCGCGCCTGTACGTCGTCGACCCGCGCCGCACGACCTCCGCCCAGTGGGCCGACCGCTGGCTCGGCCTCGACGTCGGCTCCGACATCGCGCTCTCGAACGCGATGGCCCGCGAGATCATCCACGCAGGCCTCTCGAACGCGGCGTTCGTCGAGCGCGCGACCGAGGGCTTCGAGGAGTACGCGGCCTCGGTCGAGCCATTCACCCTCGACGAGGGTGAGCGCCTCACCGGCGTGCCCGCGGACGTCATCCGCGAGACCGCCCACGCCTTCGCGCGCGCCGACCGGGCGATGATCTGCTGGACGCTCGGGATCACCGAGCACCACAACGCGGTCGACAACGTCCTCGCGCTGATCAACCTTGGCCTGCTCTGCGGTCATGTCGGCCGGTGGGGCTCCGGGCTCAACCCGCTCCGCGGCCAGAACAACGTCCAGGGCGGCGGTGATATGGGCGCGATCCCGAACAAGCTTCCCGGCTTCCAGGACATCGAGCGCGACGACGCGGCGTGCGCCAGCTTCGCGGAGGCGTGGGGTGTCGAGATCCTCCAGCGTTACGGCTGGCACCTGACGCAGATGTTCGAGGCGATGAACCGCGGCGAGCTACGGACGCTCTACGTGATCGGTGAGAACCCGGCGCAGTCCGAGGCCGACATCGACCACGCCCGGAAGCTGCTCGCCGGCCTCGACCTGCTCGTCGTCCAGGACATCGTGATGACCCGGACGGCGGAGATGGCCGACGTGGTGTTGCCAGGGACGGCGTCCTGGTGCGAAGCCGAGGGCACCGTGACGAACAGCGAACGGCGCGTCCAGCGCGTCCGCAAGGCGCTCGACCCGCCCGGCGAGGCCCAGGACGACACGTGGATCCTCGCCGAGCTCGCACGACGCCTCGGCCACGACTGGGGGCACCCGACCGCGGAGGAAGCGTGGGACGAGCTCCGCTCGCTCTCGCCGATGCACCGGGGAATGCGCTACGACCGGCTCGCCGCGCTCGACGGAATCCAGTGGCCCTGCCCCGACGAGGAGCACTCCGGCTCGCCTTTCCTCCACGGGCGCCTCTGGGGGGATCCGGTCGAAGGGCCGCGGGCACCGTTCAGCGTCGTCGAGGCGAAGCCGCCCTTCGAGGCGCTCGACGACGAGTACCCGATCCGCCTGACGACCGGCCGCCGGCTCGAGTCGTACAACACCGGCGCGCAATCCAATCTGTATCGCTCCCCATTGCATCGTGGCGAGTCGCTCGACCTCTCGCCCGAGGACGTCGAGCGGATGCAGCTCACCGAGGGCGAGATCGTCCGGGTCGCCTCCCGGCGCGGCGCGGTCGAAGCACCCGTCCGCATCGATTCGGGGCTCCGTCCCGGCCTCGCCTTCATGACGTTCCACTTCCCGGACGAGGTCGACACGAACCTGCTCACGATCGACGCGACCGACCCGAAGTCGGGCACCGCCGAGTTCAAGGCGGCTGCGATCAGGGTGGAGAAGCTGACGCGTCCTCCGCGTAGGCTGGCAGCCGATGTCGGTGAGCCGGTCGAAGTCGCGCGGTAGATGGATCTGAAGCTCGTTCCGCTCGCGGAGCCGACCGCGGGAGAGCGCGCGGCGCTCGACCCCGTGCTCGGGCCTCCTGCGTCTAGCTGGGAGGGTGGCGCCCGCGAGCCCGGGGTGCGGGGAAACACCGCCGCGGGCGGTCACGAGGCCCGTGCGCGGCGACACCTCCTGCTGCCGGCGCTCTGGGCGCTCCAGGAGCACATCGGCTGGATCAGCCCGGGCGGCCTGAACGAGATCTGCCGCCGGCTGACCGTCCCCCCGGCCGACGCGTACGGCGTCGCCACCTTCTACGCGCTCTTCGCGCTCGAGCCCCGGCCGCCGCGCGTCGTGCACGTGTGCGAGGACGTCGCGTGCCGGTGCCACGGCTCGGACGAGCTGATCGCGCTGCTCGAGGAGCGCTTCGGGGGCGAGGGCGAGCTCTCCGACGACGGTTCCGCGACGTGGTATCGAAGCCCCTGCCTCGGTCAGTGCGATCGTGCACCGGCGGCGCTCGTCGCCGTTGCCGGGGAGACGCCGCTCGACCGGGCGCAGGCGCCGACGACGGCGAGCGCCGTGCTCGAGCTGCTCGCGGGCGGCGAGCCGGGGCCTTCTCCTCGCGTCGCGCTGCCGCAGGCCGGCGCCCCAGCGCTCCGTCTCCTGCGCCGGGTCGGCGTCGTCGACCCCGCGAGTCTCGACGACTACCGCGCGCATGGCGGCTACGAGGCACTGCGGCTGGCATTCCGGCTCGGCCCCGAGGGGGTCTTGCGGGAGATACGGGACTCGAAGCTCGTCGGGCGCGGGGGAGCTGCGTTCCCGACCGGCACGAAGTGGGAGGCGGTCGCCCACCAGACCGCACGGCCGCACTACCTCGTCTGCAATGCCGACGAGTCCGAGCCCGGCACCTTCAAGGACCGCGAGGTAATGGAGGGCGACCCGTTCGCCGTGATCGAGTCGATGACGCTCGCGGCGTTCGCGACCGGATGCGAGCGGGGGTACCTCTACCTCAGGGGCGAGTATCCGGAGGCTCAGCGCGCGCTCGAGCACGCCCTCGAGGAGACGCGCGCTCACGGCTACCTCGGCGAGGACGTGATGGGCCAGGGTTTCGCCTTCGACATCGAGATCTGGCGCGGGGCCGGCGCCTACATCTGCGGCGAGGAGACCGCGATCTTCGAGTCGATCGAGGGCAAGCGCGGCGAGCCGAGGGCGAAGCCGCCGTTTCCGGTCGAGGTCGGCCTCTTCGGGAAGCCGACCGTCGTCAACAACGTGGAGACCCTCGTGAACGTGCTCGACGTCGTGCTCGTCTCCGGGCCGACCTTCGCCGAGCTCGGCACCGGTGTCTCGACGGGTACGAAGCTTCTCTGCGTCTCGGGCCACGTCGAGCGGCCGGGAACCTACGAGGTGCCGTTCGGCGCGACGCTCCGCGACGTGCTCGAGCTGGCGGGTGGCGTCCCCGGCGGCCGGGCGCTCCAGGCCGTGCTCATGGGTGGCGCTGCGGGCAGCTTCCTCGGGCCAGACGACCTCGACGTGCCGTTGACGTTCGAGGGCGTCCGGGAGGCTGGGACGACGCTCGGCTCCGGCGTCGTGCTCGTGCTCGACGAGACCGCCGACCTGCCACGGCTCTTGATGCGGATCGCGGCGTTCTTCCGCAACGAGTCGTGCGGTCAGTGTGTCCCCTGCCGCGTCGGGACCGTCCGGCAGCAGGAGTCGCTCGCCCGGCTGCTCGCCGGCGAGCCGCGCGGCGGGGTCGAGCGCGAGCTCGCGCTGATCGGCGAGGTCGGCCAGTGCATGCGCGACGCGTCGATCTGCGGTCTCGGCCAGACGGCCTCGAGCGCGATCGAGTCCGCGATCCGCCGGCTCCACGTCTTCCAGGAGAGCGCGACGTGAGCCAGCTCCTCGCGCCGCGCCGGATGGTCGAGCTCGAGGTCGACGGGCAGCCGGTGCGCGTCTTCGAGGGCTCGACGATCCTCGACGCGTGCAACGCGCTCGGTCTCGAGACGCCGACGCTCTGCTACGGGGAGACACTCGCGCCCGCGAACGCCTGCCGGGTGTGCGTGGTCGAGGTCGAGGGGGCGCGGATTCTCCCGCCTGCGTGCGCGCGCAAGGTCGAGGAGGGGATGAAGGTCTCGACCGACTCGGAGCGTGTGCGCCTCTCGCGCCGTCTCGTGCTCGAGCTCCTCGCCTCGTCGGTCGACCTCTCGACGACGCCCGTCGCGCCGGGGTATCTCGAGCGGTACGCGGCCGAGCCCGAGCGCTTCGGGCCACCGGCGCCGCCGAGCGACGACCGCGACCGAGCGCGCACCGGGCACCACGTCGAGCCGGACGGCCGCACCGCGGCGACCGTCCACCAGCCCGTCAAGATCGACAACGAGCTCTACGTGCGCGACTACGCCAAGTGCATCCTCTGTTACAAGTGCGTCGACGCCTGCGGCGAGCAGTACCAGAACACGTTCGCGATCCACGTTGCCGGGCGCGGCTTCGACGCGCGGATCTCGACGGAGCTCGCAACGCCGTTGCCCGAGTCCGCGTGCGTCTACTGCGGGAACTGCATCGCGGTCTGCCCGACCGGCGCGCTGATGTTTCGCTCCGAGCACGAGCTGCGTGAGGCGGGCGACTGGCGCGAGGACGACCAGACCGTGACCGAGACGATCTGCCCCTACTGCGGCGTGGGCTGCTCGCTCGAGCTCCACGTCCAGGACAACTCGATCGTGAAGGTGACGAGCCCCGCCGACCACGACGTGACGCGGGGCAACCTGTGCATCAAGGGTCGGTTCGGCTACCAGCACGTGCAAGCACGTGACGGGTAGAGCACGTGTCCGCTGGGGTCCGACATTGGTGTCCGACTTCAGTCGGACACTTGCTCTTGCACCTCTCCGCTCGCAACGAAGCTCTCCGTGCCGTCCATGTGGACGATACGTAGCCGCCCGTCCGGCGCGATCCCGGCGGCCATCCCGGAGACGTCACCGACAGTAACGGCGAAACCGCGGAGAGAGTCCCGACGCTCGAGCTGCGGCAGCAGTGGCTCGAGCCCGCCCTTGCACCACTCGTCGTAGCGCTGCTCGAGCGTAAGTAGGAGCTCGGCGAGCAGCTCCGCGCGATCGTGCTCCCATCCCGTCGACATCCGAAGCGACCCGGCCGGCACGCGCGTCCTGTCCGGCACTTCCGCCTCCGCTTGATTCACGTTGATCCCGATCCCGCACACGACCGCGCCCCGAGACGACTCGAGCAGGATCCCGGCGACCTTCCGGCCGTCGAGGAGCACGTCGTTTGGCCATTTGAGCTCTCCACTCGTTCCCGCGACCGCGTCGATCGCCTCCGCTGTCGCGAGTCCTACGACAAGCGAGAGCTGCTCGACCGGCGACTCGGGAGCCGGACGGAGCAGGACCGAGAGCAGGAGCGACTGCGCTGTGGTGTCTTCCCACGGGCGGCCTTCTCGCCCGCGGCCGCCAGTCTGGTGCTCGGACACGGAAACGGCGCCCTCCGCCCACTCGTTGTAGAGGAGCACGTCCTGCGTCGACCTGCACTCCTCGCTCCACAGGTACGGACCCCCGAAGCGTCCTCGAAGTAACGGCATGACGCGATCGCCGCTCAGCACATCAATCGTCCCGCGGTTCTGCCCGCCCGCGCTTCACGTTCGACCGGCGCTTCTTCGCTGCGAGGCGGCGCTCGCGCGAGGCGGAGGTGGGCTTGGTCGGGACGCGCCGCCGCTCCACGTAGAGCGCGTCCGCGAGCTTCGCGACGAGTCGCTCGACGGCGAGCTCACGATTGCGCGCCTGGCTGCGCTCGTCCTGCGCCACGGCGCGGAGCACAGGCCCGGCGCGGGCAACCACCCGGTGCCTCTGACGTGACGTCAGCGACGAGGACGCTTCCACGTCGAAGATCGCCTCGACCCGCGTCTCGGCCTTGTTCGCGTGCTGTCCCCCCGGGCCCGAGGAGCGGGAGACCCGTAGCTCGATCTCGTCCGGATCGATGGAGACGGATCGGGTGACGCGAATAGACTCCCCGCTCATGACGTGCATTCTCCTCGACGTCGACGGGGTGCTGCACGTCTCCGGCGAGGCGATCCCGGGAGCGCCGCAGGCCGTTCGTCGTCTTCGCGACGCCGGTCACAGCCTTCGCTTCGTCACGAACAACTCGACACGACCGCGCGCCCAACTCGCCGAGGAGCTGCGGGGCATGGGCTTCGAGCTCTCGGACGAGGAGCTGCAGACGCCCGCCCTCATCGCGGCGCGCGAGCTCGCCGGCAAGCGCGTGCTGGCGCTCGTGATGGCCGGTGTCGTGCCAGACCTCGAGGGCTTCGAGCTCGTCGGCGACGGCGCGCACGCCGTGCTGATCGGCGGGTGCGACGAGACCGTCGAGCCGAATCAGGTCTTCAGCTACATGAACCTCGCGCGGGCATTTGCGGAGATCCAGCTCGGCGCCGAGCTGTACTGCCTCCACAAGAACCGCTGGTGGCAGACGAGCCGTGGCCCGCTGCTCGACGCGGGCGCGTTCGTCGCCGGGCTCGAGTACGCGACCGGAGAGGACGCCACCGTTCTCGGCAAGCCCAGCCCGGCATATTTTTCCGCCGCCCTCGGCGTGCTCCAGGCGGAGCCCGCGCTGACCTGGCTCGTCGGCGACGACGTCGAGGCCGACATGCGCGGCGCGCACATGTTCGGGATGCGTACCGCGCTCGTCCGCACGGGAAAGTTTCGCCCCGACACGCTCGAGCTCCTCGACCTCCGCCCCGACGTCGTCCTCAGCTCGGTCGCTGATCTGCCCGAGTGGCTCGAGCGCTCGCTCTGATCCGCTCCGGAAGCGGGGGCGGCGAAGACCACAATTTACGGGGACTCCGCGGGGCACCCCAACCCACCACCCACTTTCAATATCTATCGTCGAAAGAGGCAACAAACTGTCACGAAAGCGTGTCAAGTCTGTGCCAACTTCGTCGCGTGCGAGCAGCGCGTTCGCGTGAGACTGGTCGAGCCGCCAATACGATGTCCGTGATGGAGGTCCGCGTCGGCACTGACGTGATCGAGATCGAGCGCATCGAGCGCGCGCTCGAGCGGCCCGGGTTTCGCGATCGATGCTTTACCGCGGAGGAGCAGGCCTACTGCGAGTCGCGCGGGCGCCCCGCCGAGTCGTACGCGGCGCGCTTCTGCGGCAAGGAGGCGGTCGGCAAGGCGCTCGGCTGCGGCGTGCTCTTCACCTGGAAGGACATCGAGATCGTCGGGCCGCCGAAACCCGGTGTGACCCTGACCGGAAAGACGCTGCGCTTTGCCGAGCGTGTCGGCGCGCGGGAGATCGACGTCTCGCTGACGCATTCGCGCACCGTGGCGGCCGCCACCTGCGTCGCGGAGCTCGAGACGCCGCTCCCGCGCCGGCCGCGCGCGTGATGCACGAGCCGCTCTACGACACCGGTGAGATGCGCGCCGCAGAGGAGCGCTTCCCTGGTTTTCCGGACACCGCATCGACGCTGATGGAGCGGGCCGGGACCGCGGTCGCGGAGGAGGCGCTCCGTGCGTTTCCCGACGCGCAACGATTCACGCTCGTCTGCGGCACGGGATCGAACGGCGGCGACGGACGGATCGCGGCCCGCGAGCTCGCGGCCGCCGGCCGGACGGTGGACGAGACGGACGAGCACGCCGGCGCCGACGTCGTGATCGACGCGCTTCTCGGGACGGGCTTTCACGGAGCTCCGCGGGCCGAAGCCGCCGAGCGGATCGGGCAGGTCAACGCGAGCGGTCGCCCCGTCGTCTCCGTCGACCTCCCTTCGGGCGTCGACGGGTCGACCGGCGAGGTGGCCGGCGCAGCAGTGAGGGCAACCGTGACCGTCACGTTCCACGGCCGAAAAGTGGGGCTCGCAATCGCGCCCGGCCGCTTCCACGCCGGCGAAGTGATCGTTGCCGACATCGGGCTCGAGCCGGCGCCCACCACGATCGTCCGCGCGACGCCGGCGATTCTCGAGCGGGTTCCGCGGCGGAGCGCCGAGGATTCGAAGTTCACCTCGGGATCGGTGCTCGTCGTCGGCGGCGCGCACGGGACAACGTCGGCGCCCGTGCTCAGCGCGCGCGCCGCCATGCGCGCCGACGCGGGCTACGTGACGCTCGCCGTGCCTGAGGAGTGCCTCGCGGTGGCCGAGTCGCTCGCGCTCGAGCCGGTCAAGCGTGGGTTTGCTTTCAGCACGGCAATCGAGATGCTCGAGCCCGATCTCGAACGCGCGGGCGCCCTCGCGCTCGGCCCGGGCCTCGGGCGCTCTGACGAGGCGCGGACGCTCGTGCGCGAGTTGCTCGGCCGCGCGGACGTGCCGGTAGTCCTCGATGCCGACGGCCTCTTCGCGCTCGAGCCGGTCGAGCGCAGTGCACCGCTCGTCCTCACGCCGCACGCGGGTGAGCTGGCGAGGTTGCTCGACACGGACTCCGACTGGGTCTCCGCGCACCGGCTCGAGGCCGCCGCGCGAGGCTCGGAGCGTTTCGGGGCGATCGTCGTGCTGAAGGGCGCGGACACGATCGTCCGAGCCCCGGACGGCCGGACGGTCGTCTGCGACGTCGGGCCTCCCTCGCTCGCGACGGCCGGCACGGGCGACGTGCTGACGGGCGTGATCGGCTCGTTCCTCGCCAAGGGCCTCGACCCCGTTGACGCGGCGGTCGCCGCGGCGGTCGCCCACGGTCTCGCGGCCCGTTCGGTGGCGTACCGGTCGGGCCTCATCGCCTCGGATGTGATCGAGGCGCTGCCCTCGATCCTCGGCTGACGTGCCCCGCTCGCTCGTCACGATCGATCTCGGCGCGATCCGATGGAACGCCCGGACGCTCGCCGCCCGCGTCGCGCCCGCGGAGCTCTGGGCGGTCGTGAAGGCCGATGGCTACGGCCATGGAGCCACCCCCGCGAGCCACGCAGCGCTCGACGGAGGGGCGTCCGCGCTGTGCGTCGCGACGGTTGCCGAAGGCGTCGAGCTCCGCGGGAGCGTGGCCGAGACGAGAATCATCGTGCTCGGGCCGACCGCCGACGAGGACGTCCGGGCCGCGCGCGAGGCGTCCCTCGAGGTCACTGCCACCGACGAGCGCATCCCCGACGGCCTTCCCGTGCACCTGAAGCTCGACACCGGCATGGGACGGTGGGGTCTCTCGGAGCTCGTGTCGCCGCCCCGCACGGTCGTCGGCTTCATGTCTCACCTTGCGACCTCCGAGTCGGATCGCGGGTTCGCGCGGGAGCAGCTCGGGCGCTTCCTCGAGGCGACCGCGCCCGACGCTGGGCGCGCCGTGCGTCACATCGCGAACAGCGCCGCCGCGCTCGACTTCCCGGAGGCGCGGCTCGACGCCGTCCGCTGCGGCATCGCGCTGTACGGCATCGACCCGTACGGTCGGGACGCCGCACGGTTTCAGTTGCGGCCCGCGCTCCGCTGGGAGTCCGACCTCGAGCAGGTCAAGTGTCTCGGGCCAGGTGAGTCGACAGGCTACGGTCGTCGATTCGTCGCCACCGCCGAGACCTGGATCGGAATCGTCCCCGTCGGCTACGCGGACGGGTTCCGCCGCGACCTCTCGGGCACGGAGATCCTGGTCGCGGGGGAGCCCGCGCCCGTCATCGGAACCGTGTCGATGGACGCGGTCGCGGTTCGGCTCTCCGGTCGTCTCGAGCGCGGCACGCCGGTGACGCTCGTGGGGGACGGCGTGACGCTCGAGCAGCACGCGCAGGTCGCGGGGACGATCGCCTACGAGCTCGCGTGCGGCATTCGCACGTCCCCGGGACGCGGCACGCGGGTGACCCGGGATGACTGACCCCGTCGCACACCGCCAGGCGCTTCAGGCCGAACGGAGCGCCGCGCTCGAAGCATGTCTCCGGCGGCTCCTTGCTCCGCTTGCCGGCGACGAGCGGGCGCTGGATGTCGGCTGCGGGACTGGAGCGCTCGCCTATGCGCTCGCGCCGCTCGTCGGCGAGGTCGTCGGGGTCGACACGTCGGACGACTTCCTCGCGGCCGCACGCGAGCAGGCGCCACCGAGCTCCAGCTTCGTGCATGGCGACGCGACCGCCTTGCCGTTCCCCTACGGCGACTTCGACCTCGTCGGCTGCGTCCGCGTCCTGCACCACGTCCGTCGCCCGGAGCTCGTCATCTCGGAGCTCGCGCGCGTGACGCGTCCCGGCGGCAGGATCCTCCTCGCCGACCAGCTCGGCGATGTCGACCCGCTGCGGAGCCTCGAGCTCGATCGGTTCGAACGCGCGCGCGACCCATCGCACACACGCCTCGTGCCCGATGCGGACATCCGCGGCTTCCTCGACGCAAACGACCTCGTCGTCGTCGCGAACGAGATCGTGCGCGAACGGCGCGAGCTCGACCGCTATCTCGATCTCGTCGGGCTCGAAGGCGCAGAGCGCGACCGGGTCGCGCGCATGGCGCCAGCGGTTCTCGAGGTCGACGTGGGCTGGTATGTCGCGCGCAAGGCATAGCATGCGTCTCTAAGGCGACTTTTGATGCGTCAATGTGACGCATATCTGGTAGCCTGGATGACGCGTGATCCAGGACGTCAACCCGTTCGTCTACTCGCACCCGGTCGCGCCGGACGACGTGATCGATCGCGACGACGAGGTGCGGCAGCTCCTGCGCCAGGTCGTCGGCGGTCATTTCGTCCGGCTCTACGCGCCCCGGAAGTACGGCAAGACGAGCCTCCTGCGAAGGGCGCTCCGTGACGGAGAGCGCGAGGAGGGTCTCGTCCCCGTGCTCGTCGACCTCTACCGCGTGTCGTCGGTCGCAGACGTCACGGTGCGCCTCGAGCGCGCGTACGCAAGGGAGCTCAAGGGAGAGCTTCGTGGCCGGATCGAGGCGTTCCTCCAGCGCACGGGGGTGGGCCTCTCGCTGGGGGCGCTCGGGATCAGCGCCCGGCTCCAGCTCGAGCCGAGACGCGATCCGCTGCCGGCGCTCCACGCGCTTCTCGATCTGCCGTTGCGGCTCGACGCGTCGGGCGGGTATCGCGCCTTCGTCGTCTTCGACGAGTTCCAGGATCTCGGTCGCATCGACGGGCTCGACGGCCTGCTTCGCAGTCACATCCAGCACCACGGCGAAGTGGCCTCGTACGTGTTCGCCGGCTCGGAGCCCGGGCTCATGCGTCTGCTCTTCGAGACGAAGGATAGGCCGCTCTACGGCGCCGCCGTGCCCATGCGCCTCGGACGCCTCGCCGACGCCGACATCGCCGCCTACGTGGCGGAGCGGTTCGACCGGACCGGACGATCGGCCGGTGAGGCCGTAAATCCCCTCTTGGGCGCCGCGCTCGGGCACCCGCAGCGCGCGATGCTCCTCGCCCACCGGCTCTGGGAGGAGGTGCCCCCGGGCGGGGAGGCGTCGATCGACGCCTGGGAGGCCGCGCACGCGGCTGCGATGCGGGAGCTCGAGCCCGAGCTCGACGCGCTTTGGCGCGGTCTCGATCCCTCGGAGCAGAAGACGCTTCGCTCGCTCGTGCTGGGCGACGGCGCGCCGTATCGCACGGCCGTCCTCCGCAGGCTCGAGCTGAGCAAGGACGCCGTTCGTCGCGCGCTCCCGCGGCTCGCTGCGACCGCCGAGATCGAGGGGCGCGACGAGGGAGGCTACGCGATCGTCGATCCGCTTCTCACCGAGTGGATCCGCCGTCTCAACGATCCGGCGTAAACCGTTTCGCTACACCGAGAGGCGGCGGTAATCGGACTTTCCCACGAGACGCGCCACGAGGCCAGGGGCCAGCACCTGCAAGATCGCGACCAGCCGATAGGGGAACCACGGCACCGTCACCTCGCGCTTACCCTTCTCGATCGCATCGACGATCGCCTCGGCGACCCGGGGCGGATAGATGACGAAGCGACCGAGCAGCCGGCTCTTGAGGACGCCCTTCTGCGGGAAGCCCTCGGTCTCGACGAAGCCGGGCAGCACCGAGTGCACCGTGATGCCGGTTCCGCGCAGGGCCGCGTCGAGCGAGCGCGAGTACGCGAGCTGCGCGTGCTTCGACGCCGCGTACGCCCCCGCGGGCGCGAACGCGACGCTTCCCGCGACCGAGACGAGGTTGACGACGTGGGCGCCACCCGCCCGACCGGCCGCCTCCAGCCCGGGCATGAGCGCGCGTGTGCAGCGGACGCCTCCGAGGTAGTTGACGTCCATCACCCGCTCGACAAGGTCGAGGTCGACCGTCAGATACGTGCCGCGGGCCGGCATGCCTGCGTTGTTCAGGAGGAGATGCACGACGGGATGGCGGGCGAGGATCCGCTCGCCGAGCGCCTCCACCGCCTCGCGGTCGCCGACGTCGCACCGCTCGACCTCGCCGCCGATCTCGTCGGCGAGCGCGCGAAGTCGCTCCTCGCGACGGGCGACGAGGACGCACGTCCAGCCCTTCGAGGCGAGCAGCCGCGCCGTCTCCTCGCCGATGCCCGACGAGGCCCCCGTTACGACCGCGATGCGCTGAATGTCCTCACCGTCCCCAGGTTGATCTCGACCGTGTCGCGGATGTCCTCCGCGTAGCCGCCGGCGAGCGTAACGCACACCGGCACGCCCGCCGCAGCGAGCGTGTCCCGGATCGACCCATCGCGTGCGAGAAGGCCCTGCTTGGTGAGCGCCAGCCGGCCGAGCCGGTCACCTTCGTACGGGTCGGCGCCGGCGAGCACGAACGCAAGCTCCGGGCGCGCACGCCGGAGCGCTTCGGGCAGCACCCGCGCGAGCTCGGCCAGGTAGACGTCGTCGCCCGTCTCGTCGGGGAGCTCGACCTCGAGATCCCCGGGGACGCGCCGAAACGGGTAGTTGCGGAAACCGTTCAGCGAGAGCGTGAACGCGTCGCCATCGCCTGCGAGCAGCGCGTGCGTCCCGTCGCCCTGGTGGACGTCGACGTCGACGACGAGCACGCGCCTCATCCGGCTGGTCGCGCGGAGCGACCGGATTGCCGTCACGACGTCGTTGAAGACGCAGAAGCCACGCCCCACGTGGGCGAACGCGTGGTGCGTACCGCCGCCGAGATTCATCGCGACGCCATCGTCGAGGGCAGCGGCGGCAGCCTGCAGCGTCGCCCCGGTCGCCCGTCGCGAGCGCTCCACGAGCTCCGGCGACCACGGCAGCCCGAGCCCGAGCTCCTCCCGCCGCTCGAGCTCGCCGTTCCGCACACGATCGACCCAGTCGTCGCTGTGCGTCCGGCGAAGCGCGTCCCAGCTCGCCGCCTCCGCGTCGGTCACATCGACCCCGGAGAGCCGCTCGGCGCCCTCCCGGACGAGGCGGTACTTCCCGAGCGGAAAGCGGTGCCCCTCCGGCAGCGGGTACGTGAAGACGTCGTGGGCGAAGGCCCGCACGACATTGACAATAGGGGTCTGTCCCCGCAGGGGACTGACCCCCGTGCTACCGGCCATCTCCTGCGATCGACATCGCCCGTAGCACGGGGACAGACCCCTACGGGGTCAGTCCCCGGTCCCCTATGATCGCCGGCGATGGCCGGCCGCTTCGAGGGCAAGCAGGCGCTCGTGCTCGGCGTCGCGAACCGGCGGTCGATCGCCTGGGCGATCGCAGAGCGGCTCGCCGCGGAGGGAGCTCAGCTCGCGTTCACGTTCCAGGGCGAGCGGATCGAGAAGTCCGTCCGTGACCTTGCCGCGACCGTCGACACGAAGCTCGTCACGGCGTGCGACGTCCGCTCCGACGACGACCTCGACCGGCTGTTCGCGGAGACGGCAGAAGCGTTCGGCGGGGGACTCGACCTGCTCGTCCATTCCGTCGCCTTCGCCGCGGCCGAGGATCTCGAGGGACGCTTCACCGACACGCCGCGCGACCGTTTCTGGATGGCGGTCGACATCAGCGCCTACTCGCTCGTTGCGTGCGCGCGACGAGCGGAGCCGCTGATGGAGGCGCGCGAAGGCGGGTCGATCGTGACGATGACCTACCTCGGCGGCGTCCGCGCCGTTCCGCACTACAACGTGATGGGCGTCGCGAAGGCGACGCTCGACGCGTCGATGCGCTACCTCGCCTGGGACTTGGGCCAGAAGGAGATCCGCGTGAACGCGATCTCCGCAGGTCCGGTGCGGACGCTCGCGGCCCGCTCGATCGCGGGGTTCACGACGATGGAGGAGATGTTCGAGCAGCGGGCGCCGCTGCACCGGACGATCGACGCAGCGGACTGCGGCGGGGCTGCCGCGTATCTCCTGAGCGACGACGCCCGGAACGTGACCGGCACGACGCTCTACGTCGATGCCGGGTACCACTCGATGGGCATGTAGGGAGGCACCTCCGCTTCGCGAAAGTGCCTCTGGCCAAGGGGCTCGACTACTCCCTGAGAGCTCGGGCGACGATCTCGAGACTCTCGCGCCAGATCGCCTCCGGCACGGGTGGCAGGATGTCGTCCCAGATCGCGGCGAAGCTCCCGATGAGCTGTGGGATCCGCGCGGGACGCGCCAGGAACCACCAGTGCAGGTGCTCGCTCCCGTCGCCCCAGCGGCACACGTGGACGCGACCGATCTCACCGATCGCGCGAACGGCGCGCTCCACCCGGGCCAGCCGCACACCGAGCTCGGCCGCGAGCTCGTCCGGCAGGTCGCCCGGCTCGGCGTAGTGCTCGCGCGGCTCGAGGAGCAGGATCATCGGCAGGCCGGTGGGCTTGTCGAAGGCATGGAGCCGCCAGTGCTCGTCCGTCCACAGGTAGCTCGAGTCCGACGCGGCGCACCGTCCACAGCCAACACCGCCTTCTCCGTGGCGCGGCGGTTCCTGCTCGACCGGCGGCAGGAGCGCTCGCGGGCGGAGCTCGCCGTCGAACGGGAACGTCTCCCACTCGTCGACCGGCGGCATCCGGAGCGCATCCGCCGCTCGCGCGTACAGCTCTTCGGGTGACTCGGGCACGGGAGCCGATGCTAGCGTCGCGCGTCGTGGAATGGCCGCGGCGGTTCTACGAGCTTAAGCGGGGAGTCGAGTGCCCGGTGTGCGACCAGGGCCGGCCGGACGAGCTGAGCGGAGGCAGCCGGATCTTTGCGGGAAGCGTCTCCGACGCGTACCTCCAGCGCGCGGACATCCAGCGGGGCTACACGACCGTGATCTGGCGCGGCCGTCATGTCGTCGAGCCGACCGAGCTGACGGCGGACGAGGCGACTGCGTACTGGCTGGAGCTGCTGCACGTCGCACGTGGGCTCGAGGAGTACCTCGACCCCGTGAAGGTGAACTACAACGTCCTCGGCAACTCCGTGCCGCACCTCCACACCCACGTCATCCCGCGCTACGCCGAGGACCCGCGCCCCGAGTGGCCGTTCCCGTTCCCCGAGGACGAGCCAGGGCCGATCGAGGAAGTGGACTACAGACGAGATGTCGAGGCCCTTCGCGGGTTGCTGGGCGGTCGCTGACGCTCGAGACGACGAGGTGGGTCAGCGCCACGCTTGTCCACACGGTGCCACGAGACGCCGCCCGTATCTCCCGGACTGGCGTTCATCGGCAAGAACAGCCGTGAGACACTCTTCGCCGTGGCGCAGCAGGAGCGGATCGAAGGACGGACGGTCTTTGGCCGCGACCCCGCCGCGTACGATCGGGCGCGGCCTCCGTACCCGGAACGGGTCTACGAGGTGCTCCGTGATCGTTGCGGGCTGCGCGACGGGACGGCCGTCCTCGAGCTCGGCCCTGGCCCGGGAACGGCGACGCGGCGGTTGCTCGAGCTCGGCGCCGATCCACTCGTGGCGGTCGAGCCGAACCCGGCGTCGGCCGCCTATCTCGTCGAGGCAACGGGCGGGACGGTCGAGGTGCTCGTCGCGCCATTCGAAGAGGTCGAGCTTCCGCGGTCGTTCGATCTCGTCGTGGCCGCGACCTCGTTCCACTGGATCGACCCGGAGCCGGGCATCCCGAAGGTCTTCAGTGCGCTGCGCGATGGCGGGTGGTTTGCGATGTGGGCGAACATCCACGGCGACCTAGCGAGTGACGACGCGTTTCATCTCGCGACCGAGGAGCTCCTCGGCCCGTCGCCCGAGGTGCCTTGGGCGCGATTCACGGACGAGGAGACCAACGCCCGGCTGCTTTCCGCGGCGGGGTTCGAGGACGTTGAGCACGAGCTGCTTCGATCGAGCATGCGCTTCGACCCGGTGGGGATCCGCGCGCTCTACGCGACCTTCTCGGGCATCGAGCGGCGGCCGCCCGACGAGCGTGAGTCTGTCCTCGACGGGCTCGAGCGGATCGCGACGGACGAGTTCGGCGGCGTCGTGGAGCGCGGGATCCTGACGACGCTTTACACCGCCCGGAAGCCCTGCGGTGAGCTATCGGCCTCACGAGGTGCGCGCTTGAGCCGCCGGAACGAGAAAGCGAACTGTTCACCCGGTGCCGTAGGTGGCGACCGGGCCGTCGCGGGCGAGTAACCGCCAACCTGAGTTGCGCAGGGCGGCCTCGGCTCGATCCGGGCACGTCTCGCCGAAGAACCCGCTTTGCTCGTACAGACCCCGATGCACGACGACGAAGCGAATCTCTAGCTCCGGTGGGATCGAGCCCCGACCGCACGAGAGGCCGCGGAGCTCGCGCGCGACCCCGACCGAGCGCGTGCGCGCGATCGTCGAGTAGCCGAGTGGCCGCTCGCGCGGACTCTGCCGCGCGTACCCGAGGTACGCGCTCCCGAAGTGGACGTCGGGCCGGAAGACGGGGAGCTCGAGCAGGCGTCCCTCGCCGCGAATCGCGGCATACGCGGGACTCTGGGCGTCCGGGGCCACCGCACCGAAGACAGGCACGCGCAGGTCGATGGCGAGCACGACCAGGCCGACCGCGACGGCAGCGGGGACTGCTTCCTTGTAACGATCAGTCACAAGGGCTGTTCGGCCGGCTTCCGCGGCGAGCGCGACGAGGCCCGCGATCGCGAGGCAGGCGATGGGCATCAGGCGCTCGGGCACGCGCGTCGCGTCGAGACCGGGGACGACACGCCAGAGCGTCTCGTAGCCGGGGAGGTTCGCGCCGAGGGCGAGGAGGCACGGCACGACCGCCGCGAGACCGAGCACCGCCGCCAGCCCTCGTCGACGCCTGGTCGCCCACAACCCGGCGAGCGCCAGGATCGGAACGAGCCAGCCGAGGAAGACGAGCTCCTCGACACCCGAACCGACTCGTCGCGTGACGAAGTCGGAGATCTCCGCGGAGTACCGCTCGATCTGCGCGAACGAGCGGCCGGTGCCGATCGACCCTGCGACCGCCCAGCGCTCGACGAGGAGGCCGACCGCGATCGCGGCGATTCCTACCGCTCCCGCCCGCGGCCACAGGGCTCGCGGCAGGCGCGCCCACGAATAGCCGAGCGCGAGCGGCACCGCGCCGAGTGCGAGATGGAGCTGACCCGAGAGCGGGATCGCACAGAGCACCGCGCTCGCGACCACGAGTCGCCGTCGCTCGAGCGCGAGTAGGAGCGCGGGGAGGAGGAACGCGGCGAGCCCGAGGAGGTGCCCGGTGGATTGCCCGACGCGATACGGCATCAGCGCGAAGACCGCCCCACCGAGGAGCGCCGCCGAGCGTCCGAGCCCGAGCGCGCGCAGCCACCAGCACGCGAGCCCGCCCGCGGCGAGGAACGAGAGAAAGACGATCGCGTCGTACGCCCAGACGTCGCCGAAGGCGCGGGAGAGCGGCCAATACGGCAGCCCGAGCAGCCATCCCTGCAGGCTGGGTGGTGCCTCGGACTCCGGCTGGAACGAGTACGGGTCGTCGAGCGGCGAGTCACCGCGCCCGAGTTGGTGGCCGACGAGCCACAGCGACCAGCCGAGCTGAAGGTGATCCCCCGCTGCCGCCTCGCCGTAGCCTGCCGCCGGACGGGCGAGATAGTGCCCGTCGACGTGCCGGATCGCGGGCCACGTCGCCCAGATCGCGCAGGCGGCGTAGAGCGCGAGGGCGACCGCAACGAAGCGAGCGGGGATGGCCACCGGGCGACCGTATCGCCCTCGGGCTGGGCGCTCTACGGCGTGATGACGGAGAGCCTTGGCAGGTACGTTCGATACCGACGAGCGTCACGGGTGAGGAGGGTCAGCCCCTCGATCGCCGCGTGAGCACCGATGTAGAAGTCGGGCAGCGGTGAGCGGCGTGCGCCACCTGCGCGTCGGTAGCGCAAGAAGCACTCGCCTGCGAGGAAGCCCGCTGCCCAGGGCAGCTGGAGCCGCGCGAACGTCTGGGGTGGCAAGGCCTCGTCGAGATCCTCGATCCGGTCGTAGCCGACCGAGACCTCGGCGTAGACGATCGGATTGATTGCGAGGCCGCCCTCGTCGGCCGCGTTCTCGAGTGCGCGACGCGACCGCTCGCCCCAGATGGGATCGTCGGTCACCACGTCGAGGATGACGTTCGCGTCGACGAGCGTCGTGCCGCTCACTCGCGCGTGAGGCGCATGATCTCGTCGGTGCTCAAGCCGTTCGTCGCGGTGCCGCGCATCCGGGCAATGATCGCGGCGGCACGGCCACCGTCGTGCGCTTTCCTGAGCGTGACGACGTCGTCCTCGATGCCGAACTCGACCATCGAGCCCGGATGGATGCCGAGCGTCTCCCTGATCTCCTGCGGGATCGTGACCTGACCTTTGGTGGTGACCTTTCGAGCCAAGACAGTAAGAGTCATGCCGGTAATACTATCACTCGACGTCTAGCAGCACCACCCATCGCTTCGCGGGAACGTGCGGGAGCGGAACTGCTCGGACACGTTCCCGACCGCGCGGATGCTCCCGCCGTCCGCGCGGACGAAGACCCATTGATCTGCCGCGGGCCAGCCGATCAGGAGCCAGCGACCGTCGGGCGACCAGGCGACGCTCTGGAACGGCCCCTCGCCCGCGAAGACGCGCGTCCGCACGCGCGGGTGCGCCGGGTCGAGCAGCACGAGCTCGTTCGCTCGGAGAACCGCAATCGTCGTGCCGGTCGGAGAGAATGCGGCGCCGACGACGTCGGCGGCGGCAAAGGAGATCGGCCGCGACGTGTTGCGCTCCGGGTCGACGACGGTCAGCTCCCACGGGTGCACGACCAGTGCGCGCTCACCGTTGGGCGCCCATGAGAAACCGAGCACCTCGGTTGCGAGCCCCGCCCGCGCGCGGCTGATCACGCGCCCCGTCGTCGCGTCCTGGAGGCGAAGCTCGCTGGCCTGGAGCTGCCCGAGGACGTACCCCGCGCCGGGACGCCACGCGATGGGCGCCACCTCGGGTGAGAGACCTCGATCCCCGGTTCCGTCTCCGGCGACGATCCGGATGCCGGAGCGATCGAGGTATGCAATCCGCGTGTCGGACTCGGAGCCCGTCCAGCGCGGAGAGCGCACGTTGCCTCGCGCGAGCGTCCAGCGAACGTCGCCGTCGCGCTCGAGCGCCGCGAGCTCGTTCGCCTTCGTCGCGACAACGAAGCGCCCGAACGGCGACCAGCTCGCCTCCCGGTAACCGGGCAGCAGGCGTTTCTTCCCGTCCTGCTCGACGACCCAGACGCCGGAGTCGGAGGCGACGAGCAGCCGTCCGTCGGTAGGAAGCCGGAAGAGGGCCGGTTGGGCGCGCTCCACGCCGATGACCTCGCGGATCCGGTCGACGACCGCCTCGCCGGGTGGGCTGAACGCGGCGCCGACGACGGCGGCCACGGCCAAGACGGCGCACACTGCGGCGAGGCGGAGTGGGCGCCGACGGACGGGAATCGCCTCGCGCTCTCCGTACGCGGCCACCACGACGCCGTGGGCGCGCTCGCGCGCGGCCTCGGCGTCCGGCACCTCGACGCGCTCGAGGTCGCGCCTCACAATGTCTCCCGCATCGCGTCGAGACCCCGTCGCAGCCGGGAGTTGACCGTCCCGCGCGGCAGGTCGAGCGTGCGAGCGATCTCCCCGGGCGTGTAGCCGAGCAGGTGGCGGAGGACGACGACGGCGCGCTGCTCGGGCGGCAGACCGGCGAGTGCGGCCAGCACCGAGGAGTCGACGGGCTCGCGCGCGTCCTCGACGGCCGACCCGTCGGTGAGCTCCGCCTCGCGGCGCAGATTCCGTGCTCGGGCCGCGTCGATTGCGCGGTTCACGACGATCCGGTGGAGCCACGGGCCGAACGGCCGGCCGCGGTCGAAGCGGTCGAGGCTGCGGATGGCAGCGAGGAACCCCTCCTGGGCGATGTCCTCGGCGAGTGCTGCGTCGTGGACGACGAGGTACGCGGCGCGATGCGCGCGAGGCCAGTGGGCCTCGAAGAGCGCCTCGAGATCCGAGGCGGATCCGCGCTGGGCGCCCCGCACCCAGGCGCGCTCGTCTCGGCCTGCGCGCGCCACCGCAGGACCATACGACGGTGCGACCGCGAGAGGTCCACGCACGGAGTACGGGCGAGCCGGGCAGAGAGGTCCCTCGAGGGACCTCTCTCGCAGGTGTCCGCGTATCCCGACCGTGAACCGTCGTGAGCTCCTCGCCGCAGCGGCAGCCGCCCCGCTCGCGCTGGCGCTCCCGCCGAGGAGCGACGCGAGCGGACTCGGTGGGACGCCGACAGTCCTCGTGACGGCCGACCTCGAATCGCATGTCGCCGCCGTCGACGTCACGAGCGGCCGTGTCGTCCGCCGCATTCCCACGCTTCCCGGGCCGCGCAGCATCGAGGCTGCGTTCTGGACCTGGGCGGTCGTCGCCCACACGGCCTCGGGCCGCCTCTCGATCCTCCACGGGTCAACCCTTCGCGTGCAGCGCGTGCTCGGCGGGTTCCGCGCGCCCCGCTACACGGCCGTGCACCCGAGTCGGTGGCCGTCCGACACCGATCCCTCCGGGACGCCGCTTGCGTACGTCACCGACTCCGCCCGACGGGAGATCGTGACGGTCGACATCGGTCGGGGCCGCATCCTCTGGCGAACACCGGTGCCCGGGCCGGCGCGCCACGTCACGGTCAGCGCGTCCGGCGACATGCTCTGTACAGCGCTCGGATCGACTGCGGAGCGCATCGCCGTGCTCGACCTCGAGGATCCCCGGCGCCCGCGGCTCGCGCGGACGTTCGCGACGCCGTTCCTCGCGCACGACGTCGTCTGTGACCCGAGCGGGAAGCACCTCTGGGTGACGTCGGGGGACGCAGCCCGGATCGCGATCTACGAGCTCGACGGGCGGCGGCCGGTCGAGGTGGTCGCCGCGGGCTCGGCACCGCAGCACGTCGCGTTCGGCGATCACGGGGTGACGTACGTCGCGAGCGGCGACGACGGGACGCTGCGTCGCCACTCACGCACCGGGACGGTGCTCGACGAGACGAGTGTCCCGCTCGGCTCGTACAACGTCACCTCACCCGGCACTGCGACGCGTCTCGGCGCGGTCGTGCCGTCGCTCGCTCGCGGGACGCTCGCGATGCTCGGCAGAGACGGGCGAGTTCGCGCCCAGACGAAGGTGGCGCGCGCCGCGCACGACGCGTGCCTCGTTATCACCTGATGAAGGAGAACACAGCATGAGACGTACTCTTGTCGGGCTCCTCGCGCTTGTCGCGCTCGCGACGTTCGCAGTGAACGCGGGCGCGAACGGATCGCCGTACTCGCCGGGACTGACGTACGGCTGGGACGGGGTCCGCGCGTCGAGTGACCCCGTGCGCTACATCACGCTCGGAACCAATCGAGAGACCATCGTCGCCGCCATCCGCGTTCGCGGCGGTCGCGTCGTGCGCAGCCGGTCGCTACGAGGCTTTTTCGGAATCCCGCTCGTCGCATACGACGGAACCGCCGGCGGCCTCTCAGGCGACCGGCGCTCGCTGGTCGTTGCCGGATACGGGCCACTGCCGGGCGACGTCGGCACGACGCGCTTCGCCGTGCTCAATGTGAAGACCCTGCGGCCGCGGCGTCTCCTCGAGCTACGGGGGTCGTGGTCCTACGACGCGATCTCGCCCGACGGCGGGTTGCTTTACCTCGTCGAGCACCTGTCGGCGGGGAAGAATCCGCGCTACCGCGTGCGCGTCTACGACCTCGAGGCCAACCGGCTGCTGCCGAAGGCGGTCGTCGACCGGGTCGAGGCGGAGGCGGTGATGCGCGGCCAGCCCGTGACCCGCCTCGGGAGCGGTGACGGGCGTTGGGCCTACACGCTGTACGCGAGGCCGCGACAGGAGCCGTTCGTCCACGCACTCGACACGTCGGGGCGGGAGGCGTTCTGCATCGACTTGCCACTCCGGCTCGCGCAGCCGAAGCAGATGAACCTTCGGCTCAGGCTCGCCCGTGACGGCAGGTCGGTGTCCGTGCGGCTCGCGAACGCAGAGCTGGCGCGCATCGACACCCGATCGCTTGCAGCCCGAAGTGGCTGACGACCGGAACCGCCGGCGATGCCGCGGTGTAGGAAGGGATGAAGCTCGACGAAGGAGGAACCGGATGACCGTGTACGCCCGTCTCACAGCCTTTTGCCTCGCGATTGCCGCCGCGCTCGCCGTCGCCGCAGGCGCCGGCGCCGGCAAGGGTGGGCCTTCGCCCGGTGTCCAGATCGGTGGCAAGGGGATCGCCGCCGCCGACGGGGCGCACCGGTACGTCGCACGGATCAAGGCCGGAGACACCGTCGTGACGGGGTACGACGCCGACGGCGCGGTGCGGCGCGGCTCCGTGGGGGGCGTTCTCGGAATCCCGCTCGTCGCCTTCGACGGCTCCCGCGGCGGCCTCGCGTACGACGGTCGCAGCCTCGTGCTCGCCGCACCGGGGCCGGTGGCGGGAATGTCCCGCTTCGCGGTTCTTTCGACGCGCAACCTCGCTCTTCGGCGCGTTGTGAGCTTGAGGGGCACGTGGTCCTACGACGCGCTTTCGCCGGACGGCCGCAAGCTCTATCTCGTCGAGCACAGCGGTGACGTCACGTATCGCGTCCGCGCGTACGACGTCGTTCGGGGGAGCCTTCTCCGCGAGGCGGTGATCGATCCGCGGCAGGGTGGACGCGCGATGACCGGCATGCCGGTGACGCGTGCGACCGGACCGGGCGGCGTGTGGGCGTACACGCTGTACCAGAAGCCGGGCGGCCTGCCCTTCGTCCACGCCCTCGACACCGTGCGTGGGAAGGCGCTCTGCATCGAGCTCCCGTGGCGCGGGAATCAGGGCAGGCTCTTCGACGTGCGGATGCGCGTCGACGGACGCACGCTCGTCCTCTCCAGCCTCGCCGGCACGTCGCTCGCCCGGATCGACACGCGTGCGTTCACGGTGCACGCCCACGCGCAGCCGTAGGGGACTGGCCCCGCAGGGGCCTGTCCCCCGTGCGACCAGCGAGGTGTGACCCAGGACACTGCCGGTCGCGCGGGGGACAGACCCCTTTCGGGATCAGTCCCCGGGGACAGACGCCGGAAGGGTTTCGGTCGCGTCGGCGATCGCCCGTACGACCTCGACGACATCCCGGTTCGCGTTGTAGACGCGGAGCTGTCGCTCGGCGGAGTTGCCGCGGTCGAGCAGCTCGCTCACGCCCTCGAGCTCGCGCTCGCATCCAAGCTCCCTCGCGTGTGGGGCGAGCGAGCGCAGCGTGCGCCGGACGAGCTTCGCCGCCGGGACGCGGATCCTCGACCCGGTCGGGAGGTCCATGAGCGGCGCATCGAGGCCGTATCGGGCTGCGAGCCATTTGTTCTCGCTCGTCAGGATCCGGTGAAACGTCGGGATCTCCTCGCCCGCGTCGAACTGCTCACAGAGGACCTTGACGAGGCACTGGCAGTAGGCGGCGATCGCGACCGCGTCCTCGAGCCGTGTGACCGCGTCGCAGATGCGCACCTCGACCGTGCCCCACTTGGGATGCGGGCGGATGTCCCACCAGATGTGCGTGTAGTCGGCGATGCACCCCGTCCGCTCGAGCTGGCCGACGACCTCCGCGTAGTCCTCGTAGTCGCGGAAGCGCGGGGGCGGGCCGGAGCGGGGGAACGCCGAGAAGACGATCTGGCGACTCGACGCGAGGCCGGTCAGCTCTCCGCGCCAGAACGGCGAGCTCGCCGAGAGCGCGAGCAGCGGCCCGAGCTGGGGAAGGAGGCCGTTCACGACCTGGATCGCCTTGCCGGGGTCGTCGACCGCGACGTGGATGTGCATCCCGAAGATCAGCTCGCGCCGCGCGACGTACTGGAGCTGGTCGATGAGCACGCGGTAGCGGTCCTTCGCGGTGATCCGCTGCCGCTCGAAGAGGCTGAACGGGTGCGTCCCCGCCGAGCCGACCCTGAGACCCTGCCCGCGCGCGACGTCGCCGACGTAGCCGCGAAGCTTCGTGAGCTCGGTCATCACGTCGCCTGCGCTGGCACAGACCGGCGTCGCGATCTCGAGTACGGACTGCATCAGCTCGGCGTTCAGCTGATCGGCGAGCTCGTCTCCCTGGATCGAGTCGAGAACCGCCTCGATGTGCTGGACGAGGTCAAACGTCTCCGGGTCGAGGAGCATGTACTCCTCCTCGACGCCGAGCGTGTACTGCGCACTCGAGCCGAACTTGTGGTCGAGCACGCTGACGGCCGGCTCGTCCGGCCGGCCGGTGATCGAGGCTGGCACGAGCTGCTTCACGGAAGGATCGCCTCGGCTTCGATCTCGACCTTCCAAGCTGGGTCGAGGAGCTGTGTGACGACGCACGTCGCGGCGGGGCGGATCTCCGAGAAAACCTCGCCGTGCGCGCGCGAGACCTCGTCCCAGTGTTCCGGCGAGGTGACGTAGATTCGCGTCCGGACGACGTGCTCGACGCCCGACCCGGCGCGTTCGAGCGCCTCGGCGACGATCCGGAGGCACAGGGCCGCTTGCTCGTAGGCGCCGCTGGGCGGAGGCGACCCGTCGGCCGGGATGGGCGCCGTGCCCGCGACGTGGACGCGCTCGCCGGCGACGACCGCTCGCGAGAACCCCGCGACACGCTCGTACGGCGAGTGCCCGCTGATCAGCCGATGCTCCATGTCCATGGGGACGCCTAGTATCGCCGCGGTGGACGCCCTGCACCAGGTCGACGCATGGGACGTCCCGTTCGCCGCAGTCGGCGTGACGCGCGCCGAGGCGATCGTGGCGACGCGAGGCGACACAGAGCATCGGGTGCGGCTCGCATCGGTCTCGAAGCCGGTCGCCGCGCTCGCGGCGCTCGTCGCGGCCGAGGAAGGGGTCGTCGACCTCGACGCGTCGGCAGGTCCGCCCGGCTCGACCGTGCGTCACCTGCTCGCTCACGCCTCGGGCCTGCCCTTCGAAGGAGAGTCGCCGATCGCGCAGCCGGGGCGGCGGCGGGTCTATTCCAACGAAGGCTTCCGCGTCCTGGGCGAGCACGTCGCGGCGGCAGCCGAGATGCCGTTCGCGGGCTACGTCCGCGCGGCGGTCGTCGAGCCGCTTGGCCTCGGTCTCGAACCGGAGGGCCATCCGGGCTCGGGGATGCACGGCTCGCTCGACGACGTGCTCGCGCTCGGTCGCGAGCTGCTCGCTCCCCGCCTCGTCGCGTCGGAGACGCACGCGGAGATGGTGAGCGTCCAGTTCCCCGGGCTCGACGGGGTGCTGCCGGACTTCGGGCGCTTCAGCCCGCTCGACTGGGGGCTCGGCGTGGAGCTCAAGGGGAAGAAGGCCGGTCACTGGTCGGGGGAGTCGACCGCGCCCGAGACGTTCGGCCACTTCGGCGGCAGCGGGACGTTCGTCTGGGTCGACCCGACCCGAGGCCTGGCCTGTGCGGCGCTGACGACGCGCGAGTTCGGCGAGTGGGCGAAGCAGGCGTGGGCTCGTCTTTCGGACGCCGTCGTGCGAGAGCTCGCATGACGGACGGTCCGATCATTCGCCTCGAGCACGTGACGAAGCGCTTCCGGACGAAGGTCGCGGTCGACGACGTGTCGTTCGACGTTGCGCGCGGCCGCTGCGTCGGCTGGCTCGGGCCGAACGGCTCGGGCAAGACGACGCTCATCCGCTGCATGCTCGGGCTCGCCCGCGTCTCCAGCGGCTCGATCGCCGTCCGTGGACACGCGATGCCCGGTGGAGCGGGCGCGGCGCTCGAGCGGGTGGGCGGCATCGTCGAGGAGCCGCGCTTCTACCCGTACCTCACCGGTCGCGGGAATCTCGAAGTCTGGGCGGGCTTCCTCGGTGGCGAGTCGCGCTCGCGCGTCCTACCCGCGCTCGAGCGGGTCGGTCTCGCGGCGGACGGCAACCGGAAGGTGAAGCAGTACTCGATGGGCATGCGACAGCGCCTCGGGGTCGCGCGGAGCCTCCTCAACGACCCGGAGCTACTGATCCTCGACGAGCCGTCCAACGGTCTCGACCCATCCGGGATGGCCGCTTTCAGGGAGATGATCCGCTCGTTCGTCGAGGAGGACGGGAGGACCGTGTTCGTCTCCTCGCACCTCCTCGACGAGGTCGAGAAGATCGCCGACGACATCGCGATCGTCCACGAGGGGAAGCTCGTCCTCCACGGAACAGTCGCCGAGCTCGTCGGCGCGGGCCGACAGGGTCTCCGGCTCCGCGTCGACGACGCAGACCGCGCAGTCGTCGTCCTCGAGAGCCTCCACCTCGTGAGGGGCGTCGAGCGTCGCGGCCCGCACGAGCTCCGCGTGGAGCTCGAATCGTTCGACGACGCGTTCGCGATCGCCCTCAACCGGTCGCTCGTCCAGGCCGGCATCGGTGTCGCCGAGGTCGTCCGTGAGCGGGCCTCGCTCGAGGAGCGCTTCCTCGAGATCACGGGCTCGACCGGAGATGGCGCACCGTGATTGCCGCCTCGCTCCGCACGATCACCGGCCGCCGGGGAAGCTTCCGCGGCGGCGGGATCGTGATCCTCCTCGGCGTCCTGCTCGTCGTCACTGTGCTCCTCGCCGTCAACGAGCTGCGCCCGGGTCGAAACCCGTCGATCGGCGGCCAGCCCATGCTCGACGGCGTCGGTGGGATCGTCTGGGCGCTCGGGATCGTCGTCGCGATCCTCGTCGGCTCGCTGGCCGGCTCCTACGACGTGGCGCAGGGGACGATGCGCTACCTCGTCCTGACCGGCGTCGGCCGGGTACGGCTCTACGCTGGCCGCACGGTCGCGCTCGTCGCGGCGATTGCCCTGCTGCTCCTGCCAGCCCTCGGGATCGGCTGCGTCGCGGTCTTCGCGCTGCCGTCCGACCCGGGGGACGAAGTCTCGGGGAGCGCGCTCGCCGACGCCGTCTGGACGGCCACCCTCTGGCCGCTCGTCTTCGGTCTGATCGCGATGGGAATCGGCTCGCTGCTCCGCTCGAACGGGCCGGCGATCGCGATCTCGCTTCTCTTCGCGTTCGCCGCCTCTCCCGTGCTGACGCTGATCGGCGCGTGGAAGGAAACCCTCGGCGACGTGATGCTGCTCCCGGCGCTCGACCGGATCACGGGCGGGGAGTCGAGCGTCGCGATCCCGGTCGCTGCGCTCGCGGTGCTCGTATGGGTCGCGCTGCCGTGGGTGCTCGGCCTCGCGCGCCACCTCCGCGACGAGTACTGACGACGAAGAGCGGGTGTCCGACTGAAGTCGGACACCGTCCGGGCTCGGTGTCGGACTTCAGTCCGACACCTGCTCTCGCTCGGCTACGCCGAGTCGTCGGCGTAGAGCGGGCGGACGAGCTCGTCGAACGTCGCGCGGTCGCAGCTCGCGACGACGCTCGGCATGATCGTCGTCACCGTCGCGGTGCGCGGGACGTTCATCGCGAGCGCGACCTCGCCGAACGCTTCGCCGGGGCGCAGCATCGACCGCGCCCCGCGCCCGGACTGGCTGACGGCGGCGAGACCGGAGAGCAGCACGTAGAACCGGTCGCCCTCGTCCCCCTCCGCGACGACGACCTGGCCGGAGGCCAGCTCGTCCCGCTGCATCCGGTCGGCGAGGCGCGCGAGCGTCTCACCGGGAAGCGTGGCGAGGACACCGACCCGCTGCAGCTCGGTGACGGAGGCCGGAACGTGGCGCGGGCTCACCCTGCTCACGCTAGCGAGGACTGACCCGGGAAACTGCCCCGAAGGGGTCTGTCCCCCGTGCTACGAGCGAAGCCGCTCAGCAGACCCCCGCCGGTCGCACGGGCGTCAGTCCCCTGCGGGGACAGACCCCAGGCCTTGAGCGCCGCTTTACGCGGCGCTCAAGCCCAGCGAGCGCTCGATCGCGCCCTTCGGCTGCGCGCCGACGACGGCCGCGGAGGGCTCGCCGTCCTTGAAGAGGATCATCGTCGGGATCGACGCGACCCCGTACCGCGAGGCAAGGTCGTTCTCCTGGTCGATGTTGACCTTCACGAGCTTGAGCTCGTTCTCGTGCTCGGCTGCGATCCGGTCGAGCACGGGCGCCACCGCGTGGCAGGGCCCGCACCACTCGGCCCAGAAGTCGACGAGCACGGGCTTGTCGCTCTTGATGACTTCCTCGTCGAAGGTCTGTGTCGTGACGTCGAGTGCCATGAATCCTTCCGTTTCGATCTCGAAGATGACTGTCCTGATCCCAACGTCTTACCCTCGAAAACCCTTCCCCTAGACTCGGCCGCATGTTCGCACCGCTCCCGGACAAGCCGGATCACGACGGTCTCGAGCGGGCCGTGCTCGAGCTGTGGGAGCGCGAGCAAACCTTCGAGCAGCTCCGGGAGCTGAACCGCGAGGGCCCTCGCTTCAGCTTCGTCGACGGCCCCGTGACGGCGAACAGGATGGTGCTCGGCGTCCACACGGCGTGGGGGAGGACGCTGAAGGACGTCTTCCAGCGCTACAAGGCGCTCCGCGGGCACCACCAGCGCTACCAGAACGGCTGGGACTGCCAGGGGCTCTGGATCGAGGTCGGTGTCGAGCGCGAGCTCGGGCTGAACTCGAAGCGTGAGATCGAGGAGTTCGGGCTGGCTGAGTTCGCGCGACGGTGCCGCGAGGTCGTGGCGAAGTCCTCGCGGGCGCTCGTCGAAGGATCCGTTCGACTCGGCCAGTGGATGGATTGGGAACGTGACTACTTCACGTTCAGCGACACCAACATCGAGTACATCTGGCGCTTCCTCAAGGTCGTGCACGAGAGAGAGTGGCTCTATCTCGGTCATCGCTCGACCGAGTGGTGCCCGAGGTGCGGCACGTCCCTCTCCCAGCACGAGCTGACGCAGTCGGGGGTCTATCAGGACCGGAGCGACCCGTCTCTCTATGTCAGTTTCCCGCTCCTCGACCACCCGGGCGAGTCGGTCATGATCTGGACGACGACCCCCTGGACATTGCCGGCGAACGTCGCGGCGGCGGTCAAGCCGGACGCCGAGTACGGCCTGCGCGAGAACGGCGAGTGGGTCGCGGCGACGCGGTACCCGGAGGAACGGTTCGTCCGGCGCGTCCTCGGAGACGAGCTCGTCGGGCTTCGATACGAGGGCCCCTTCGACGACCTCGGGCCCGGCTCGGAGGTCGAGCACCGCGTGATCCCCTGGGACGAGGTCTCGCTCGAGGAGGGGACGGGCATCGTCCACATCGCTCCCGGTGCCGGTCAGGAGGACTTCGAGCTCGGCCGCGTCCACGACCTGCCGGTGCTCTCGCCGGTCGACGAGGCGGGGCGCTTCTACGACGTCTACGGCTGGCTGCACGGGCTCTCGACGGTCGAGGCGGCAGACCAGATCGTCGGCCGGCTCGCGGAGACCGGACGGCTGCTCGAGGCCGGGGTCTACCTCCACCGCTACCCGCACTGCTGGCGCTGCGACACGCCGCTCATCTGGCGCGTCACCGACGACTGGCTCATCGCCGTCGAGGAGCTTCGACAGCCACTTCTCGACGCGAACGGGACCGTCGAGTGGACGCCCGCCTACATGGGCAAGCGCATGGACGACTGGCTCCGGAACATGGGCGACTGGAACATCTCCCGCCGCCGCTACTACGGTCTTCCGCTCCCGTTCTACCCGTGCGAGTGCGGGCATCTGAACGTCGTCGGCTCGCGCGCCGAGCTCGAGGAGCGTGCCGTCTCTGGGCTCGAGCAGCTCGAGGAGCTCCGCCGCCCGTGGATCGATGCCGTCCCGATCCGGTGCGAGGCCTGCGAGCGCCCGGTGGAGCGTGTCGTGGAAGTCGGCGACGTGTGGCTCGACGCGGGCATCGTCCCGTTCTCGACCCTCGGCTGGGAGAGCTCGGCGTACGTCGAGCAGGGCTACGCGACCGGGGCGGCAAGGGGCCTTACGACCGCCGACCTGCCCGACCACGCCCACTGGGAGGACTGGTTCCCGGCCGACTGGGTCTCGGAGATGCGCGAGCAGATCCGGCTCTGGTTCTACTCGCAGCTCTTCATGTCGGTTGCGCTCACGGGCCGTGCGCCGTTCCGCAAGGTGCTCGGCTACGAGAAGATGCTCGACGAGAGCGGCCGCGAGATGCACAGCTCGTGGGGGAACACGATCGACGCTCCCGACGCGTTCGCGCGGATGGGTGCAGACGTGATGCGCTGGCAGTTCTGTTCGCAGCCGCCCGACCGCAATCTCCTCTTCGGGTTCGGGCCGGCGCACGAGATCCAGCGGAAGCTCCTCACGCTCTGGAACTCGGTCACGTTCCTCGTCCAGTACGCGAACGTCGAGTCGTTCGCTCCTCGCTACGGCGACCTCGACCTGCCCGACCCCGGCGACGATCCACTCGACCGCTGGCTTGTCGAGCGGACGCGGCAACTCGTCGCCGAGTCGACGAGCGGCTACGAGCGGTGGCTCACGGTCGAGGTGATCAAAGCGTTCGAGACCTACCTCGACGATCTCTCGAACTGGTACATCCGCTGCTCGCGCAGGCGCTTCTGGGACGGCGAGGAGCAGGCGCTGCGCGTGCTCTGGCACTCGCTCGTGCAGGCGCTGCGCGTCTTGGCACCGATGCTGCCGTTTCTCGCCGAGCATCTCTGGCAGGTGCTCGTCCGGGACGCTGCCGACGACGCGCCCGAGTCGGTGTTCCTCGCCGGTTGGCCGTCGCCGGCCTCACCCGACGAGCCCACGCTCGTCGCAATGGCGGAGGCGAGGCGCGTCGTCGACCTCGGCCGCGTCGCGCGCTCGACCTCGGGTGTGAAGCTCCGCCAGCCACTCCGGTCGCTCGTGATCGAGGGTGCACGTCCGAGCGAAGAGCTCCGTCGACTCGTCCGTGAGGAGCTGCGGGTGAAGGAGATCAAGCTCGGCCACGTCGAGGCCGAGCTCCGCGTCAAGCCAAACCTCCCCGTCCTCGGGCCCAAGCTCGGGAAAGAGCTCGGCGCTGTGCGGGCGGCGCTCGCGAGCGGCGAGTTCGAGGAGCTCGCCGGTGGCCGCTTCCACGTCGCTGGACACGAGCTCGAGCCCGGAGAGGTACTGGTCGAGCGCGCCGGCCGCGACGGTTGGGCGGTCGCCTCGGCAGACGGCGTGACGGTCGCGCTAGATACGAGCCTCAACGATCCGCTTCTTCGCGAGGGACGGGTCTACGAGCTCATCCACAGCGTCAACACGATGCGCAAGGAGATGGGTCTCGCCCTTACCGACCGGATCTCGCTGCGGGTCCCCGAGCGATATGCCGACTTGCTCGAGCACCGAGAGTGGATCATGGCCGAGACGCTCGCTACGTCTCTGGAAGCCGAGGGTGACGACGCAACGGACGTCGCGATTACGCGGGTCGGCTAGCGTCGAGACTCGGCCAGCGCGAGCTCGCGGCGAAGCTCGACGGGCAGGCGGAACGTGACGTCCTCATCGACCATCCTGTATGGGTCGATCCGCTCGACGCCTCGGGCGCGAAACCAGTCGCAGACACGCTCGACGAGCCGCTCCGGGGCCGATGCGCCCGACGTGATGCCGACCGTCCGAACGCCCTCGAGCCAGCCCTCGTCGATCTCGCTCTCGTCGTCGATCAGGTAGGACGGCACGCCGGAGGCCCGAGCGACGTCGACCAGGCGGTTCGAGTTCGACGAGTTGCGCGAGCCGATCACGAGCAGGAGCTCGATCTCGCCGAGCATGTCTTTCACCGCCCACTGCCGGTTGGAGGTCGCGTAGCAGATGTCCTCCTTCTTCGGCCCGAAGATCGCGGGAAACCGCCGCCGGAGGACACCGATGATCTCGGCGGTCTCGTCGACCGAGAGCGTTGTCTGCGTCACGTAGGCGACGGGTGTCTCCGGAGCTAGGTCGAGCGCCTCGGCTTCTGCGACGTCCTGGACGAGGATCGTCGCGTCGGGGGCCTCGCCCATCGTCCCGACCACCTCCTCGTGCTCCGCGTGGCCGATGAGGAGAACCGTGTAGCCGCTCGCCGCGTACCGCCGCGCCTGGACGTGCACCTTCGTCACGAGCGGACAGGTCGCGTCGATCACGTCGTGCCCGAGCGCGCGCGAGTTGTCGTGCACAGCAGGCGCGACCCCGTGGGCCGAGTAGACGACGGTCGCGCCTCGGGGAACGTCCCGCTCGTCGTCGACGAAGATAGCTCCCCGCGCCTCGAGATCGCGGACGACGTGAATGTTGTGGACGATCTGCTTCCGAACGTAGACAGGGGCGCCGTAGTGCTCGAGCGCCTTCTCGACGGTCTCGACGGCCCGCTCCACGCCGGCGCAGTAGCCCCGGGGCGAGGCAAGGAGGACGCGCTCGACCTGCATGAGCTCAAGCGTACTGGCCGCCCCGCCACGCCAGGACGGCGGGCGGCCGAGGGCGGACAACGCTTGTGTTACTTCAACACCAGCGTTGTCTCGCTCGCACACTGCCGCTGGGTCCCGTCACTCCCACCCGTCGAGGATCGGGTACCCCGCGCGGGCGTCGAGGCAGTCGGACGCTAAGCGCGCGACTCCGACGTCGCCGGTCCAGAGCGAGTAGCGGCCACGGCCGCGTGTTGCGCGCAGCCGCGACGCCTGCTCGAGTGCGTGGACGGCAAAGGCACGCGCACGCTCGAGCCACTGCTCGTCCTTCGTCCGCTCGAAGGTCTTCAGCAGCGCGTAGCCGTTCCCCGCCGTGCCATGGCAGAGGCCGGCGCCCTTCTCGTCGCCGTGCGGGCCTGCCACCCAGATCGTCTCCGCTGCAGCGAGCAGCAAGTCCTCGTCGAGGTACGACGCTGCGCACCCGACGATCCCCGGCGCGCCGACGCACCACTGGAGGCGGGGACGACCGTCGTCCTGAGCGGGCAGCTCTCCGGCCGAGCTCGGCCAATTGACGTTCCCACCGGAATGAACCGCCGTCTGCCGCAGCACTTCGGCGGCATCGCGCGTCAGGTGCTCCTCGGCGCCAAGCGCAAGCACATTTCCGACGAGGCCGTACAGCGGTATCAGGCCGCGGAAGCGCTCACCGTAGAGGTTCTGCTCCCACAGCCCCACCCTCGCGAGCCGCGAGCAGCCACTCCACGCTCTGCTGCCAAGCTTCCTCCCACCGCGACTCGCCCGTCTCGTCGAGCATCATCCGCGCCGCGAGGATCGTCCCGGGTGAACCCCACATCACACCGGTCGCGGTCGACGAGGCGTTCTCCAGCACCCGCTCGTACAGCTCGTCTGCGAGCGCATCGCTCCGGTCGAGTCGCCACGCGACGGCGAGGATCCCCGTCTGGCCCGACAGCAAGCCGGCGCGGGCACGCTCGGGCAGCTCCACGTTCCGCATCAGATCGGGCTTTCGTCGCCACGCGTCGAGCGCGGCACGGGTTAGTCGGCCAGGTCGAGCCGGGATTCGGCGTACTCGCGTCGCGCGAGTACATCCAGACCCCAGACCACCCCGGCGGCACCGACATAGAGCGTCGTCAGCGGGGTCGGCGTCTGCCAGGCGTCCCACTCGTCGGCGGGCCACAATTCGGCGCGATCGTAGGCAGAGTCGGCATCCGCGACGACATCGCGGATCGAATCGCGTACCCACGGCTCGCTCCATTGTCGCTCGGTGAGCGGGTCGAAAGCCGTCGAGTCGTAGAGGGTCATCTCGATGTCTGCGCAAGGATGACACCGAGGAGGACGACGCCGCCGCCCAAGAGCTGGACGGCCGAGAGCGCCTCGCCGAGCCAGATCCAGGCGACGACGGCGGCGAGCACCACCTCGGTCATCGCGACGATCGAGACGCGCGTCGCGGGCAGGTGGCGAAGCGCGCCGAGGGAGAGCGCGAACGGCGCGACCGTTCCCAGCGAGACCATCGAGAGGCAGAGGAGCCAGACCGGCGCGGTCGTGGAGTCGAGCGCACCCTGGAGCGAGACGACCTCGTCGAGGGCGCCGAACGGGAACCCCCACCACGGCTGCACGATCGCCCAGAGTCCCGTGGCCGCGCCCAGCGCCAGGCACGTGAGCGACAACGCGTCGCGTCGCTCGGTGGCCCGCTCGCCGACGAGAAAGTACGTCGCGAGCCCGGCCGCCGCAAGCAGCGCGGCCGTGACGCCTCCCGCACCGAGCCGGACGTCTTCCCAGACCTCCGCGACGAGCACGAGCCCTGCGAGGGCGAGCGAGAGCGAGAGCCAGACGCGCGCGCGAACCGGCTCGTGCCATGCGAGACGCGCCCAGAGCGCGACGAGCACCGGAGCGGTGAACTGGAGCAGGAGCGCGATCCCCACCGGCAGCCGCTCGATCGCGAGGAAGTAGAGCCACTGCACCGCGGCGAACCCCACGACGCCGTAGAAGAGAAGGAGTGCGACCTCGTCGCGCCGCACTCGGAGCCGCGCGGGCGCGACCACGAGGAAGAATCCGAGCAGCAGCAGGAACGCGGCGGTCGCGCGCAGCTGGGTGAGTCGGAGCGCCGTGAGCTCGCCACCCGTGAGGATCACCTTCGAGACCGTGCCGTTGACCGCGAACAGCGCCGCTGCGGCGAGCGCCATCGCATACCCGGCGCGAGGCCGCCGCGCGCCGGCCGGACGTGCTCCGCGGAGGGCGGTCTCCGTCACCGCACGAAGCTACCGATGCGGCGAGCTGCGCCGAGGCGGTTTGCGCGTCTCGAAATGCGGTGAGAATCCTCTTATCAGGGAGACTGCTCGTCGCGCGTTCATCGCCTCGGTCGTAATCGGCGGGGTGCTCGTGCTCGCCCTCGCGCTCTGGAAGATCAAGATCCTGATCGCGCTGCTCTTTCTCGCGTTCATCATCGCGGCGGCGATGAGACCGGGTGTCGAGGCGCTGCACCAGAAGCGCATCCCTCGCGGGATCGGGATCATGCTGCACTACCTTGCTTTCGCCGGGCTCCTGGCAATGCTCCTCTGGCTCGTCGTCCCGCGGGCTATCTCACAGGTGCGAGCAGCGATCGGTGATCTGCCGACCTCCAGCTCGGAGCTCGAGGAGGAGGCCGAGTCCTCGACCGGGTTCCGCCGTGAAGTCCTGGCCGGGGTTCAGGACCGGCTCGAGAACCTCCCCACGGGCACTGAGCTCCTCGACCCCGCGCTCGAGCTCGGCTTCCTCGGCGTCGAGATCGCGGTGGGGATCTTCTTCGTGCTCGCGAGCGCCGCCTACTGGATCTTCGAGCGGGACCGCGCGGTTGACCTTTTCGCGTCGCTCATTCCGCGACCGCGGCGGAAGGTGATGCGCGACACCTGGACCCTGATCGACCTCAAGCTGGGCGCCTACGTCCGCGGGCAGGCCGTCCTGATCCTGGTCGTGGGAACAGTGCTCTCGCTCGTCTTC
>Ga0183260_10000116_pt1 | contig 57937 bp, 51 predicted proteins | sample AntDrymUQ4972206_2_FD_129768 | JGI IMG/M metagenome (GOLD analysis project Ga0183260, IMG submission 129768) | Polar desert sand microbial communities from Dry Valleys, Antarctica - metaG UQ497 (22.06) (version 2) (version 2) | ecosystem: Environmental > Terrestrial > Soil > Desert | place...
ACACCAGTTCGCGGTAGTTGCCGAATCCGACGAAACCATCCGGGCGGAACCCGATCAGGTCGATCCGGTAGAGCCCCATGACGACGAGTGCGATCAATGGCGCCGTTCCCACCAACAGCAACAGCAGGATGCTCGGTGAGATCATGAGCCACGCAAAGCGCTCTTCCGCGCCTTGCAAGCCGCCGCGGGAACGCCGCTTCCCCGGCGCCGGAGTCGCCGGCACGTCCGGTGTGTCGCTCATCCCCAGGACACTCTCTTCTCCCGCATGCGTGCGATCCGCTTCGGATGGGTCGCTACGATCCCATCACTTCGGTGATGTGCTCCGACGCTTCATCCAGTGCTTCCTGGGGTGACTGCTGGTTGGTGAGCGCGGACTGGACGGCAATCGCCATTACGTTGCCGATTTCCGGCCACTGCGGCACACGCGGCCGCCAGTCCGGGTCTGTGTCCTCGTTAAGCGAGGTGAGCACGACATCGACGTAGTCATCGGTAAACCCGACGACCTCACGATAGGCTGGATCTTCCCAGATCGAAAGGCGATTGACACCCGTCCGGACCACGGCGTCCTCTGTCTCCTTGTATGTTGCCGAGAGCTGCTGCGCTGGCTCCGAGGCAAGCCACTGGAGGTAGAGCCAGGTCGCCACCTTCTGCTTGTCGGGCAGCGCCTTGTTGATTGACATGGCCCAGTTCCAAATGCTGGTGACGCGGCGGCCCGAAGGTCCGGCTGGCCAGCGTTTGTACCCAACTTTTCCCGCCACCTGGGAACTGGCCGGATTCTCGATCACCGAGGCCGTGCTGTTGGCGTCGATGAACTGGGTCACGCCGCCATTCGCGAATGCCTCCATGATCTCCGGCCAGTTCCAGTTCTCCACGCCGCTTGGCGCGCTTGTTTGCAGCAAATCGACGTAGTACTGGAGGGCCTGGACACCTTCCGCGCTGTTGACGGCAGGCTGGCCGTCGTCGCCGAACCAGGCGCCCCCGAACTCCAGGAACAAGGAGGGATAGATGTACATGTTCTGGCCCGCGCCCAGGAAACCGCGCAGCGCCGCGCCGGCGCGTTCGGGCGTGTGGGCATCGGCGGCGACCTGCGCAAACGCCTCCAGCGTATCCGGAGGCTCGATGCCCATCTCCTCGAAGACATCGGCGCGATACACGTGGATCGTGGTCTCGCCTTCGACCGGCATGCCGTAGAGCTTGTCTTCCACCGTGTTCGCCGCCCGCCAGTTGGGAATGATGTCGTCGACGTTGAACCACGCGGCATCGCAGAGGTTGGAATCAGCGAGGTAATCGTCCAGGGAATCGACCCAGTCATTGGCCTGGTAGAGCGGCAGGAACATCGGGTCGCCCGTATGCGTCGCGTAATTGGCGGAGCCTGAGGCAAGATCGAGCACCGCCTTTTCACGCAGCTCCTTGGGTGGAATCACCTCGAACCGGACCGTGATGCCGGTCAGGTCGGCAAAGAGATCTTCGGTCACCGCCTGGAACTTCTGGAAGTAATGCGCGGGGGTGACGAGAATCGTGATCGTCTCGCCTTCCGCCTGCCTCCAATCGATGCTTGCCGATTGGTACGGCGCCAGCGCGTCATTCTCGCCGGTCTGGGCGAGAAAGGCGGGCGCCCGTCCGAATGCCTGTCCCGGGGCGGTGAGCGCGGCGGCAGCCGACATTCCGGCGACGGATCGCAGCATTGTTCGTCGACTCACGCGTTTCATACCGTTCCTCCTGTTTCGCCTTACGGCGAACTGCATGCGGCGCCCATCGCGCCCGCACAGACCCTTCCTCCGGCGCCACACCCGTGGCGCCCCGCTACCAATGGTGGCCAAGCCTTTTGGAAATGTCCCCCGCCACCTTGACCACCGTTGGGGCGAGTGTATGCGCCCGCTCGAGCGACATCCGCGTCGCGGGCGCCGCGACCGCGACCGCGGCAATCGTGGTTCCCAGATGGTTCCGGATTGGGGCGGCGACGGCGCGAATGTCGGCGGCGAACTCAAGATCGTCAACGGCATAGCCATGAATGCGGATGGAGTGGAGCTCCACCATCAATGCCTCCCGATCCACGATGCTGTTCGGTCCCTGCGCGTCGAGCCGGTGCGAGTCCAACAGCGACAGCACGGTCTCGTCTTCGAGTTGCGAGAGCAGCATTTTCCCGTTTGCCGAGCAGTGGGCGGGCACCGATGCGCTGCCCACTGTGAGACTTGCGCGGAGCGATCGCTTGCTCTCCACCTTCTGGAGATACAGAACATGAAAGCCATGCAACGTACCGAGATTGACAGTTTCGCCGGTTTCGGCGGCCAGTTGCTCCAGATACGTCAATACCTGTTGACCAATACCAAGCCGGTCGAGCACGGCGCTTCCGAGCCGGAACATTTCCAACCCCATCTGGAAGCGCCCACTGCCATCCCCGGCGCGCTCGACAAACCCTTCCCGCTGCAACGTCGCGAGCAGGCGGTAGACCGTGCTTTCCGGCAGTGCGCTGGCACAGCTCAGTTCCGTCAAGGTCAATCCCTGGCGGTGCGTGGCGAGTTCCTTGAGCAACAGCGCCGCTCGATGAACCGATCGGTTCAGTTGGATGCCGCTGCGAGGCGCTTCCGATGTGAGCATGATTTCACCTGATGAAAATCGCTTTCGCTAGATAGAATCCATGCTACCACAACGCCGGTTCGGGTCAAGACCCGCAAGGCGCCTTGTGGCGTTCCGCGCTTATCTTTCATGAAACATGTACAGGGCATGCATCGGACATTGGCGGACCCTGCCGATGCAGGCGCCGGCGAGCCACTTGTCGGAGCGGAAGTCTCGGATCACGGCTCGAAAGTCAGCTTTACGAGACCAGGAGATCCTTCAGCAAACCATCACCAGATCACCTGCTCGCCGTCTTCGGGAATGCGCAGGCGGTCGAGCGGGATGCCCATCGCGGGCAGCACATCGCGGTAGTACTGGCGGGTCTCGAGGCAGTGGTTGATCGCTTCAAGGTGCACGATCACGAGCAAGGCGTCGGGCGCGGCCTGGTGGACGCGGAGGATATCGGCGGTATTCATCACGATCGGATCGCCATAGAGGAAGCGCGCGCCGCTGGCGTTGAGGATAATGACCTCGGGTGTGTGGCGGTCGATGGCATCGGCAACCGCGTGGCCCCAGACGGTGTCCCCAGCCAGATATGTACGGCTGTCGTTGGGCGCATCGAAGATGAAACCGGAGGCAGGGGCCATCAGCTGGCCGATCTCGCCAGTTCCGTGCTCGGCGACGGTGCGGACGATCGAGACTTCATCGAAGGTGGTCTCGGTCTCGACCGGTCGGATATCGAGGAAGCCGGTTCCGCGGTGGCGATCGACGTCCTCCGGCTGGCAGAAGAGCGGCGGTCCCCTGGAGACTGTCGCGGCCGCCATCTTGTCGAAATGGTCTTCATGCAAGTGCGTAATCACGTAGGCGTCGGGATCGGCGATCGTTTCCTCCCACCCGACCGGCAGCGGCACGAGCGGGTTGGGGTGCTGGTTAGGCGTGTTTTCGACGGGCGGCCTGGCTCCGGCGGGATCGAGCATCGGATCGATCAGGAACCGGCTTCCGCCTATCGTGAGGACCGCCGTTGCGTTTCGAATCAGGGTGTAGTTCATCGCGCGGTCCCGGTCTGATACCGACACGTCGTCGGCCGATGATCACAGTATACGAACTTGAGCGGCGCCCCGGGACAGTTGGAGATTCCGACTGCACATTCCTCAAGAAGCGATTTCGTGCACTGGAGGCGCCGGAGGCTTTGAGGCAATGTATTCTGATAGAATCGAGATTGCGGCTATCATGCGTCCCAACGATTAACTGCGCCTAATGGAAGGAGCGGCAGACCATGGCCGACACCACGCTTACCATCCCCATATTCCCGGCGCTGGACGACGAACTGGAGCGCGTCGCCACCGGCCAGACCAACGGGGAATTATGACGTTGGTTCACAAGTGTCGGCACAAATTGTCCAAGATATAGCCGAAGGGTCGGGGCAGGTTCACTCGACCCCTACGCGAGGGCTTGATCGAGGTCGGCGAGGAGGTCGGCGACGTTCTCGATTCCAACCGACATCCGGATCAGGTTCTGGCTGACTCCGACATCGGTGCCCTCGACGCTGATGTGCGTCATTTGTCCGGGGTGTTCGATCAGTGACTCGACGCCACCGAGACTCTCGGCGAGGAGGAAGAGTTTGGTGCTCTCGACAACCGATTTCGCCTTCTGGAAACCGTCCTTCACGGTGAACGACACCATCCCCGAGAATCCCTTCATCTGCCGTTTCGCGATCTCGTGACCTGGATGGCCGGGGAGACCGGGGTAGAAAACTTGCTCCACGGCGGAGTGCCCTTCCAGGAACTCGGCGACCTGCTGGGCATTCTCGCAGTGGCGATCCATGCGCACGGCGAGCGTCTTGAGGCCGCGCACGGTGAGCCAGCAATCGAACGGGCTCGGCACGGCGCCGCCGGCGTTTTGCTGATCCTGAAAGAAGGCGCCAAGCGCGAGGTCGTTGCCAGCAATCGCCCCGCCAACCACATCGGAATGACCGCCCAGGTATTTGGTGGAGCTGTACATGACCAGGTCGGCGCCGAGGGCAAGTGGTTGTTGGAGATAGGGGGTGGCGAAGGTGTTGTCGACGACGAGGAGCGCGTTCGTCCTCTTCGCGATCTCGGCAACGGCGGCGATGTCGGTGATCTTGATGTTCGGGTTGGTTGGTGACTCGACCCAGATCATCTTCGTATCCGCACCGATCGCGATCCGGGTGGCCTCGAGGTCGCCGAAATCGACAAGCGTGGTGATTATCCCGTACCGAGCGAGCGTGCCGACGAAGAAGCGGTAGGTGCCGCTGCAAACGTCGTTTGAGAGGAGAACCTCGTCGCCGGGGTTGAGTAACCAGGCGATGTTCTGGGCGGCGGCCGTGCCGCTGGCGTAGCAGAGAGCCCATTTGGATTGTTCGAGCGAGGCGAGGAGGTCTTCGAGGGCGGATCGGGTCGGGTTGCCAGTGCGGCCGTACTCGTAGCCCTTGAACTCGCCCAGCGCGTCGTGGCGGTAGGTGCTGGACATATGGAGCGGGATGACGACGGAGCCAGTGGCGGAATCCGGATCCTGGCCACTTCGAATTGCCCGGGTTTCGAATTGCTTGTCGCGCCAATCGGTCTGTTTGCGGCGCTGATTTGGCGCGGAGGGATCGAACATGCCTTCTCCCGCGGATATGGCGATCACGGATTGAATCGAAAATTGGAAGCGCCGGCTACGGTCCGTGATCGCCGCAATGGTTGGTGTTTTGTACCCGTTCAGGGGCGTTCCGGCAACTAGCGGAGCAACCGACTGATTGTCTGTTATTCCGGTCCTGAGCATACTCGTAGGAAGGAAAAGTTCCGGACGCACTGGAACTGCCGTGGCAGCACATCGTCAAAGCTCGCAGCGGCGAGAGATTCCTCCAGTCGCTGGCGCTCCTTGCGGAATGACAATCAATGGCGCTCATGTGACCCAGGGCGGGATTCTTCGGAGTGACGATTCCAGGCGAATCCCGGACCCGCTGCAACTGCCGGGCAGCACATTGTCAAAGCGCGCCGCGGCGTGAGATTCCTCCAGTCGCTGGCGCTCCTTGCGGAATGACAATCAAGGGCGCTCATGTGACCCAGGGCGGGATTCTTCGGAGTGACGATTCCAGGCGAATCCCGGACCCGCTGCAATTGCCGGGCAGCACATTGTCAAAGCGCGCCGCGGCGAGAGATTCCTCCGGTCGCTGGCGCTCCTTGCGGAATGACAATCAATGGCGCCCATGTGACCCAGGGCGGGATTCTTCGGAGTGACGATTACCGGCGAATCCCGGACCCGCTGCAACTGCCGGGCAGCACATTGTCAAAGCGCGCCGCGGCGAGAGATTCCTCCCGTCGCTGGCACTCCTTGCGGAATGACAATCAATGGCGCCCATGTGACCGGCGCCGCGAAAATCCTTGGCCCGACGGGCTCGGGGAATCCTGGCGCACGACCCCGCGCGCTGGAACAAGCTTCGACGGCGCCTTTTCCTACAAATGGTCTGTAAACCAGGCGACAACGCGCTGATAATAGTCGAGCTTGTGCGCGGCGGGACCGCTGTGGAGCATGAGGTGGGCGCCGCCTGGATAGCGCACGAATTCGACCTCGACCCCGAGTCGCGAGAGCGCGGTGAACATCTGCTCGCCCTGTCCGACCGGGCAACGGTGGTCCTGCTCGCCGTGGATGATCAGCGTCGGAGTCGTCGCGTTGTGGATGTGCGTTGACGGCGAATGCTCCCGCAGCCACTCCCAATGTTCCGGCAGTTCGCCACCCCACTCGAACTTACCCCAGACATGTCCGATGTCACTGGTTCCATAGAACGACGCCAGGTCAAATGCCGGCGCCGCGCAGACCGCCGCCTTGAACCGATCGGTGTGGCCCAGGGCCCAGGCCGTCATGAATCCACCGTATGAGTATCCCATGATCCCTGTCCGGGAGGGATCGGCGTACGGTCGCTTCAGCACCGCGTCGAGGGCGGCCTGGACATCGAGCCAATCTTCCCCACCCCAGTCGCCGCGAACCAGGTTGGCGAAGCGGCGACCATACGTCCCGGACCCTCGCGGATTGCTGGAGACGACGATGATGCCCGCATTCGCGAGCACCGCCGCGCTCTTCCCGAAGCCGTATCCGAAGGCGCCGTGCGGGCCGCCATGGACATCGAGCACGACCGGGTATTGCCTTGCTTCATCGAAGTCGGGCGGGAAGGTGACCCAGTAGTCGATCGTCTCGCTCGCGCGCTCGACCGACGACTTCTCGAAGGTTCCGACCGGCGATTCCATGAAGAACGCATCGTTGAGATGAGTGACGATCTTTGATGAGCCGGTTTCGAGATCGAAAACGGTAAGTTCGCCAATCTTCAAGGGCGTCGAGAGGGTTTGGACGACGAACCTTCGGTCGAGATCCACGCTGAGGCCAGAATGCGTCGCCTCGAACCGCGTCACCTCGTCGATTGCGCCCGTGCCTGCGTGCACTTTCCACAATCCGCTAGCCCCGGCTTCGACTGCATGGATCAGGGTTGTTTCGTGGTCGAGCCAAACCGGTTGGGCAGGGCCGCCGAGCGTCGGGTAACCCGCCTCCGGCGAAAACGCCAAGTCGGAAGTCAGTCGACGCAGCGTGCCTTGAGCAACGTCATAGCGGAAGTAATCGGTTTGGGCGGTGTTCTGCTCATCGCCATCGAAAAAGATGATCGATCCGTCGGGCGACCAGCGATACGTGCCAACGGTCCAGTCCTCGTCGCCGACCAGCGTGACCACCCCGGTCTCGACGTCGACGATGCCAAGTTGCTGGTAAATGCCGTTGCGGTTAATCACTTTGACGGCGATGCGGCGATTATCGGGTGACCACTGAGGTTCGGTGTGATCGACGAGATTCGTGGTGACTTGTCGCGATGTGCCGCTCGCGACATCGGCGACCATCACCTGAAGTCGGGTGTTGTAGAGATATCCACGGTTGTCCTGCTTGTAGTCGAGCCGCCGAAACGCCCGGACTTTCGGGGTCTCGTCTGGGTCTTGGGGGACTTCGTCCGGATTGTCGGGATCGACCGGGAGCGTGTACGCAATTGCGTTCCCGTCAGGCGACCATGCCAGTGAGAGCGGATTGGCGGCGTGGCGGATGATCTCGCGGGATTCTCCACCGGTCACGGGCAATGCGCAGATGGTGTGCGGCTTGTCGCCGTCGCGCCTGGAGACGAAGGCGATCCGGGAGCCGTCGGGCGACCAGATCGGATTGGTGTTCGACTGGCCAGCGAATGTCAGTTGGGTTGGACTGCTTCCATCGATCCCGATTTGCCAGAGGTGGCTTGTGGACTTGAGCGTGTCGGCACTCGTTTCGGATTGCGAATAGACGATCTGGCTGCCGTCCGGTGAGACGGCGGGTTCGTTCGCGAATCGAATGCCGAAGATGAGTCGTTCCGGGCTCAAGAGCGACATGGAGAAATCTCTTTCATTGAATGACGATGGGCCAACCCGCGGTTCGGCCGCTACGAACTGATGGCGAGGCCGCACCATTCGATGGCGGTGACGGCGATCGTTTCAACGGCGACAAGCAGGTCGTCGATGCTGATCCATTCGTCGGCGCAGTGGACATAGTCGGTGTTGCCGGCGCCGTAGGTCACGGTGGGAATGCCGCCGATGTTCGTGAGCAAGCGCATGTCGAGCCCGGCGGTGATGCCCGTAAACTCGGGTTCCGATCCAGTTACGATCCTGTGTGCGGCGGCGACGGTTTGGGCAATCGGTTCGTCGCACGAGATCTCGCAGGATGCAAATTGACCGCCGAACCATTCCACCACCGGTGGATGGTCCCGTAACCAGTCGTCCCGGTTGGCGATGACGTCGATTCGTGCTTCGGCTTGGTCTTGCATCTCCTCGATGGTCTCCCCGGGAAGGAATCCGAGGCGTCCTTCGGCAACCAGCGACTCCGGTACAGTCGACGCCCAGGTTCCGGCCCGGACGAGCCCGGCGCTGATCGGGAACTTGTTCTCGAAGTGGTCGTAGAGGGGATGGGTCAGCGTCCGGTTGCGCTCGGCCTCCCATTCGAGGAGGTCGTGGAAGATCGGATAGAACTTCTCGACCGCCGAGACTCCCTTGAGGCGGTTGGCCCCGTGCGCCGATTTGCCAGTGACGGTAATCCGAAACACCAACGAGCCTCCGTGGGCAATCACGATTTCGAGATCGGTAGGTTCGGAGATGACGGCGGCGTCGCCGCGATGACCCCGCAGCATGGTGGAGAGGGCGCCGAGGCCGCCGTTTTCCTCGCCGACGCTGGAGGCAAGGAGGAGGTCACCGGTAAGGTTCACACCAACGTCATCGAGGGCGTCCAACGCGGCGATATGGGTGGCAATGCCGCCTTTCATGTCGGCGGCGCCTCGGCCATAAATGCGGCCGTCGGCAACCTCGCCGGACGGATTCCGGGTCCAAAGGCCAAGATCCCCGTTATCGACGGTGTCGATGTGGCCGTGGAGCATCAGCGATCGGGCACTTGAGTTATCGGCGCCGGTGCGGGTTCCGACGAGGTTTGGGCGATTTTCGTAGGAATCCTGCTCCCCGACATGGACGAGGTAGTCGGCGATCTCTTCCCGGGTCGCCTCCCAACGATCGATCCGGAGACCACGACTAGCGTAAATGCGCTCGACGACGTCCTGGACGGCGCCTTCGTCGTTCGTCACGCTCGGGACGGAGACGAGGTCGACCAGCAGGCGGACGATGTCGTCGCGTTTTGCGGCAACAGCCTCATGAATATCATTGGCCAGTTTTGGGGTGACGTTTGCCATAGGGTGCTCCGGTCAAGCTGAGGAACGAGGGAGGGAGACGGCTCCGGCCGACATGTTTGACGTGGAAGAGAAGATTTCTCGTTCCTCGAAATGACAATCGGGCGAAGTGACATTCGGGTCAGGCGCCCAGCCCGTCTGATGGCAAGGTGGTGAGCACCTCGGGGTTGACGATGACCTCCGGCATCTTGCCGTGCAGCACATCAATCAGGTTGTTCGCGGCCAGCTCGGCCATTGCGTCCCGGGTCGTCACCGTCGCCGAGGCGATATGCGGAACGACTATGCAGTTGGGGAGCGAGATCAACGGGTGATCGACGGGCAGCGGCTCAGGGTCGGTGACATCGAGTCCAGCCGCGAAAATCTCATCGGTTCGCAGGGCGATGACCAGAGCGTCGGTGTCGACGACAGGACCGCGCGAGGCGTTGACCAGGACGGCTGTCTGCTTCATCAAGCCCAGTTCTCGGCTTCCGATCAGTTTTTGCGTTTCAGGCGTCAAGGCGACGTGGAGCGAAACGAAATCCGATTGCTGGAGAAGTTCGTCCAAAGAGACATAGGTGATGTTGAACTCCTCGGCCGCCTTGGAATCTTCATAGGCATCATTGGCGAGAATTCGCATGTTGAACCCGGTGGCCATGCGCGCCAGTTCCTTGCCGATGCGGCCGAAGCCCACGATCCCGAGTGTGGCGCCAGCGATATCGTGCCCCAGCAGCAATTTTGGTCCCCACGTTTGCCACTTACCTTCCTCGACGTAGCGGGCGGCCTCGACGACCCTGCGCGCCGCCGAGACCAGCAGTGTGAAGGCGAACTCGGCCGTCGCCTGGGTCAGCACTCCCGGCGTGTTGCAGACCGCGACGTTTCGGGCGGTTGCGGCATCGACATCGACGTTGTCGTAGCCAACGGCAAAATTGCTGACGACCTTCAGCGTCGGATGGCGATCCAGCACGTCGCCGTCGATGATGTCGGTGAGCAGGGTGAGGGCGCCGACGACGCCATCGAGTAAACCATCGAGTTCATCTGGCGTGGGCGGCATGTCGCTCTCCCACAGCCGAACCTCGCAGGCGTCGCGCAGGAGTTGTAACCCGGCTTCGGGGATCAATCGGGTGACAGCTACACGTGGTCGTTCGGGCATCGGGATTGCGCTCCTCCGGGCGGGCGGTTTTCAATGATCCTATCTGTGAGCACTTGTACCGAGATTTGGCGGAGGAGGCAAGGGGTTAGTGCGGGAAACTACGGACGTTGCGCGGGAGCGCCGCTTTGAGAACAAGCGGCGCCTGCATCGAACCGCTCGCGGGTGAACGGCTCTCTTTTCACCAAAGAGGCGTCATGCATCCTGGCGAGCGGTGGCTTTCGGGGCGACGGCCCCGGCGCGCTCTTCTTCCCGAAACCTGGTGTTGAGGTGGACTGGATGCTGTTCCGCCTTGGAGCGGACGCGGAGATTGACCATTTCGACGATGACGCTGAAGGCCATCGCGCTGTAGATGTAGCCCTTCGGGATGTGATGACCGAAGCCTTCGGCGACGAGCGCGGTGCCGATCAGGATCAGGAAAGCCAACGCCAACACCTTGACCGTCGGATGCTGCTCGACGAAGTCCGAGATCGGCTTGGCGGCAATCATCATGACGCCCACAGCAATGATCACGGCCGCAACCATCACCGCGATGTCGTCAGCCATGCCCACTGCCGTGATCACCGAGTCGAGGGAAAAGACGATGTCGATCAGTATGATCTGGACGATGACCCCGGCGAACGAGGCCACCGCCCTTTCAGTTTGGGTCGCTTCATGGCCTTCGAGCTTCTCGTGAAGCTCGGACGTGGCTTTGAAGAGCAGGAAGAGACCGCCGATGAGCATGATCAGGTCGCGACCCGAGAATTCGTGCCCGAACAATTCGAACCAGGGGGCGGTGAGCCCGACCAGCCAACTGATCGCGAAGAGCAGGGCGATCCGCATCAGCATCGCCGCGCCCAGTCCCACCGTGCGGGCCTTATCGCGTTGTTCCGGCGGCAACTTGTTCGAGAGGATCGAGATAAAGACGACGTTGTCGACACCCAGGACGATTTCGAGAGCGGTAAGCGTCAGCAGCGCAGTCCAAATCGTCGGGTCGCTTATCCATTCCATAGGAGAGTGAGGTCCTTCCGAGCGGGCCGTGAAACTTTCCGTTTCCCACGCCGCAGGGGTCGCGGACGCAAGTCAACACGCACTATAGAGCAAATTCGGGCGCCGGAAACAGGAAAATCGCGCATGTCTATGGATGGGCGTTCGCGGCGGCGATAGAGATGTCTCGACTGCGCTCGACATGACGTGGTGGAACGCATGGTATCACGTGAGACAGGAGCGTGAAGGATTTCACATGACGTAGAATCCACCGTGGAGGGGAGTATTCCTTTTCAGGCCGGCGTCGTCAATACGGATGGATCCCACACTTCGCTCTGGACGGGTTGTGGATCCTCCCGGCGCCGCCCATCGCCAAGCCAGGGGGCCGCGATGGAAGAGACCTCCTGTCGGTTGAGTCAACCACACTGGAGGGTTCTCTGTGGATGTCCCGTTTTGGGTCTGGGCGGCGACCATCGCTGGCATTGTCGGCCTGTTCGTTTTCGATTTCTTCGCGCACTTGCGCACCCCGCACGAGCCATCGATCAGGGAAGCGGCCACCTGGACCACGTTTTTTGTGGCGCTCGCTGTAATCTTCGGGTTCGCGATGTGGCTGATCTCGGGGAGTCAGCTCGGGCTGGAGTTCTTCGCCGGCTACCTGACCGAGTACAGCCTCTCGATCGACAATCTCTTCATCTTTATCATTATCATGGCCTCATTCGGCGTTCCGCGCATCTATCAGCAAAAGGTGCTGATGATCGGGATCGCGATCGCCCTCGTGATGCGCGGCATCTTCATCGCGCTGGGCGCGGCCGTGATCGAGAATTTCAGCTGGGTGTTCTATCTCTTCGGGGCGTTCCTGCTGTTCACCGCCTGGAAACTGGCGGAGCAAGGCGACCACGACGAGGAGTACCACGAGAACGCCGCGATCCGGTTCGTGCGGCGAATCCTGCCCACCAGCGAGCAGTACGTCGGCGACCGGATGATCGCGAAGATCGACGGCAGGAGGATGATCACGCCAATGGCGATCGTGATGCTGGCGATCGGGTCCACCGACCTGCTGTTCGCGTTCGATTCGATCCCGGCGATTTTCGGCCTGACTCAGGAGCCGTACATCGTATTCACGGCGAACGCGTTCGCGCTTTTGGGTTTACGGCAGCTCTACTTCCTGCTGGGCGGGCTGCTCACGCGGCTGGTTTACCTCTCGATCGGCCTGGCCGTGATCCTCGCGTTCATTGGCGCGAAGCTGGTGATCCACGCGATGCACGAGAACGAAGTGCCATTCATCAACGGCGGCGAGCACATCACGGTCATCCCGGAAATCCCGACGCTCCTCTCACTCGCCTTCATCATCGTCACGATCGGGATCACCGCCTGGCTGAGCCTGCTGAAAACCCGCTCCGACGAACGGAACGGAATATCCCAATCGGTCAGCTAATGGGTTTGATCAAGCGACCCCGACAAAAATGTTGGGACGAACCCCCGGTCCTGAAAGACGCCTAACCAACCGCATGACAGGGGTTGTCCGCCCGGACGACAAGACTGCACGGCCAGCGGTTCAAACGCCCTCGACAGGAGGTTCGAAATGTCCGACGTTCAGCCGCTGCTCTATATCGACGACATTGAATCCGCGATTGCGTTCTACCGGGATCGGCTCGGGTTCGACGTGAACGTCTTCGGGCACGACGCGGAGGGCCGCGCCTCGACTTGCCTCGTCCAGTTGGAGGACGCCAGGTTCCTCGTGTCCCGCGAGCCCTCGTTTGCGGGCGCCACGGGCGGCGGGGTCACCCTTTACTTCCACCTCGATGCGCCGGTCGACCTCTATGCCGACCGCTTCCGGGGGGCGGATGGCGTGCAAGTGGCGCAGGAACTGACAGACCAAATGTGGGGCGACCGGACGTTCACGATCCGTGATCCGTGGGGGTACACCCTCCTCTTCAGCAGCGTTGCGAATAGCGCCTGATGGCACGGACTTTGGGAATTGATTGCTTGAGCCCGGCGGGATCTGACCAACGATGGCGATCCGGCTCCTTCGCGGTCTCGATTCGGACCAGAATCCCCGCGATCTGCACGCATCGGGCACACCCGCATGGCGTCTCCGTGGGGCCTGGCCAGGCCCCGCGGTCCGTGCTGGAAGTCCCCAATTGGATTCCCCCTCTAACATACAAGGAATCCCCCGCGAAGCGGTATCCCCCGAAACCACGATACCAGCTGCGCCGGGGGATGTCTCGCTGGCGCTCGACATGACGGATGTTGTGTGCAATTCAGGGTTGACATACCACGAAGCGTAACCTTCAATCGCCGAGAGCCGTTTGGAACCTATTTGTTTTATGGCGTTTATAATAAAGCCATGCAAAACGTCCAGTCCGGCGATCGGGGTTCTACTACCAATGTGGGAGGGGCTTGATGTCATTACAACTCAAAGCACTCTGCTTTGAGGCGAACGATCCTCTTCGTCTCGCGGGCTTCTGGGCCAATGCTTTGGGCTGGGAAATCCATGACGAGATCTCTGGTAAGGTCGAGCTCGCACCAACGGACGGAACTCGCTTCAGCATCGCTTTTCTCCCGGCGACACTAGAGAAGAAACAGGGCAAGAACCTTCTTCATCTCGATCTGACAACCACGTCCAACGATGACCAGACAGAATCGGTCGAGAAACTCCTCGCTCTGGGCGCCCGCCACATCGATATCGGTCAGCAACCAGACGAGCCTCATGTTGTGCTTGCCGACCCCGAAGGCAACGAGTTCTGCATTATAGAGCCCGACAACTCCTTTCTGGCCGGTTGCGGCCGCCTCGGATCAATTACGTGCGACGGTTCGCGAGAGGTTGGATATTTCTGGAGCGAAGCGCTCGGATGGCCGTTGGTCTGGGATCAGGACGAAGAAACTGCGATCCGCGCCCCGGATGGCACTGGCCCCTTTATCACCTGGGGTCCGCCGGTTCCTCCAAAGGTCACGAAAAACAGGCTCCATCTCGACATAGCTCCGCCATCGAAGGATGATCTGCCGGTCGAGGTTGACCGTCTTATCTTCTTGGGGGCGAGCCACGCAGACACTGGTCAGGGTGATGGTTATAAGGTCGTCATGCTCGACCCCGACGGCAACGAGTTCTGCGTTCTAACACCTTGGTAACCTTTAGAAGTGAGTTGTATGGATCAAGCCAATGGAGATCGAGGACGGCATCAGCTTCATAGGTTTATGTTCAGTTATTCGAGATTGGTGAAGTGGCATCACGGCGCACGAGCGAGGAGGGCCAAGCGCTCTTGACCCAACTGGCCAGCGAAGCCTGAAGGCTGACCCGGGTGTGGTGCAAGCACGCGCATGGCGTACGGGCGGACCCCGGCACGGGAGACCTCTGGCACACCGGAATGCAGGGTCGTCCGCCCTCGATGTGGGCGTGCCTGGATGGGCGGACAACAGGATCGGCAATACCCGGTGACGACACGGGTTGACGCCGGTCGATCCAGGTCCGCCCGTACAAAGATCTCCCAGCACTTCTTGAATGATTATATCCGACCCATTTAGTCTCATATACTTGGCGCAGGCGAGGTGTCTGGCGTCCCGGAGCGTGGTCGGGCTTTTGTGGAAACCCGACTGGCCTGATATACTTTGGACGTTGGTAACGAGACTTATTCTCAGGTAGCGCCAACAGCGTCGCCCGACGGCGCCAGACCCGAGTGCGGAAACGGGTCAATCTGGAAGGACCGCGGCATGGTCGCCGAGAAAATCACCGGCTATCGAAACACAACCCAGCGCGCCGTGATCCTGGCCGAGGTCGAGTCGTACGACGGTCACCTGACTGCCGGCGAAATTTTCGAACGGGTGCGGCGTCGCTATCCGACGATTGCCTACGGCACGGTCTACCGCACGCTCCACCTGCTCGCCGAGCACGGTCTGATTCAGGAACTTACGTTCGCCGATCAGGCGAGCCGGTTCGACAAGCGGGTCGATCGCCACGATCACGTGCATTGCACGGTCTGCGGCGTCATCATCGATGTCGATGTGCCGGTGGCCCTGATGGCGACCCACGTCGCCGAAGAGCAATCGGAGTTCATCATTACCAGTCATCACACGGTTTTCAATGGTCTGTGCCGCGAGTGCCGGACCGCGAAACGCATTGGTCAGCGAGTTGAAGTCGAGGTTGTGCACGCCGGTTGACAGCAGCCACAACCACCATAACGGTCACGCACGTGTGAGACGTCGCATCAACGGGAGGGTTTACGCGAACACCATGACGGATTCCAACAAGGCGCCAATGTTTGAGATCGAGAACCTGCACGCTTCCATTGACGATAAGGAAATCCTTGCCGGGGTAGACCTGACCGTCAACGCGGGTGAGGTGCACGCGATCATGGGTCCCAACGGGTCCGGCAAGAGCACGCTGGCCAATGTGCTGGCGGGCAACCCAGCGTATGAAGTGACCGAAGGGTCGGCCCGATTCTTCGGTGCGGACATCCTGGAGCTGGCGCCGGAAGAACGAGCGCACCTCGGCATCTTCCTGGCCTTCCAGTACCCGACCGTGATTCCGGGTGTGTCGATGGCCAACTTCCTGCGAATGGCGGTGACGAACACGAAGAAAGCGCGCGCCGCGCAGAGTGGCGGCGAAGTCGTTCCATTCACGCCGCGCGAATTCCGCCGCCTGATGAAGGAAAAGATGGCGCTTCTGCATATGGACGATTCCTTTGCCACCAGGTACCTGAACGAAGGCTTTTCCGGTGGCGAAAAGAAACGGGCCGAAATTTTGCAATTGGCGTTGCTCGAACCAACCCTCGCGATTCTCGACGAGACTGACTCCGGTCTCGATATCGACGCCCTCCGCGTGGTTTCCCAGGGCGTCAATAACCTGATGAACGCCAACATGGGGATGCTGCTGATCACCCACTATCAGCGCCTGCTCAATTACATCACGCCGCACTTCGTCCACATCATGATGGGTGGCCGCGTGGTGCAGAGCGGCGGTCCGGAACTGGCGCACGAACTCGAATCCAAGGGCTACGAGAAGCTCAAGGCCGAATTCATCGCGGCGTAGGATTTGCAACGGGCCGGTCGGTTCGACGCGGGCCGAGACAAGGTCGGTAGCCCTACGTAAACGCATCACCAACAAAGGAGCACCCAGATGGTTGCACAGGTCGATATCGGCGAATACAAATATGGCTTCCACGACACCGAAGATTATGTGTACAAGTCCGAAAAGGGCTTGAGCCGCAAGGTCGTAGAAAACATCTCGCACATGAAAAGCGAGCCGGATTGGATGCGGGAGTTCCGCCTCAAGTCGCTCGACCATTTCGAAAAGCGTCCAATGCCGAACTGGGGCAGCCCGGTGCTCCACGAACTCGACTTCGACGACATTTACTACTACATCAAGCCGTCCGACAGTATCGGCAAGACCTGGGATGAGGTGCCTGCCTACATCAAGGACACGTTCGAAAAGCTCGGCATTCCGGAGGCGGAACGAAAGTTCCTCGCTGGCGTCGGCGCCCAGTACGAATCCGAGGTCATCTATCACTCGTTGCGCGAAGATCTCGAACAGCAGGGTGTGATCTTCCTCGACATGGATTCCGCGGTGCGCGACCACCCGGACATTGTCAAGCAGTACTTCGGCACGATCATCCCTTACGCCGACAACAAATTCGCCGCGCTTAATTCGGCGACATGGTCGGGAGGATCGTTCGTCTACGTGCCGGAAGGGGTGCGCGTTGAAGTGCCGTTGCAGGCCTATTTCCGCATCAACGCCGAGAATATGGGCCAGTTTGAGCGGACGTTGATCATCGCCGCTCCCGGTTCGTACGTGCACTATGTTGAAGGCTGCACGGCCCCGACGTACACGACCGACAGTCTCCACTCGGCGGTCGTCGAGATCGTCGTTCAGGAGGGCGCCCGGGTTCGCTACACGACGATCCAGAATTGGTCAAAGAACGTCTACAACCTCGTCACCAAGCGCGCCGCGGCCTACAAGGACGCGACGATGGAGTGGGTCGATGGCAACCTCGGCTCCAAGGTGACGATGAAGTATCCGGCGGTCTGGATGATGGAGCCCGGCGCTCGCGGCGAAGTGCTTTCGGTGGCCTTTGCCGGCGACGGCCAGCACCAGGATGCGGGAGCAAAAATGGTCCACGCCGCGCCGAACACGTCATCGCAGATCACGTCCAAGTCGATCTCGAAGGGGACAGGGCGCTCCTCGTACCGCGGCTTGGTGAAAGTCCACAAGGGCGCCGAAAACGTCAAGAGCAACGTGGTGTGCGATGCGCTGCTGCTCGACGAGACCAGCAAGACCGACACCTACCCGTACATGGAAATTGAAGAAGAGCGCGTTTCGATCGGCCACGAGGCGACCGTTTCGAAGGTTGCAGAAGAACAGATCTTTTATCTCAAGAGCCGTGGCTTGAACGAAACCGAGGCGATGAGCATGATCGTCAACGGCTTCATCGAGCCGATTGCCAAAGAGTTGCCGCTGGAGTATGCAGTCGAGCTCAATCGCCTGATCCAACTCGAGATGGAAGGTTCGGTCGGTTAGTCGAGGCAGAAATACCGTAGGGGAGGGCCTGCGTGCGCTCCCGTTTGCCGCGGGCGGACACAAGGTCCGCAACCCTACGAGACGCTGGATTCGTAGGGGCGGCTCCTGTGGCCGCCCGCCATCCGATCGGCCGCATCGAGGTATCAATGGAAGCAATCGCCCAGATCAAACCAAACGGCGCCACGGATCTCGCGAATTTCACGCGTGATGCCGTAGTCGCTCTCTCGCACGCGAAAGGTGAACCCGAATGGGTGCTTGAGCAACGCCTCGCGGCGTGGGAGACGTTCGAATCGTTGCCGATGCCGGCCCGCTCCGATGAGGAGTGGCGCCGCACCGACTTGCGACGCCTTAAGCTCGACCGGTTCGCGCCGGTCCTCGGCGCCGCCGAGCGGGTGAATTCGTTGGAGCAACTCACGACCGTTTCCGATGCCTCGCATTCACTCCAGTTTGGCGAAAGCAGTCAGCGCGCCGGAATCGTCGTCAGCAAGGACGGCGGCATCGCCTACGCGGACGTCGCGCCGGAGGTCACCGCCCAGGGCGTGATCTTCACCGATCTTGACACGGCGATTCAGCAGCATCCCGAACTGGTCAGGGCGTCCTTCGCGACTGAAGCCGTACCAGCGTCGTTCGGCAAGTTCGAGGCGCTGCACGCCGCGTTCTGGCAAACCGGCTGCTTCCTCTACGTACCGAGAGGCGTGGCGATTGAGTTGCCGTTTCGTTCGTTCGCGATCGACACCAAGGTCGGTCAGGCGACGTTCACTCATTCGCTTGCGGTAGTGGAGGAAAGCGCAGAGGCATTCCTCGTTGACGCTTTCCAATCCGAGACGCAGGAGGACGCAACGTTCACCTCAGCAGTAGTGGAGCTGATCCTCCGCCAAAACGCCAAACTGCGTTATGTCCAGGTCCAGGATTGGGGTCGCCACGTTTGGAACTTCATGACCGAGCGCGCGACACTGGGCCGCGATGCCGAACTGAAGTCGCTGCAGGTGACGCTGGGCTCGAAATTCACCAAGAACTCGATCGGGGCGCACTTGCGCGGCGAGAATGCACTGGCCGAGATGCTCGGCATTTTCTTTGCCGATGGCGACCAGTTTTTCGATCATCACACCTGGCAGTTGCACGAATCGCCATACGCCACCAGCGACCTTGAGTTCAAGGGCGCGCTCAAGGAGCGGGCCCGCTCGGTTTATTCCGGTTTGATCAAGGTTTCCGTGGGCGCGCAACGGACCGATGCCTACCAGCAGAACCGGAACCTGGTGCTCAGCCGCGAGGCGCGGGCCGACACGATTCCGAACCTCGAGATTGGCGCCAACGACGTCCGTTGCACGCACGGCGCAACCGTTTCCCAGGTCGAGGAAGAGCATCTCTTTTACCTCGAATCGCGCGGCATCCCCCGCTCCGAGGCGCAAAAGCTGATCGTCGAAGGGTTCTTCCGGCCCGTGATCGACCGCATTCCGGTCGAGGAAATCCAGGGATTCCTGGAAGGCGCGATCGCGGCCAAGGTCGGGTATTAGGGAGAACGGCCGGCCCCTCACCACATGTCTCGTCGGGGCGGACTAGCTGGCGCCAACACCAAATCGCCACCGTCGCCCTGAGCGCACCGACGGGTCGCCGCCCGATGCGTTTCCGACGAATTCGGGGTCAGGAGACGCCCCGCGGATGCGTCCGCCGACCCAAACCGACTTGGCCGCATCCACGAGGACCGGGATTTTCCTTCGTTCGACTTCGCTCAGGACCAGAATGACGGATGTTTGAGGCGTCAATTCGCCGCTCTGGACGATGTACCTACATGTCGCGGGTGGTTGGATTGAGACTCCGGAGGAGCAAGGGATGGCCATCGACACAACCACATATTTTCCGGTGGATGTGACTGAGGTGGCCGAGCTTCTTGATGGCGCCCGGATTCGAACCGACTTTCCGGTGCTGAACCAGGAACCACGACCCGGCAAGCGCCGTTTGGCATTCCTCGACAGCGCCGCCAGCTCGCAGAAGCCGCGGGTCGTGATCGATGCCCTCACTGCCTATTACGAGCACTACAATGCCAATATCCACCGCGGCGTGTACGATCTGTCGGAACTCGCGACCCTCCGCTACGAGGAATCCCGCAAGGCGATTGCGACGTTCATCAATGCCGCTTCGGCGCGTGAATGCATTTTTGTGCGCAACACGACTGAGGCGATCAACCTCGTCGCCCACAGTTGGGGACGGACGAACATTGAGGCCGGTGACCTGATCGTATTCACGACAATGGAGCATCACTCCAACATCGTGCCCTGGCAATTGATTGCTGACGAGAAGGGCGCGCGCCTCGGCCATGTTCGGATCACGCCGGACGGCCGCCTGGATCAGGGACACTATGCCGCGCTGCTCGGCCGAGAACCGAAGCTGGTGGCCTTCACGCATGTCAGCAACAGCCTTGGCACGGTGAATCCGGTCAAGGAGATGGTCGCCCTGGCTCACGCCGCCGGGGCCGTGACGGTGGTCGATGCCGCCCAGAGCGTGCCGCACATGGCGGTCGATGTTCAGGACCTCGAATGCGACTTCCTGGCGTTTTCCGGGCACAAGATGCTGGGTCCGATGGGCGCGGGAGTGCTTTACGGCAAGAAGCGCTTACTCGACGCGATGCCGCCGTTCCTCGGCGGTGGAAGCATGATCCGCAAGGTCACGCTGGGGGCCACGACGTGGGCCGATGTCCCGGCGAAGTTCGAGGCCGGGACGCCGGCGGTCGGCGATGCGATAGTGCTGAGCGTGGCCGCGGATTATCTTTCGCGATTGGGCATGGAGCGGGTCTGGCGGCACGAGCAGGACCTGATCGGATACGCGCTCGAACGCATCCGCGAGGTTCCTGGACTGAAGGTGATTGGGCCGCAGGATGCGTGCGACCGCAGCGGTGTGCTCTCGTTCGCGTTCGACGAGATTCACCCGCACGATGTGGCCGCGATCCTGAACGAAGACAGTGTCGCCGTGCGCGCTGGTCACCATTGCACCCAGCCACTGATGGCGGCGCTCGATGTGGTGGCGACAACCAGGGCAAGTTTCTATGTTTACAACGACGAGCACGATGTCGATCGGTTAATCGAAAGCCTCCACCGCGTGGTTGAAGTCTTTCGGTAGCAGGGGCTGGTTCGGTGCGATGCCGGAGAATGGAACGATCACGATGATGAATATCGCGGAAGACAGCATCTACAGGGAAATCATCCTTGAGCACTACAAGAATCCCTCGAACAAGGGCACGCTCGATCCCGCCGATTTCACCTATGAGGATGTCAATCCGCTGTGCGGCGACGAAATCCGGATCGATGTGCGGATCACTGACGATCGCGTTTCCGAAATCAGGTTTTCGGGTCGTGGTTGCGCCGTGAGCCAGGCGTCTGCTTCGATCCTGACCGAGATGGTCGAGGGAATGTCGCTGGACGCAGTCAAGTCGCTCGGGCGCGACGAGCTGCTTGAGGAAATCGGGATTCCGGTGAGTCCGGCCCGCATGAAATGCGCAATGCTCGGATTGAAGGTGCTGAAGGCCGGCGTCTACGGCATCGACCACGCGAATGCGGCGGTCGACGACGATTGAACGAGAGCGGGCATTATCACCACCGCATCACGGGAGGACAGGGAGAACACGCAGGTCCTTCCCTACGAATACCGGCATTCGATGGGAGACCATGTCAGAGCATTTTGTAACGGTGGCGAAGAAGGGGTTCCTGGAGCCGGGCGAGTTGATGTACGTCGAAGTCGACGACGAGCCGGTATGCCTGATTAACCTCGACGGGGAGCTGCACGCCCTCAATGACATGTGCACCCACGAAGAGGCATCGCTTTCCGATGGCACAATCGATGGCGACGAGATCGAGTGCCCGCTTCATGGCGGGGTGTTCAACATTCGCACGGGAGAGCCTGTGTCGTTCCCGGTGGTGGTCGCAAACGAGAAGTATGCGGTGCGGATCGTCGGCGACGAGGTTCAGGTGTCGGTCAGGAAGTAGGCCCCGGTGGTGTCGTGAGAGACCTTACGATACCTCGCTCCTCGGAATGACAACACCTCCTCCGGGATACACCAGGTCGGCGGCGATGCCGAGATGAGAGCATGGTCTGTCTCGAAGTGCATCGGTACTACGAAGGTACGTTAGTCCGGAATTACGATATTGCCGAGATCGGCCTCTTCCGGTGGGTATTGCGGGTCCATCTCTTCGAGGGTGTCGGCGATGACTTTGGCGACTACCAGGTTTCGATGCCACTTCTTGTTGGCGGGCACGACGAACCACGGCGCATGCGGTGTGGCGCATTTGTTGATGGCGTCCTCGAAGGCGGCGCGATACTCATCCCAGAGGGTGCGATCGGCCAGGTCCCCGACGGCGAACTTCCAGTGCTTTTCGGGATCATCGAGTCGTTCCTGAAGCCGTTCCTTCTGCTCATCACGGGAGATATTGAGGAAGAACTTGAGAATCCGGGTCCCGTCGTTGGCTAGCAGCCGCTCGAAATTGTTGATTTCATCGTAGCGGCGGTTCCAGACGGCCTGGTCGACCAGTTCCTTGACCCGAACGACCAGCACCTCCTCGTAATGGGAACGATTGAATATGCCAATCATGCCTTTGGCCGGCGTGAGGTGATGATACCGCCAGAGCGCGTCGTGAGCAGACTCCTCTTCGCTTGGCACGCCGAACGACCAGACGCGACATCCCTGGGGGTTGACGCCTTTGAACACATTCCTGATGACGCCGTCCTTGCCTCCAGTGTCGGTTGCCTGAAATACGATCAGGAGACTTTGGGAGTGCTCGGCGTAGAGCCGCTCCTGCAAGCGGATGATGCGATCGCGCTCTATCTTGAACAAGGCGTTGCCCTCAACCTTGTCGCGAACGGCGCCAGTTTCGTCAGGATCGAGTGTCTCAAGATCGATTTTCGTTGAACCATCGACATGGATGATCGTCATGGTTGCCGGATTCCTTGTTGGTCGACGAGCGGGACGCCGTTCGTTACAGGGTGGGCCAGGAGGGACCTGGGCAGCGAAAAGGCGGCGCCATTGCGGCGCCGCCTTCGAGAATCCAGATTGAGCGCCATCGCTTCCGTCCCAGTGTGGGGAGGTTGTTGTGGGCGCGGATGAAAACCGCGAAGCTGATGAATCGGCTATGAATTGACGATCAACAGAATCAGCAGAAAGAGGGCAACGAGTCCGACGATCGATAATCCTCGGACCATTACGTCTTCGCGGGTCAACACGTCGGCATTCCGACGTTCATTTTCAGTCATAACGTGATCGGCTCCCCAGCCTACAGACTGCGTACCTGGTTGCGCGTGCGGGCACGAACATCCAACAGCCTGATTTACCCCTACAAGTGCCGGCGGTGCGTACGAATCGATTCCCTCAAATCGACTCATGCAGAGTGTACGTACGTGTGGCACGCGACGCTATTGAGAATAGCCGTATCGTGCCGCCATGTCAATCAAACGCTTGGCCCCTCTGAATGGTTTCGGATCAGCAGGAAGGACCAAATGGGGTGGCGATCTGCGTACGTTCGCGGCGACAACATTACTCCGCGCATCCCTTGGACGTTGAGATTCCCTTCAGACTCAGGGATTCTCATTGCGACAGGTGTTGTTGCAGTGCTCACCGGCCAGTTGTTTCTGAATATCGGAACTCCTATCGTCCATCGGACCGGGATCGATGTCGCTCATTCTGGGACGATTGTTGTTGCCTTACTTTCTTGTCTTGGCGTCACAGGCGATCAAACGCTTGCCTCGATCCGGATCGCGGCCGAATGATTGCCCCGAAGCGAAGTCGAACTGGTCGACAATGTGCGCCCGCGATTGACTGCGGCAGAGTCGCTCGACACATGCCAATAAGTTATCCGGAGTTCTGACGAGACTTTGTCGAGTCAAACTCAAGCGATCAATTGCAGACGAGGCGGCCAGACTTTCCGGACGGCAACGGCCCTTGACATCGCGGGAATAGCGGACGACAACACGAGCGCGCATGGCAGTTGGGCCGAAATCGTGACGTCCACCGATCGAACGCTTGAAGGATAGGCGCCACATGAAATCATTCAACGGTCTTGGAACCCACCTCGGCAATCTGAGCCGGTTGTCGAATGCCGAAACCCGCTCGATCAGCCCGGAAAATTTCAGCGGAGCCAAAGGCGCCGGCGGGATGTTGACCGAAGGTCCAGCGGCGAATGCGGCCCGTGAACTCGGTCAGGGCTGGAAGGTTTCGCCATTCATCAACATCGAACCATGGGAAACCGCGACGATCGCCGAGATTGAGGGACCCGGCGCGATCCAGCACATCTGGCTCACCGTGCACCCAACCTGGTGGCGACGCCTGGTGCTCCGGGTCTATTGGGACCACGAAGAGACACCCTCGATCGAGACGCCGCTGGGCGACTTCTTCGCCAATGGCTGGTGCGAACGCTGCAATATATCGTCGATGCCAGTGGTGGTCAATCCGGCGGGCGGCTTCAACAGCTATTGGCAAATGCCGTTCCGCGGGCACGCGCGAATCGAGATCGAGAACTTGACGCCGGATCGCACCGGCGGGCTCTACTATCAAGTCACGTACGCGTTGACCGACGCGCCGGACGACTGCGCCTACTTCCATGCGCAATGGCGACGTTCGAACCCACTTGGGTACATGGATGTTCACACCCTGCTCGACGGCGTGCGGGGTCAAGGTCATTACGTAGGCGCCTACATCGCGTGGGGCGTCAACAACACTGGCTGGTGGGGCGAGGGCGAGATCAAGTTCTACATGGATGGAGATACGGAGTTTCCGACAATCTGCGGAACCGGGACCGAGGACTATTTTGGCGGCTCCTGGAATTTTGAGCACCCAACGGGCGAGTACGGCGTGTACTCGACAGCATGGCTTGGTCTGCCGCAGGTGATCAAGCCGGACGGGCTGTATCGCAGCCAGCAGCGGTTCGGGATGTATCGCTGGCACGTGCCGGACCCGATCCGGTTTAGGGACGAGCTGCGGGTGACGATCCAGGCGTTGGGCTGGAGGTCCGGTATCGACGGCCAGAAGCGCTACCTTCCATTACAGGACGATATTGCCTCGACCGCGTTCTGGTATCAAAGTGAACCGCATGCACCGTTTCCGGAGATTGGGAATGCCAACCGGCTGGAAGTTGTCTAAAGTATCGGCACGACACTTGGTTCCTCCACCACGAATTGCTCATCGGGAGATCTGCACCAGAGATGGCCGACACATCGAGACGCAAAGTGCTCATCACTGGAGCGGGCGGCAGAATTGGCGCCTCGCTCACGACACACCACGCCGGGACCTACGATCTACGACTCCATTTCCGACGCATTCCCGACGACTTGGGGGATGGGATCGATGCAGTCGCGGCAGACATCACGAATCTGGAGGAAACGCTCCCAATCGCCGAGGGCATTGACACCATCTGGCACCTGGCGGGCGATCCTCGGGTTCCGGCCAGCTGGGAAAGCGTGCACAGCAACAACATTCTGGGCGTCCGCAATGTTCTGGAGGCAGCCAGGTTGGCCGAGGTGCGGCGGGTGGTCTTCGCCTCCACAAACCACGTGATGGGCAAGTACGACCAGAATTCGGAATGGCCGGTATACAACGACATGCCGCAACGCCCGGACTCGTTTTACGGCGCCTCGAAGGCATTCGGCGAAACGCTGGGTCGCTATTATCACGATCAATGGGGGCTTGAATTCATTGCGCTGCGAATTGGCTGGTTCCGGCCGACGCCGGACATGACGAGCGATGTGGGCAGGGCGATGTGGCTGAGCCCGCGCGATGCCGCTCACGCGTTTCACTGCGCGTCCGAAACGGCCGTTCCTTATGGGGTGTTCTATGCGATTTCGGACAACCCGAATCGCCGTTGGGACCTGACTGACGCCATGCTCAAGATGGGGTACCGCCCCCAGGACGATTGGACCAGGTTCGAAGGACTCAGCGAAGCCATCGAACCGGGAGAGGGCGAGCATCCTTCCGGTGGGCCGGAGTAGGACCTGATGAATATTGACGGGGCGCCGTACCAGACGGAACGATCGGCGTTGCTCGCTCGGATAGTTGCGGCGCTGGAGTTCGCGGTGCAGTAGGCTTGCTCGTTGCGTCACCGCCACCCGCTGGCAAGGGCGCTTCATCTGCGCCCAAAACAACCCGGAGATCGCCTGGTGGATTCTTCGTCGCCGCCCAACCAGTCAAATCCTGACCCGGCGCCTGCCAGTGCACTATCGGAGTTCACTGTCGGTGGACGTCGGGCCTACGATCAGCGCAGCCCGGTGCGCTGGATCGTGTCGCACATCCTCCGGTTCCGATTGTTGCTGGCGGCGTTCCTGGTTGGCTCGGTCGCCGCAACGTTGCTCAACGGCGCGATTCCGGGCATTACTGGCGACGCAGTCGATGAGGTGCTCAATGGCACGGGAAACCGGCAGGCGGCGCTGCTCCGGATATCACTCATCCTGCTTGGGATCGTCATTCTCCGCGGCGTATTCGATGTGCTGGCCAGGTACGCGATCGAGGTGATGGCCAAACGGGTGGAACGCGACGCCCGGCTCGAGCTGTTCACGAGTCTTCTCGGCAAGAGCCAGACCTTTCACAACCGGCAACAGGTCGGCGACCTGATGGCGAGATCCACGAACGATGTCCGCCAGCTCGGATTCATGATGTCGCCGGGCGTCGACCTGATCTTCGATTCGATGCTGGCGCTGGCCGTGCCGTTCATCTTCATCGCCTTGATCGACGTGCAGTTGCTGTTTACGCCAACGCTCTTCGCGGTCGGCTTCTTCATCACCCTCCGGCTCTATATGAAGCAACTGGCTCCCGTATCTGACGAATTGCGAGCCAAATTCGGAGTGATGAACGCCGGCCTGAACGAGGCCGTGCGCGGGGTAGAGGTGATCAAGGCCACCGGCCAGGAACAACAGGAGCGCTCGAAGTTCAATCTCAGCGCGCGGCTGTACCGCGATCTTCAGGTGCTGCAGGGGCTTGTCCAGGCCCGATACTTGCCTACCCTTCTCTTGCCGGTGGCAATGGCGATGGCGATCCTGCACGGCGTGTACATGGTCGGCCAAGGCACGCTGACCATCGGCGAATTGATTGCCTACATCGGATTGCTGAACCTGCTTGGGTTCCCGACTTTCATCTCGACGTTCTCGTTCTCGATGGTGCAGATGGGGCTCTCCAGCGCCCAACGCATCCTCGCCCTGATGCGGGAGGAGACGGAACTCGATCAGAACGCGGGAGGCCACGTCGGGCAGATCGAGGGCGAGATCGTGTTCGAAAACGTCACCTTTGGGTACGGCGGCGATCCTGTCCTGAAGCACGTTTCGTTCCATGCCAAGCCAGGCGAAACGATCGCGATTGTCGGTGAAACCGGTTCTGGCAAGAGCACGTTGACCAAGCTCGTGAATCGCATCTACGATGTCGATTCGGGGCGGATCCTGATCGACGGCATCGACGTTCGCGAGTGGAACATGGATTCATTGCGTTCGCAAATCTCATTCATCGAGCAGGACGTGACCTTGTTTTCGCGCTCGGTCGCCGAGAACATCGGATTCAGCCTCGGACAGTCGGCGGACCGCGAGGAAATCGTCCGTGCCGCTCGCGACGCGCAGGCGCACGAGTTCATCGTCGCCCTCGACGAGGGTTACGAAACGACGATCGGCGAGCGCGGCGTGACCCTTTCCGGCGGGCAGCGACAACGCCTGGCGATCGCGCGGGCGCTTCTCACCTCACCGAGCGTGCTGGTGCTCGACGATTCGACGAGCGCGATCGACAGCGCCACCGAGGATGCGATCCAACGCGCGATCCGGCGCATCCTCGAGGGCCGCACGACGCTGCTGATCACCCACCGGCTCTCCCAGATCCGATGGGCGGACAAGGTGTTGCTGATTCGCAAGGGCGAGCTGGTGGCCACGGGTTCCCATGACGAGTTGTTGGCGCAGTCGCGCCTCTATCGTCGCATCTTTGCTCATTATGACGAGGTCAAGACATCGGAGTCAGCTCCCCTGGTCCCCCATGGCCCGGAATTCGTGGCTGCAGGACAAGACGGCGCCAAAGCGCATCGCGACGTGCCGGGCGACGGGCAGGAGTAATCCATGGGCTTCATCATGCACGGTCTTGATGCCGAGGATTATGACCGTCACTACACCGATCGCGAACTCCTGAAACGGATTGCCGGTTACTTCGAGCCCGCGCTGGGGGCGATGTCTGTCGTTGCGGTCCTGGTTCTGCTTAGCTCGGCGGCGAGCCTGGTTCCGCCGATTCTTGGTAGTTGGGGCGTCGACAGGATCATCAACGATGGCGCCCGTAGTGCAATCTGGATTCTTTTCTTCGGTTTCCTCGCGGCAGGCGTCGTCGGTTGGGCAATCAACTATGTCCGCCAATGGCTGACCGCCCGCGTCGTCGGCGATGTGGTGTTCAACCTGCGTCAGGATGCGTTTTCGGCGGTGATGGATCGCGATCTCTCGTTCTTCGACACCAATCCGTCGGGGAAGGTGGTCAGTCGCGTCACCTCCGATTCGGATGATTTTTCGACGGTCGTGACCCTGACGATGAACTTGCTGAGCCAAATTCTCCTGGTCGTGATCATCACGGCCGTTCTATTTACCCGAAACGTGACCCTGGCTTTCGTCGCGATTTCGATCACGCCGGTGTTCGCGCTGATGGCGATCGCCTTTCGCAAAGTCGCCCGCAACTCGACGCAACAAGCCCAGCGTTCGACCGCGGTCGTCAACTCCAGCATCCAGGAGGCAATGAACGGGATCGCGATCGCCAAGAACTTTCGGCAGGAGCGACGGCTTTATGACGAGTTCGAGCCGGTGAACAACCAGGCCTACAGTGTCACGCTGAGGCAGGGGCTTGTTTTTTCGGCGATCTTTCCGCTGCTCTTTTTCGTGGCTGGATTGGGCACGGTGCTGCTGGTGTACCTCGGAGGACGGGGACTGATCGCCGGGGAGATTTCGACCGGAGACTGGTTCCTCTTCTTCCAAAGCGTGATGCTGTTCTGGATGCCAATGACAAGCATTGCCTCGTTCTGGTCACAATTCCAGCAGGGGCTGGGAGCGTCGGAGCGGATTTTCGCCCTGATCGATGCTGAACCGGAGGTCGTCCAGATCGCCGATCGGCATCCGGGAAACGTCCGCGGTGAGATCGAGTTCCGTGATCTGACGTTCGCTTACGAATCGTACACGAAGGTGCTGCATGAGTTCAATCTCACCATTCCGGCGGGCGAGACGCTGGCGATTGTTGGACACACCGGAGCCGGAAAGTCAACGCTCGGCAAGTTGATTACCCGCTTCTACGAGTTTCAGGATGGCGACCTCCTGATTGATGGCCGAAGCATCCGTGACTTCGATCTTCCGGAGTACCGAAAGCAACTCGGGATGGTGCCACAGACACCATTCCTGTTTTCGGGTACGGTCGCCGACAATATTCGGTATCCCAAACCAGGGGCGACCGATGCCGAAGTGGCGGCGGCGGCCAACGCCGTTGGTCAGGGTGACTGGATCGAGTCGCTGCCCGATGGACTGGAGACGGTGGTCGGGGAATACGGGCGATCGGTCTCGATGGGTCAACGCCAATTGGTTGCGTTGGCCCGCATCCTGATCCAGGACCCGGCGATCGTCATCCTCGACGAGGCGACCGCAAGCGTCGATCCGCTGACAGAGGCCCTGATTCAGGAGGGGTTGGACGTTGTGCTGGCCGACCGGACCTCGATCGTGATCGCGCACCGGCTGTCGACGATCGAACACGCCGACCGAATCATTGTTCTCGATCGGGGCGAGATCGTTGAGGAAGGCACGCATCACTCACTGCTGGCAATGGGCGGTCGCTACTGCGATGTCTACAACACGTATTTCCGACACCAGTCGCCGAATTACGTGCCTGGCGAAGGATTCGTGCCAGCCGCCGTAGCGGTTTGACCGATTGCCGAGTGAACCGGCTCTGGAGAGCGCAATCCCGCTACTCCAGTCAAATTGAATATGGCGACACCTGGAGTTGCATCGTCCGAGTAACCGAGGGGACCATCGCGATCATTGCTCAAACTCGGGCAGGAGAAATTTGGCCTCGGCGTGCAACGCCGGAACCGAGTCCTGGACAGCTCGCCAGACGAGAGTATCGTCGATCTCTTCGTCGTAACCATGAGCGAGGCGGTTGCGAAGACCAATGATACGGTGGAGGCCGGTGATCTGCGCCGCTGTATCCGGGTCCACCGTGCGCAGGCGGACCAAGGCTTCGCCAACAATCTCAAGATTACGTTCGACGGCCTGCCGTAACCTGCGGTCGCGGAGATACGTCTCGAGCGTTTCACCCGCTGTGTCATCCGCGATGAACTGGCACGACCGCGACACGTCATCAAGCAACTTCGGAGATTTCGGATGCATCGTAAATCACCGTTCGTGTCTTTGCCGCTTCCCGGTTGAACCACCGGTTATGTAATGCCGATGTCATCACCAGATCGACATCCCGACCGAGGAGGGCGGCCAGCGATTCCTCCAACTCCTGGAAGCGCGTCAGCCATGGACCGAAGTCATAGTCGGGTGGGAAATCGACTATGAAGTCGACATCGGAGCGGTCTGGGTCGAAGGCGTCCGTAGCGGCTGAGCCGAAGAGTTCCAACCGTTCGACGCCGTATTTCCGGCAGAGGTCGAGGATCGCGTCCCTCCGCCGTTCAATGAGTGGATTCATTCGACTGTCCTCCCGTTTGTGGTTGTTCGCGGGGTCGAGGTGTTTCGCTGGATTCTTGCTTCCAGCGTAGCCGATTCGACGAACCTGCGCAGCCAGTACCCACGCAGTTCAGCTTCAATTGCCTGAGAACACGTTTCTCGTTTGCTCGTATTGCCTTACGAAACCGTTCCCGTCCGCAGGGCTTGTTCCTGCCGGCATCGGCTGGTCGCCACAAGGGACGTCCACTACCAGCGACGGTCCCCGGTCGATGATCCGGGCTAGCTGGTGGTTGAGATGGGCTCCGCCCGCGTTCGTAATCCAGCCACCACGGCCAGCGCGAGCATCGCGACTCCCAGGCTCATCGCCAGGGCGGCGCCTGCCTCAGTGGACCTCCCGCTCGTCTCGGCGAAGGCCAGCAACACGCCGCCCAGTCCGACGCCGATCGAGAACGCGAAGAGGTCGATCAGGATCATCGACGACGAGACCTTCCCCTCCATGCCCGGCGGCGCGTGGACAAAGGCGATAGACACCGCCGTCGGATAGGCGAGACCGATCCCGATCCCGGCGAAGCCCCAGCCGACGAGTCCTGCCCAGAGCCAGATTTCCTGGAAGACTGCGACACAGAGGAAGATGCTGAAGGAGGCCGCGAAGACCAGCGCGAAACCCGCCGCCAATCGCCGTGGCCGATGTGCTGGCCCCGTGGCGCGGTCCCAGCGCGCCTGCAACCACGAACCCACCGTCCACAGCAGCGAGGTGGCGGTCAGGATCAAACCGACGCGGGTCGCCGAGACGCCGCCAAAGTCTTTCAACGAAAAGATCAAGTAGGTTTCGACCACGGCGAACCCGCCAAACCCGAGACCGCGGGCGAGGATCGCGGCCGGCATCACGGGCCGGGCTACGAATGTGCCTTCCGGCAACAATCGAATCAGCGTCGGGGCCAGGCCGGCCAGTCCTGCGGTGGAGACAGCGGCGCCAATGATCCAGGGCCGAATTTCGAGACCCGCCAGGAAGAGACCGGTCGCGATCGCGAGAACAACCGAGAGTTGGAGTCGCCGATCCGCCTTGGCTTTCACATTAGTCGGCTTGATCCGGGCATACGATGGCAGTGTCAGTGGCGCGATCACGATCAGAATTGGAATGAGGCCGAAAAACGCCCATCGCCAGCTCCATTGCTCGGCGACGAACCCGGCGATGGCGGGTCCGATCAGCGATGGCACAACCCAGGCGGCGGAAGTGGCCGCCAGAATGGCGGGGCGAAGCCGGTCTTCATAGGCGCTGCTGACGACGGCGTAGACACATGAGGCGATGCCACCCGCCCCGAACCCCTGAATCGCGCGGCCGATGAACAGCCAGTAAATCGATGGCGCGGCGCCGGCGACGAGGCAACCGACGGTGAAGAATGCGAGGTGGATCAGGAAGACCCGGGCCGGGGAGTGCCGTTCGACTTCGCGGCCGGCGTAGACCGTGCCGATGATCTGGGGAAGCAAGAAGGCGCTGAAGATCCAGCCATAGAGGTTGCGTCCGCCAATGTCTTCGGCGAGCACGGGCGCGATCGTCGCCAGCGCCAGGCCCTGGAAAGCGATGATCGTGAAGGCGAGGATCGAGCCGATCGTGATCGAGAAGTGATCCTTGTCCCAAATCGACGCGTGGTCATGAGGCGGTGTAGAGCGATCAGTCACGATGGGGGTTGGCGCCATAGACGGCGGTGCCACTCGGCCGATTACGGCGCATCATTATGCTCCGGGATCAGGTAGGTTCTACGCGAGACCTCTGCGAAGCCGAGCCGGGCGGCAATTCGCAACGAGGCGATGTTCGAGCCGCCGCAACTCCAGACAGGAGTGCGGTGGTCCCGCTGAATCGCCATTGCCACACATGCCGCCGCCGATGTCGCCAGACCTTGCCCACGCCAGTCAGGATGGGTGACCACGCCAATGTCGGCATGGAGTTCGCTGGTTGCAAACGTGTGAGCGAGGGAAACGAGCGCTCCATCCCGGATCGCCCCGGCGACATGACCAGTTTTCAGAGTCGCCAGAAGCCGCTCGTGGCCTTCGCCAATCATTGCCGGTGATTCGCGGACAATCATGTCGCGGTCCGCGGCGGTCAGGAGCCGCGCTCCCCGCATCGGGATCGTCGACGTCGGTCGGTGCAGGGCGTGGTAGACATCGTCCATCAGCCGCATGCTGGAGGCGCCGGCGGCGGCCGCGACGGGCTCGATCAGGTCGTCGGCGAGGTTCGATGGAACGTTGATGCTGGTCCATCCGGTGAGGTGGGGGATGAGGCTCGCGATCGCTTCCGCGCTCGAACCGAAGGCGATGGGTTCCTCCGGCATTGCAAACACCTGAATCACGATGCCTTCGATGTCAGCGGGATCGCCGACGCAGAGCACTTCGCAGGCGCCGTCTCGGAGGAACTGCAAGGCGATCACCGTTTCCGGGGTGTCGCCAAGCGCTTCGACGATGCTCGCGAGGTATGCCTCGGTCGCGGCCGATGTGGGAGGCGGGAGTGGGGCGTGATGGTGGCCGCTTTCGTGCATGACTGCGCATTCGCTCCGATTGGACGAGGCAGCGGTCCTTCCCGGCGCCCGCAACAGGGTACATTGTTCCGGTGCCTCGTCGATTCTGATCCATAGGCTCTGGCGCCAACGTCGATCCTGTTGTTGCCCGCGGAAGAATTGTCATCCCAGGCGCTATGTGTACGCTCAATTGACACATCACCGACCGTCATTCCGACGCACGAAGAATCCTCGGCGAAGCCGGTCCGCGAAAGCGGCCGTTTGGCGCAACGTTTCGAGGCGCCAGGGTCGTCGTTGAGTGGTTGGTGGGCCCCTGAGCGCAGCGAAGGGTAATCGCGCCGTTGCGATGAGTCTGAAAATCCAGAGCGACACACTTTCGTCACCAATTCTCCACGAAGTTTTCATCCAAACATCAGAAACCAACGTTAAGATGAATGCGTATTGGAGGTGGAAGATGGTCCGCAGACTCCGATTGCAGGACGTGAAAGGTCCCGCGGAAATGTCAATCTCGTCGGAAGCACCCGAACGATGGTTTCACCCGCTGATTGCACGAGCGGAGCAGCGCCTGAACCGCCGGCGGTTCGTCTCGATCAGTGGCTCCGCTCTCGCGGTGGCAGCAGCGATGGGACCGGCGCTGAGCGAGGCTGGCGCCCAAACTTCGACGCCGATCGACGATAAGTTGACCGGCGACGACGATGCGGTCACGTTGCTGCGCGAGTCGGCGGAGGCAATGGCGGCGCTCGAAACGTTCATGTTTGAGATCGAGACTGTCCGTGGTCAAAGCACGATTTTCCAGGGGCTTTCAGTCGACCTAATCGAAGGTGGCGTGCGACGCCCGCATGACTTTACGGCAACCGTCACGGTCACCGTGCCGTTCGGAACGCTTGACGTTACAGCGATCGGTCTCGATGGCTCGGCGTGGGTCCAGGATCCGCTCGCTGATGGTGAGTGGATCGCGCTTGAAGGAAGTGAAAGCATCGTCGCCCTGATCAATCCAGACACGCTGATTCTTGCCTCGGTCGGATTGATCCAGGATGCCAGGATCGACGGGACCGAACAAATCGATGGCGTGGAGACGACAGTGGTTGCCGGAGCCGTAAGCTTCGCCGACACCGCCGAGCGACTTGGCGGCGGCGAAATGGCGTTGCCGGCGGAGGTTTCGACTGAACCGCTTCCTGTCCTGATCTGGATCGATGGCGAAGGGCGCATGCTTGAAATCGAGGTGTTGGGCCCGATCCTGACGTCCGAGAGCGACGATGTGATTCGCGCGATCCGTTTTTTCGAATTCAATGAGCCGATTGAGATCGAACGGCCAGACGTCTGACCACCTTCCTTCCCAACTCCCTTCTTTGACACAGGCTCCGGCAAATCGCCGGGGCCTGTGCTGCACCAGGCGGGTGGAAGAGGCCGGTTGTCTTGGGCAGTCCATCTCCGGGGGACCGCGACATCACCGAACCTGCGGCAACACCTCGGATGCAATCAGTTCCAGTCCGCTCAGGTCATCGAGGTCCAGCCACTGCAACTGCACCCCCTGAATGCCGGCCTCGGCGTAGCGGCCCAACTGGTCGACGATCTCGTTTGGCGTCCCGATGATCGCGCCACGCGCCTTGTGGTTGGCGATTCGTTCGGGGGTGTCTTTGGCGGCCAGCTCGGCCTCGTCGCGCCCGACCAGCCCGCGGGTCATCAGCGTGCGCTTGACTGAGGCCGGTTCACGTCTTTCAGAGGCGAGTAGCGCATCGAGCCTGGCGATACCTTCCCGAACGTCATCGACTGGCAGGAAAACGGCGTTCCACTCATCGGCGTACTTCGCAACCAGCGGCAGTGTGCGGCGGGGTCCGTTGCCGCCAATCACGATCTGGGGACCGTCGGATCGAGGGGAACGCGGCTGCAGGTAGGCATCCCTGATCGAAAAGTGCTGACCTTCGTACGTCGATGGCTCGGTTGAGCGGGTCAGTTGTTTGATCACATTAATGGCATCCTCAAGGCGAGCGAATCGGGTGTCGAGATCACCAAGGTCGAAGCCGAATGCCTCGTGTTCCCGTTCATTCCAACCAGCCCCAAGGCCGAGACGCAGGCGACCGCCGGCCAGGGCGTCAATTGCGCTGGCCTGCCAGGCGAGGATCGAGGGGTTCCGAAACGAGATTGGCGACACGAGCGGGCCAAAGGCAATCCGCTGCGTGTTGGAGGCGAGCCAGGCGAACGAGACCCATGTTTCCAGTGCATACTCGTATGCTCCTTCCGGGGGGGCGAAGTGATCGGATCGGAACAGACCATAGAACCCGAGTTCCTCGGTGGCGCGGGCGAGTCGTTGCCAGCGTGGCCAGCTCAACCCCGCCTGGCCTTCGATCATGATTGAGAGTTCCATTGGCATGCGGTTGCTCCTGCCGTCGATCGTGAGGACGTACGGATTTCCTCCATCGATCTTACGGCGATTCACGGAACTTGACGACCGGTGTCTCAGGGAGGATTGTGGGGAGGGCGCCCGTTCAACAAGCTCAGGGAAGGTTCTCCCTCCCCTATGAGACGTGTTCGTGGGCGGGATGGTTAAGGCCCTGCGAGGCGAGATTCCCCTGGTCGGCCGCGCCTACCGGCGGAATGACAATTTAGTGCCTCGGCAGGGATTCCTCGTTCCTCGGAATGAGGGTTGAGTGACGGTGTGAACAGTCGAGCGATTTGCGTCGCCCGATCGGATCGTCGCGGTATGCTTGACCGGTGTGCCGCACGAGGAGCTTGGCTGATTTTGCGATCGCATGACGAGGAATTCGATGGATTTCACAATCATAGTCTCCTTGATGTTGATCGCATTTGGCGTATTTCGGTTGTTCCTGATCCGGTCTGGCAAGCTGCCGGCAGGTTTTGGATATCAACACTACGTCCCATACGTCTTCCTCGTGGCGGGCCTGGCGCTGATTGCCCGCGCCCTGTACGAATGACATCGAATCAGGAACTGAGCCACGAACGTCCACAATGAGGTCGGAGTGATCATGAGCGACGCAGCGGGCAAGACCAGGATCGTGCGGGACAGCATGGGTGAAATGTCAGTCCCGGCTGAGTCGATGTATGGCGCTTCAACGGCGCGGGCCGTGGACAATTTCCCGATTAGCGGAATCCGTTTCCCCCGTGCATTCTTGCGAGCTCTCGGACTGATCAAGGCGTCCGCCGCCAAGGTCAACGCGGAACTTGGCCTGCTCGATCCCTCATTGTCCGCGTCCATTCAAACCGCCGCCGGGGAAGTCGCCGACGGGAAGTGGGACGACGAGTTTCCGCTCGACATCTTCCAGACGGGGTCTGGCACATCGACCAACACCAACGCCAATGAGGTGATCGCCACTCGCGCCGCCAGGCTGCTCCCGGATCATCCCAAACCCCACCCGAATGACCACGTCAATATGTGCCAAAGCAGCAATGACACCATTCCCACGGCGATCCATGTTGCCGCATACCTCGAAATTGAGGAGGTGTTGTTGCCGGCGCTGCGTCATCTGGAAGTCACGCTGCGGAAGCGTGCTGCCGGCGCCCGCGACATCGTCAAGACCGGCCGGACGCACCTGATGGATGCGACGCCAGTGCGATTAGGCGACGAGATCGGAGGGTGGGCGGCACAGATCCGGAACTCCCGCCTCCGGATCGAATCGAGCCTGCCCCGCCTCGCCAAACTGGCCCAGGGCGGCACCGCGGTTGGGTCCGGCCTCAACGCGCATTCCGAGTTTGGCAAGCGCGTCGCCGCCGAGCTTTCATCCCGAACCGGTCTGCCATTCGTCGAGACGGATAATCACTTCGAGGCACAGGCGAGCCAGGACACGGCCCTGGAAATGAGCGGTCAGCTCAGAGCCTATGCCGTCGCCTTGATGAAGATTGCCAACGACCTGCGGTTGATGAACAGCGGACCAATCGGCGGGCTCGGGGAACTAGTGCTCCCGGCCCTTCAACCCGGCTCGTCGATCATGCCGGGCAAGATCAATCCGGTCATTTCCGAGGCAACGATGATGGTGTGCGCCCAAGTCATCGGGAATGACGCGACAATCACGATCGGAGCCCAGCATGGAAATTTCGAATTGAACGTGATGTTGCCGGTGATCGCTCATAACCTGCTTCAATCGATCGACCTCCTGGCCAGTGTTTCGGTTGTGCTCGCGGACAAGGCGGTAGATGGATTCGCGGTGAATGTCGACCATGTCAGCGACCTCGTCGACAAAAACCCGATCATGGTCACGGCCCTGAACCCAATCATCGGTTACGACACGGCCGCGAAGATCGCGAAGCAGGCGTACGCGGAAGGACGTCGGGTGAAGGATGTGGCCCTCGAGCTGACGGACCTGACGGTCGAGGAGTTGGACCGCATTCTCGATCCCTCGGTGCTGGCCGACCCGGGGATCAAGGGCAGCGCCAGGGGTGGTTAACTTCCCCTGGTTTGGCGACCACAGTTCATTGTTGCAGGGCTCCCGCCTCCGGCCCGGCGCTTCTCCAGCGGGGGATCGTGATCTCGATCAGCGCCATTGACGAAGCGATCGAACGACGTCCCAGTTGCCCCGCTCCAGGATTGAGCCCGGCGAAACTCAATACGCCAACCTTTCCGGTGTCGAGCACCTCACCGATGAGTTCTGCCGCCTGTTTCACGCTCAATCCGCCCGGTTCCGGTGTGGCGGAGCTTGGCACCAACGATGGATCGAGGACATCGAGATCGACGTGAACGCAGAGCACAGTGCAAACCGTAGCCAGCCGGGCGATCGCCTGCCGATGGACGTTGCCACTAATCGCATCGCGCGCCTCGATCACACGGACATCGGTCGATTTGAGGAGCGTGGCTTCGCGCTCGTCGAGGTCCCGCACACCGGTGATCACGATCCTGTCCGTTGGCACCGGCGCCGATAGTCCGGCCGCACCGCGCCACAGCGGACCTGCCAGACCAGCGAGAATAGCGACAGGCATTCCGGCGAGAATTCCGCTGTACGATGTCTCTGGCGTGTTGAAATCGCCGTGGGCATCAAGCCACACGAGGCCGATTCGCGCCCCCGCGCCATGGGCCTTCTGCAATCCGGAGACAACTCCCACCACCGCGGTGTCATCGCCAGCCAGGACCAGGACACCGGCGTGACCGGACCGCGCCGCAGCCACGAGTTCGGCCGTGTGGGCGCCGAGTCGACCGACATTGACGGCAATCGAGCCTTCAGCGCGCTCGTCATCTGGCAACGTCGCTGCCGACGGGCCAGTTGTTTCCAAACCTAATTCCGCGATTTTCTCAATCAGGCCGGCCTCGATCAAAGCATCGGGGCCACGGCCCGAGCCGTCGGCCCGCTCATCGTAGCGATAGGGAACGGTCACAACGTCAATGCGCATTTTCACAGACCCCTCCCTCAATCCCGAACGTTTCATCTCATCAGCGGCGCCACAGGGCGATTCGATGAATCCTCGCGTTGCTGCATTCTACCGTTCAGCCGTCGCAAGTCGCATCTCGCGGAATGCGTCAAGAGGTCAGAGTCCGTGCGCGCCTCATCAACCGATCGTGATTCCGGTCTTGAGCGGAGTCGAAGGAAGGAGGAAGCCCATCCCCGCCGGATGCCTACGCGGTGTCGTGACGCTTTGGTCGTGGACCGCGCCGCGTTCAAACCAACCTGTGACAAGCTGGCGATATACAATTGGCGTTCGGATCATCGCCATCCTGAACGCGCCGATGGTCGAGCGGCCGCGTATCGCAATGGTGTCTTGAGGAGTGCCCGTGGCATCTCGCCCTAATCAAGGTTCGACTCAGGGCACTCGGAGTGGCTCCGACAGCCGCGCCACCGATCCCGACAGGGCAAACTACTACCAACTCCTCAATGTTCCTTACGCCGCAAGTGCCACCGAGATCACCAAATCGTATCGCGAGGCGATGAAGCGGTCACATCCCGACCGGGTCCGGCCCGAGTTCCGCCAAGCGGCGAACAATCTCACCAAAGATCTCAATCGTGCCTACAGGACCCTCTCGAACCCGATCGAGCGCCTTGAGTACGACAAGTCGATCCGCGGTCTGGAAATCCAGGACCAGATCATGCGGCGATATGCGGGTGGGGCTAACGGAACTGGCGGGGGAGGACACGATCCGTATGGATCGCGGTTGAAGCGGGACATCACGGCTGCCGAGCGCACGGATCATCGACGCAGCGCCCGATCGGCATACATCAGCCTGTTCTCGGTCTTCCTCGTCGTGGCCCTGGGCGCGATCGGCCTGATTCTGATTGGGGGTTTGGTTTCGTTCCTGTGGGGCGAATTCTTCTGATAGCGCCGCCCCCCCGGGCGCGGCGAGATTCAGCCGTCTTGCGTTGCTCCCAACCGGCGTCCGGGGCCAGGATGTTGGTGAGGTTTTCCAGCGACATGAGCAGCGATTTCAACCCGCTGCGCAAGATCGGTTGCGATTCGTGACCGATCATCCGGTCATCGACGAAGGCGAGGTTGAGCAGCCAACCGACCCGCGGAACGAGATCGAGGGCAGCGACCACCGGCAGCAGCCTGCGCTCCGCGGGACTGAGTGCGGCAACTTCGGTGTAGGCGCCGAGAATATTCTCGGCCAACGCCCCGGACCAACTTGAACTGTGAATCGCGAGATGGGCGAGGTCGATCAGCGGCGATCCGATGGAGACGCTGGACCAACCAACCAACCCGGTCAATGTCCTCTCGGCGGCGGAACCTTCGATCAGCAGGTTGGCCGGCCAAATGTCGCCATGGACCAGGCACGAGGCGCCCGTCGTCCCAACCTGCTCCAGATGCTCGGCGGCGGCTGGGACGATGCGATTGCCGCATCGCAGCCATCGCCTGATCTCGGGCGAGTTCGCCGCTCGCTCCCCAACCACCTTGCGCTGCTTGATCCAGGTTGAACGCGAATTGTCGAACAAGCGGGTGAGCGTGAACCTGGCCCCACCTACCTCCAATGCCAATGACGCAGTGGCCGTATGGAAGCGCCCGATCGTGCGCACGGCCTCAAGGATGATCGACTCGGCCGGCGCGGAGGCAGGCAGCGGAACATCGATCACTTCGTGGCCAGGTGTCCGGAAGTCGCCATAACGAGCGAGGGGACGACCCGGCAGCCAGCTGGCCGCTGAAACGAAACGATCTCCCACCTGGACCGCCCAGGCGTCGGACTGACCAAGGACTGGTCTCGGAACCGGCAGCCGGCCACCGCTCGCCGTCGCGGCCAGATGAAGCGCCCGTTGGGTCAGGTTGATGCGATCGACAGTGGTTCTTGCGACCCACTCGCGAAGTATGTAGTCGCCGTAATCAGTTGCTACACGCAGCAAGTGAGCGGCGGACCCGACTTGCTCCGTCCGCACCACATGAGTGAAAAATTGATTGGTCACCTCATGGAGGTTAAGGCTTGGCTGGGCGCGATCCCAGGTTGAGTCATCTCTTGCGGGCCACATAGCCTGGTCCATTCACGCGCATTCCGGGATGGGCGCCGGTGTGTGCACCATCCCGTACGACGGCTCTGCCATTGACGAAGACATCGCGAATGCCCATCGAAAGCTTGTGGGGATCAGTGTACGTGGCCTGGTCGAGAATCGTGTCCGGATCGAAAATCACGATGTCGGCGAACATACCATCCCGCAACAATCCGCGATCTCGCAGGCCGAGGCGATCGGCCACGGCCGAGCTGGCCTTGCGGATGGCATCTTCCAGAGTGAGCCAGCCGCGGTCCCGCGCATAGCGACCGAGAATGCGCGGATATGTACCGTAGGCACGCGGGTGGACCAGCCCCTTCTGAGCTTCGCGTTCCGGGTCGATGCCACCGGCGTCGGTTCCGAACTTGATCCAGGGCTGAGCGAACTGAAGTTTGAGGATTTCGTCACTCATCATCATGTACATGCAGAAGATGTTGCGTCCTTCACGCTCAAGCAGCTCGAGCACCGTTTCCTGCCACGGAAGACCGAGTTCTCCAGCGACATCGGCGACGGTTCGACCTTCGAACCGCTTGTTCCGGGTTTCGTGGAACTGGGCGAGGAGCACGGCGTCGGGGCCATTCATGTGACCCATCGCTTCCCAGTCGCCAGATGGATTACGCATTTCGGCGAGAATCGCGGCCCGCCTCCGCGGATTCTGGAGGTGCTCATATAATTTGCCGTCTTCATCCGCCCACGGCGGCAGGCAGGACTCAAGCCCGGTGCCGGCCCCATCGTATGGGTACATGTCGGCTCCGATGTCGAGACCTCGGGCGCGGGCTTCGGTGATCCGGTCAATGACGATCCGCATTTTTCGCCAGTTGTCGCGACCTGCCGCCTTGAGGTGATAAATCTCGGTGGCGACACCGGAACGTTCGGCGATCTCAAGGCACTCATCGAGTCCCTCGTAAATATTGTCGCCTTCAGAGCGCATGTGGGTAATATGCACGCCGTTGTGCCGGGAGACGACGTTCATCACTTCGACGAGTTCGTCGGTGGTGGAAAAGGCGTTCGGGGGGTAGATCAAGGCAGTGGCGACGCCGAAGGCGCCATCACCCATTGCCTCATCGGTGACCTCGCACATGAGGGCGAGGTCATCGGCTGAGGGATCGCCAATCCGGTCAGCCATGCCGTAGCGACGGACAGTGCTGCCGCCGATGAATGAGCCAAAGTTGACCGAGACGGTTCGCTGCTCGATGTCGCTGAGCCAATCGTCGAACCGGTTCCACGATTTGCCCCGTTCTTCCCATTCGGTGCTGAACTGCTCGCCTCGTGACGCCAGCGTGCCGCCGAAGGCAGAGAGATTCTCGCCACCGATCGGAGCCGGGGTCCATCCCTCGCCCAGAATCTCGGTAGTGACGCCCTGGGTGACCTTTGACACCGAGCGATGGTCAGTTAACCAGGGGATGATCGAGTGCGACTGGATATCGATGAACCCCGGACAGACGACATGCCCAGAGGCGTCGATCACGGTCGCGGCATCGGCGCGATCGATCGATCCCGGCGGCGCGATTCGTTCGATGTGCTTACCGTTGATCGCGACATCGCCGTAGAACCACGGGTTGCCGGTGCCGTCGACCACGCGCGCGTTGACGATGAGAACATCCGGCATGATTCGTGCTTCATCTTTCGGTACTACTACGAGCGGCCGGGACCACTATGAGCGGCTTAACTTCAACCGTGAAACAGGCGGGCAATCGCTTCATGAAGTTTGGCGGCTACCGGCTGATTCGGCCAGCGCCCGAAGATGATACCCGGCATTCGACGCGAGTACAGCGTCCGGGGGGTGTGATTCACACTTTGTGGTAAGGAGCTACAAGGTGGATGCCGAACAACGCTTGGAAAGGCCGGTACCTGGAGGGGCGGTACCCCCGGCATGGTGGGCATCTGGCCGGTCGCAACGCAGGGGTGTCCGCCCGGTGTGAAAGGATTGCGGATTGGCATGTGCGCTGGGCGGACACACCATCGACCGGATTCGAAAGTAGTTAGGCGCTTTCCAGTCGATGGCGGTACCGTCCCTGCGAGGTGCGGTGACTCCAGGATCCACCCAAGTGGTTCCTTTACAGTCACATTCCACGGCGCTCAATCGTCTCCTCTTTGAGCGCGGAAAATCCGCGCGCAGGAGACATCGGCCCGTATCGACAAGGAGCCTTACCTGTCATGTCACAGCGAATCACTGACGAGAACGTACTTCGAGCCGCCCAACAGCAGATGCTTGGGCTGAAGACGAAGAACACTTTGAGCGATTCAAGCGCGGATACCGTGCTGCTTCATCTGGTCAAGATGCGTGCATCGCAGATCAACGGTTGCGCCTATTGCCTGGCGATGCACGCAAGAGAGCTGCGCGAGAGCGGAGAGCGTGAAGACCGAATTTACGTTTTGGACGCCTGGCGGGAGACGTCCTGGTTCACGGACCGTGAGCGGGCCGCCCTGGCATGGACCGAGGCTGTCACGATCCTGCCGAACAATGAGGTTCCGGACACCGTCTTCGAGCGGGCGCGGGCCCAGTTTTCCGAGCAGGAACTCGCCGACCTGACGCTGATAGCGATCGCGATTAATGGATGGAACCGAATCAACATCGCCTTCCGGAACCAGCCGGTTCCATTCATGATTGAATCCAATCAAGCGGTCGCCGCACACTGACATCGTCCGGGCACGGGCGGTACGTCGGCGGACCCGCCAAAGGAGCAGCCCCGGCGAATGGCTGAATATTCCAGCGTCAACGCGTATCTGTCGGTGAAGCCGTACTTGTTCTCGGTCGCCTACCGGATGACTGGCAGCGCCAGCGACGCCGAAGATCTGATTCAGGATGCCTGGGTGCGATACATCGATGCCGGATCACCCGCGGTGGATTCGATTCGGGCCTACCTCACCACGATCGTCTCCCGGCTTGACCTCGACTATCTCAAATCGGCTCGCGTCGAGCGCGAGCAGTATGCTGGGACATGGATGCCGGAACCGGTATTGACGCGCGACGCGGTTCCAGGTCCCGCCGAACGTGTTGAGCAGCGCGAAGCGGTGTCGATCGCGTTCCTGATGCTCCTCGAGCAACTCGGCCCGGAGCAACGTGTCGTCTACGTACTCAGGGCGGGATTCGAACTGCCCTTTGAGGAAATCGCCGCTCACGTCGAGAAGAGCGCCGCGGCCTGCCGCCAACTCTTCCGCCGCGCCGTGTCCCGACTCGATGCGGAGCGCCAACCCGCTATCGCTCCCGGCGGAGAGCACCAGCAGATCGTTGCGCGGTTTCTGGCCGCATTCGAATTGGGCAACATGGTGGGAATTGTTGCCTTGCTCGCGGATGAGGCGGTCCTGATCGGCGATGGCGGGCCCAACCGGTTGTCCATCCGTCGAACCGTGGTTGGGGCCGACAGGGTGGCGCGCGGTCTCAGTGGGTGGGCGACAAGGGGCGATCAGGCAAACCCACTTGTTTTCGAGCTGGCGGATATCAATGGCGCCACAGGGATTGTGCACCGCGCTGAGGGCGCGGACGACCAGGTGGTCACTTTCGACATCCGGGACGGTCGGATTTTCGCGGTCCGTGCAACACGAAACCTGGATAAACTAAGACACATCGACGATGCGCTTCGGGCGCCTTCGGATGCGCACTTCTGACTGTCCGAGGTTGCCACGTGTTGCGACGCGACATGCGCCACGGCGTTGGCGCCGCAGCGTCACGCCAAGTCGGGGAGAGGCTCATGCCCGCTGTCAAAAAGCATGTCGAAGGCGTGAACATCGACACCGCTTTGGTGCGGCGGTTGGTCTCCAGGCAGTTTCCCCAGTGGGCAGATCTGCCGGTTTCGCCAGTTGCCCTCGGCGGGTGGGACAACCGGACCTTTCACCTCGGCGAGGAGATGTCGGTGCGGTTACCGAGCGCCGCGGCCTATTCCTCGCAGGTGGTAAAGGAACACCGCTGGTTGCCGAGACTCGCGCGGCGCCTGCCTCTGCCCATCCCTGTCCCTTTGGCGATAGGGGCGCCTTCCGACGGGTATCCCTGGCACTGGTCCGTTTACCGCTGGCTCGAAGGCGAGCCTGCGACGATCAAGCACATCGCCGACTTGCGGCAATTCGCGACCACGCTGGCTCAGTTTCTCGTCGCTTTGCAACGGATCGACGCCGCTGGTGGGCCGGAGCCTGGACCGCACAACTTTTTTCGCGGTGGGCCGCTGACCACCTATGACGCCGAAACCCGACAAGCGATTGGCGCCCTCGACGGCACGACCGACGCTGACGCCGCGACGGCGGTGTGGGAATCTGCCCTCGCGGCAACGTGGCGAAGTCCTCCCGTCTGGTTCCACGGCGACGTCGCTGTGGGGAATCTGCTGGTCGAGCGGGGCCGGCTGAGCGCCGTGATCGACTTCGGGTGTTCAGGCGTCGGCGATCCCGCATGCGACTTGACGATTGCATGGACTCTATTCGAAGGCGAAAGCCGGGAGGCGTTCCGCGCCGCACTCCCCCTCGATGACGCAACCTGGGCGCGAGGACGTGGTTGGGCCCTTTGGAAGGCCCTCATTACGGTCGCAGCACTCCCAGGCGCAAATCTCCTCCAGGCAAGCGAATCCCGGCGAGTGATCGAAGACGTGCTTGCCGAACACGAGCACGGCGCCGGTTAGTCAGTCGCAGCCTTGAACGTCAAATTGGCATGTTCTGTGTCATCGGACACGTGATTCGAACCGTGAAGCGAGGGACCTGCTGGCAGAGCAAGACAGCATCCGATAGTCGCAGTGAAAAACGCGCCCCTTCGATCACGGGCAACTCCTTGCGGAGGGACGCACGCGCCCGCCGCCGAACTCCAGACGCTCAAGGATTCCAGCGCCGCTTCCACGAAGTCGGCGCGGGCGTCGTAGCACTCCGCAGGGTAATTGGGCGCCATCCGCAGAAACAGACTTTGTCTTTCCGAGGAACGAGAAATCTTGAACTCGCTAAACATGCCGTACCGGATTGAACAGATTGTTCGCTGCGGCGACGGGATTCCTCCTGCGTCGGAATATCGGTTAATCGGGGACGTCACGATCAAACGAACATTGGTTCCATTTGCCATTGGCCGACGAGGTCGTGCATTTCCCCCTCGGTGGGCCGCGATTCGAAGCGCTCGGCCGCGTCGAGGACCTTCGGCAGGATATCGATGTCACCGACGGTGTTGAGGAAGACATCCGGTCGGCCGAGCACCCATGAAACGGTCGTGTCAATCGCATCCTGATCCTGGAGCGGCTCGTACCAGGTGGCCGCGGTGTGAGGGCGATCGCCCCAGGTTGCCTTGGTGATCGCCTTGATCGTTTGGATCGCGACGTTTCGATCCAGGCAAATCGTGACGAGCGACTCGAAGTCAGCGGCGTATTGCGGATTCTGCATCATCGGGAAGTTGTACGGCAGCAGCACCGAGTCGAAATCGAAGCGGGCCAGCGATCGCTTGTGCATCTCGGCGATTTGCGTGCCATGACCAGTGACGCCGATGAAGCGAACGAGACCTTCATCTCGAGCTCGGACCGCCGCTTCGAGGGCGCCGCCATCACCGAGGGCAACCTCCCATTCGTCCTCTCCCACCAGATTATGCAATTGGAGGAGATCGACATTGTCAACACGCAGTCGTTCGAGTGAACGACGGATTTCGTCGTAGGCGGGTTGGAACTCACGCTCTCCGGTCTTGGTGGCGAGGAAGAACGTGTTGCGATGCTTTTCCATCCAGGGTCCTAGTCGGAGTTCGGCCTCGCCATAGCTGGCGGCTACGTCGATGTGGTTGATCTTGTGCTCCAGGATCAGTTCCATCGTGCGGTCCGCCTCATCCTGGGTGACGGCGCCCAAGGCGGCGGCGCCGAAGATGATCCGAGTGCTCTCGTGCTCGGAACGTCCAAATGGCAAGTTAGGAATCATGCTGGCTCTCCTTTGGGTCGATCGGTCGCCTCGGGCACCGTGCTACGACGCGGTCCGCACGTTGGTTGGTTTTGATTATATGGGAATGTCCAGCGATTGGGCGAAAGGGGATTGGCCGCGTTTATGCTCCACATGATGCGGCAACTGGCGTTGAGGCGCCGGTGGATGCCGACGCAACAAATGCCATCACCAGCGCACCCAAACCCTCCGGGGAATCCGCCAACGCGGTAAACAGCCAGGGCGAGTCTGCGTTTCCCCATGCCAATGTGTACAACGTGCGGCTCAGGGCTGGTGTTCCAGGCTTGTCTCCCCCTACTCCGAGTGTGGGTTCGGCACGTATCCAGACGAGGTTACCGTCGCGTCCAAAGCCCGTCGATTCATAGTCGCTTGTAGCGCTTGCCATGGCAACATACATGCCAGCAGTAAAGGTCGGCGGGAAGAAGTCTCCATCTTCGAACGAGACCGCCGCGAGCATCAATGGATGACCGTATGGCGAGTTGATTGCTCCGTACTGAACCTGAACTCGATCGACGTGTTGCTCGAGCGGTCGCCGTTGCTCACCCGCGACTGCGCTCGGCATTGCCGTCAGCAACGCTTCAATCTCCAATCCACAAGCCGGCATTGCGACGGTGGCTAACGCAAACGGGGCAGCGGCGTCGGGCAGAGTCTCCACGTTCGGAGTCGCAATCTGGGCATTGACCCCAAGGGACCCGCCCAGAGATAACGAGCAAAAGATAGCGATCACGTTAAGCCATACGGGCACGAGTACGCGCACACCCAAGACACTTTTCCCCATGGCCGCGTTGAACCCGCCAATAACCAACGCCCGGGCAACGTCGATTGATCGAGCCACCGGGCGTTGGCGATTGATTAGCGACCAGCTAGGCCTGATCGTGGATCTGGCTCTTGACTTTGGTGACAAATTCCGGATCGCTGATTTGCTCATCGGTCATGCCGTGAGCGTCCTTTGCATGCACAGTGACCTGGGCGAGGACCTGATCCTCGCTGTCGGCGACGACCACGGCGTCGCAATCTGGTCCGACATCTCGACAGTGAAGCTCTTTTGCCACCGCATATTTCCTTTCGCACGCACAATCAAAACGGACAAGGGACCCGGATGCATCATACCCCCGCGCGTTCGGCGAATCAATCGCGATGGTGAACCGTCATCTCCCAGGTCCGGTTACGTCTCAAGCGGGGCGCTTAGGAAACTGCCCTCCGCATCGTGTTTTGTACTGTTCTCCCCCTCTGTCGTCATTGCGAGGAGCGAGACATGCGCTGGCGGAGCCAGTTCACGCCAGCCTATGCAATCAGTGCACTACACTTGTGCTCAATGAAACGACCCAGCGGCGACGAAGTAGCCGAGTGCTTCGCATGGGAACCTTCCTTCGTCAGGATGACCGCTGAGGGTCCGCTAGCCCTCCCCTATGAGAACTCCCAGGCTTATCAGTCGTTCTTCCAGGCGTTCATCGACCAGGCGGAGCCAGGAGGCGGCGACGATCTCGTGCTGCTCGTCTCGCAACGTTTGCGTGCGATGCAGCAGATCGAGCAGACCGGCTTGCAATTCCCGGCCCTTTCGTTTTCCGGGCCGGGTTCCTGACCGAAGCTCGTTTCCAATGTCCTGAATGCGTACATCCAGATCGTGAACCTGGCCCGCTACCTCCTGAAACACGCGTATCTCATCGAGCACGAGGCGGCCCTCTTCGCCAAACACCTCAGGGAACAGCTCGATTGTGTAGCGAAGTCGTTTGGCCGCAAGCCGCGCCTCATGGAGCTCATCGACCATGAAGGAGTTCGGGATTGCCCAAGCATGGCGGAACAATTCGGCCGCTAACGCGGCGAGAATGAGACGGGCGTTCACCGCAAGCGGTGCTTCGGGATCGAGTTCGGGGACTCGTTTCCCAGAACTCACCGTTGAGGGACCGCCGTACCTTCCGGGGGACACCGGGTCGAGGCGAACGGGAAACGATTCCGGATTGGCCCGTTTGCCTGCCCCCGATGTCGAAAACAGGCGTTGCGTCTTCTTGCGGGACCCGTCGTCAACGAGTTTGTCAAGAAACCGCATCATTTCAGCGCGGGCGTTGTCGCGGCGCGATTCGATCGAGTCGACCATGCACGTGATGCCAATCCGTTCGAGTTTGGATGACTTCTTGCGGGAGGAACGGAGCGCCTTGAGCTGCACATCGCAGTCGCGCAGCTCACCGGTTGCGGAAGTTATCCGTTTGGCGATCTTGTGCAAGGGTCGAAAGGCAGCGACCGGAAAGCAGGCGGCGCCCACATCCATCGCCGCTCGGAGGCGGCGCGAGGCGACCCGCAACTCGTGCAGATACGAGGGCTTGTCTGAGGCCAGAACCTGGGGGGCGATCTTCCAGACATCGATCCACCGGGCGGCAATCAATTCCTGAATGGTCGTTCGGTAATCCTGATCCGGATTGACACTCTCTTTTGGCAAACGAGTGGGCATTGGCGATCCATCGCAATTCGTGACGAGCGACAAGCGAGCGCTGACTTGGATCGGTTCCCCGGAACACGCGGCGCCGATACGAGAGCGATGAATTCATCTCAGCGTCGAAGCATGTTCGTAGAATGCACTTCGTGATAGTCTTTTGGCCAAGTGCCCAAACAGCACTCCCATCCTGTACGAACCTAGTGCGGCGATACGCATCATTGGTCGCGCGGTCAACGGAAACGGGCGGTCAACGCGCGGCTGGAATTGCCCTCACAAACCTGATTGGGGTTCAGTCAGGCGATTCAAGAAAGTGTCACATTCGGTCGACGGAAGGGGTAGTTCCCGTATGGCTCAATTCGTTTCTTCAACAGCGGCAGCGCCGGCAATGGCCGGGGTGTCGATCGGTGTGCCGAAGGAGACCGTCGATGGTGAACGTCGGGTCAGTCTCATTCCCGACACGGTTTCCCGGCTCACCGCGTCGGGGATCGAGATCCTGGTCGAGGCGGGCGCCGGCGAAGGTTCATCGATCGGCGACGACGAGTTTGCCGCCGCCGGGGCATCGATTATTCCGGACGCCGCCACATTGTACGAGCGAGCGAATCTCGTGATCAAGGTGCAGGCGCCTTCGTTTGCCGACAATGGCGGAAATGAAGTCGCTTCGATGCGGTCCGATACGACACTCATTTCCTTTCTTTCCCCGCTCGTCAACCACGATCTGGTGAGGGCGCTCGCGCAGCAACGGATCACCAGTTTCAGCATGGACGCGGTGCCGCGAATCACTCGCGCCCAATCGATGGACGCGATTTCGGCGATGACCACGATCGGTGGTTACAAGGCGGTGCTGCTGGCGGCGGATCACCTGCCGAAGTTCTTTCCTCTGTTGATGACGGCGGCGGGTACGATCCGGCCAGCGAAGGTCCTGATCATCGGGGCTGGTGTGGCCGGGTTGCAGGCGATCGCCACCGCCCGCCGCCTCGGCGCCGTAGTCGAGGCATATGACACGAGACCGGTGGTCAAGGAGCAGGTCGAAAGTCTTGGCGCCAAGTTCGTGGAAATCGACACCGGCGCCAGCGATACGCAGGACGCCGGCGGCTACGCCAGGGCGGCGACGGAAGAGGAACTGCGTCTCCAGCAAGAGGGACTCAACGCTCACGTCGCCGCATCCGATGTGGTGATCACAACCGCGCTGGTGCCGGGACGACCGGCTCCGCGCTTGATCCCGGCTTCGGCCGTGGCGGCGATGCGGACCGGCAGCGTGATCGTCGATCTCGCGGCGGAGACCGGCGGCAACTGCGAGTTGACCGAACCGGGTGAAACAGTTGTTCGCGAAGGTGTGACGATTATCGGTTTGCTCAATCTCCCGAGCACGATGCCAGTTCACGCCAGCCAGATGTATGCGCGCACGATCCAGAACCTGCTGGGACTGATGATCAAGGATGGCCAGCTCAACCTGAATATGGAAGACGAGATCATCAAGGGGATGTGCATCACCCGCGACGGGGAGATCGTGCACGAACAAACACGAAAGGCGATGAACATCGATCCGGTGGAGGCGCCTGTCGCGGCAGCCGACCCTCAACCGGCTCCTGAAACCGAAGCGGCGCCTGCGCCGGAGCCAGCAACCGAACCTGAACCTGCAGCGGATCCGGAGCCGGTAGCTCAGTCCAGGGCCGACGTTGGCGGCGGCGAGGACGACACGTCCACCGCCGAATCCGAGGCGGACACCCAACGCGACAGGGAGATGTAGGCCGTGCCCCTACATGCTGATTTATGGACGAATGAATCACACGCGCGGACCCATTCGACGCGGGAGGACACGCAGGTCCTCCCCTACTACGCGGCCCAACATATGAACCCGAGGAGGCATCGAAATTGAATCCTGACTTTCTGATGGGCGCCTATGTGTTTATCCTCGCCATCTTCCTCGGTGTGGTCTTGATCAGCCGCGTGCCGGCCACCCTGCATACGCCGCTGATGTCGGCGACCAATGCGATTCACGGGATCGTCCTGATCGGGGCGATGATTGTGCTCGGTTCGGTCGAAAGCTGGTGGCTGGAGGCGATCGCCTTCATCGCCGTCATCCTCGGCGCCGGCAACGTTGTCGGCGGTTTCGTGGTGACCGACCGAATGCTGCAGATGTTCAAGCAACGGACTCCCCCGGTGAGGCCGAATGCGGCGGCGGAGCAGCAACGATGATCGATAACTGGCGCGACGCATTCGTCGACCTTGGGTACTTCGCCTCGGCGATCCTCTTCATCGTCTCGCTCAACCGGCTCAGTTCACCGGCGACGGCCAGGTTTGGCAACCGGCTGGCAATGGCGGCAATGGCCCTGGCCACGATCGTCACCTTCTTCCTGGACGCCGTTGATCACAACTACCTCTGGATCGTGCTGGGAATCGCGATTGGCGCGGTAATCGGGTACTTCCCGGCGCGGCGGGTGCAGATGACCTCGATGCCGCAAATGGTGGCGATCTTCAACGGGATGGGCGGGGCGACGGCCGCCCTGATCGCCGTTGCCGAGTTTCTGGGTGTCACCGATATCGGCAGGGGGGCGGTGCTCTCGATCATCCTCAGCGCCGTGATCGGTTCGATTTCGGCGACCGGCAGCGTTGTCGCGTTCGCGAAGTTGCAAGGATTGCTTCCCAGTCGGACGACCCTGCCAGGCAACCGGCAGATGATCGCCGCGGCGCTGATCGGGAGCATGGTGCTGCTGGGACTGGTCGTGCTCTTGCTCCAGGGCGGGGCGACAGCGGAGACGTTGCTGATCGTGACCTTCATTGTGGCGCTGGCGGCGGGCGTGTTGCTGGTGCTGCCGATCGGCGGAGCCGACATGCCAGTCGTGATCGCGTTGCTGAACTCCGCAACTGGGCTGGCGGCGGCGCTGACCGGGTTCGTGCTCGGCAACCAGGTGCTGGTGGTGGCGGGAGCATTAGTCGGGGCATCGGGTAGCTTCCTGACCCTGATCATGGCGCGGGCGATGAATCGCTCGGTCGGGAAGGTCCTGTTCGGCGCATTTGGGGCAACCGCGGCAACCGGAAGCGGGGATGCCGCCGCCGAGGAACGACCGATTCGCGAAGTCTCGCCAGAGGATGCGGCGGTTTCGCTGGCCTATGCCCAGCGCGTGATTGTCGTCCCGGGGTACGGACTGGCCGTGGCCCAGGCGCAGCATGGAGTGCATGAGCTGGCCGAGCTGCTCCAGGACCGGGGGGTGGATGTGCGGTACGCGATTCATCCGGTCGCGGGGCGGATGCCGGGGCACATGAATGTGTTGCTGGCCGAGGCCAATGTGTCGTACGACGATTTGTACGAGATGGAGCAGATCAACGACGACTTCGCGAGGACCGATGTGGTGCTGGTGATCGGGGCGAACGATGTGACGAACCCGGCGGCGCGGGACGATCCGACCAGCCCGATCTACGGGATGCCGATCCTTGAGGTCGACGCCGCGGCGAGCATCATCGTCCTTAAACGGAGCATGCAATCAGGGTTTGCGGGGGTCGAGAACGAGCTGTTCCACGACGAAAAGACGTCGATGCTGTTCGGCGACGCCAAGGATTCGGTCGGCAAGCTGATCACTGAAGTCAAGGCGGTGTAGCTCGGTTGCCGATGGTCAGGTGATCGTCGCTAATGGACCAATCGGCCTCAATGACGCGCGGCTGAGGCGGGCGAAAGCGCTGGCGACAACCAACGGGACCGGCGTGGCGATTGCCCGCGACCTGCTGCGAACCAAGCTGGATAGACAAGCGGGGTTACTCACCCGGCTACCCGACACCAAGCAGTTCATTGCGGTGATCGCACAGGCACGCGCAGACCTCGATAGAGCGGATACCCCGGCCCGGTTGAGGGCAGTCGAAGCCCAAGCCGCGAATGCCTACTGGGCAGCCTGGTCAGGTGTCTCGATCCGGTTTGCAAAGAAAGACCAGTTTCGACTTCCGGCCCATTGGCCGATCTTCCTCACGCGATCGTCTCCCCTTACCAAGTCGTCACGTGGATCCAGCAACCCGATCAACACCTTGCTGAATTACCTTTATGCCGTTCTCGAAACTGAGGTGTGCCTGGCGATCCTGGCCCTGGGCATGGATCCGGGGATGGGGATGCTCCATGCGGATCTCAAGGGGCGTGACTCCTTCGTCTTCGATGTCATCGAGCCGTTGCGACCAGTGGTGGACGTTCACGTCCTGACGTTGCTGGAGAAGCGCACCTTCAGCGCACGGGAGTTCTTCGAGACGCGGGAAGGCGTGTGCCGTTTGATGCCGTCAATGGCCAAGGCGCTGGCCGAGATGGGGCCGCAGCTGGCGAAGGTCACCGCTCCCGTGGTCGAGCAGGTGGCGCAGCGGTTGGCCGAAAACCAGGGAACTGTTGCCATGCCGCTGAAGGTGCCGACGTTGCTCTCCCAGGCGAATCGCAGTGCTGGTCGGGACGCCGTCCGAACCACGGCAAAGAAACCGGCTCGGGACATACTCATCGCAGCACCCAATGCCTGCCGCGAATGTGGATCGGTGCTGACGGCGAAGGGGCGGCAGTACTGCGATGAGTGCCTGCCCACGTACCAGGTAAAGCAGGCTGGTTCGTTCGGCGACGCAGGGCGCGCGAAACTGGCGGAGCTTCGGGCGGGCGGAAGGGACCCGTCACAGACTCGTGAAGCCCGAGAGCTGAGAGGGGCGAAAAATAGTGACCAGATGAAGGCGCAGAAGCTTTGGGAGGCCGAAAATGGGACTGATGCAGATCAGGAAATATTCACGAGTGACATTCTCCCAAACTTGCAATGCGTGTCATTGGGCGCGATGGCTAGGGCGACCGGTTTGTCAGAACAGTATTGCTCACCGATTCGACGAGGACATAAGGTTCCGCATCCACGGCGCTGGGGTGCACTGGAAGCCTTGGGCGCTCGAACCTTCAAATGAGCATGGGCTCGAGGAGGACCTTTATGAGGGTTCGATACGATTGCAGCAGGTTCCGTCCGAGTTAGACCATGTTGCAAAATCCCGTGGCTGGAAGCTGACGAAACATTGTGGCACAGCCGTCGGATCGCCTCGGTTTCCCGCCTTGTACCTGGACTTATTTTCGAACTGGCCGAGCGAGGTCCCAGAACACTGGATTGCCTGCATCGTCCTCGCGCAAAACAAGCGAACGAGGTTTCGTCTCGGCTGTGTCGGACAGGCTGTACGTCGCGGCTTCGCTCACACCGCTCCGTTGCTGCGCGAGCCACTGCTCCAATTCAACCGTAGTATCCACCAACTGCCCCACCAGGAGACATGCCTCACCATTCGGCAGTTCAAAGCCCCCGAGGAACTCACCCTCGCCGAAGTGAGCTCCGAGACGGTCTGGCTCGACCAACAACTCTCGGAACGCCACGATCTTGTCGCCTCCGGCCTCGGAATCCAGATAACGTCGGCTGGGGCAGGCTTTCCGGTGAATGGGACGACATCTTCTCCTGGCACGCAGACGGTCAGCGCGGTAGACCAACCATCCATTGCCGCCGGTCGCGGCCACTTTGCCAGAATCCGATTTGGTCCGCCCGAGCCGCGCTCTTCGGCTACTTTCGGAGTTGTCCACTGGAGCCGCCAATCGCCGCTCTGATGAAGGCTTACCTTCTGGAATCGTCCCAGCGACCTCACCCAGAGATACACGTCGGAAGTCTTCTTTACCTCCCATAATCTCCAAAGAGCGGAGCGCGCGCCACCCGGGGTGCCAACCGTAAACCGCTTTACGGTCCCCGGCCCAGGCAGCTGGTACTCGACGAGGCCATCCTCAGTGAACTTCCTCACCGTGATTGTCATTGCAATCGTCCTTGGAAGGTGGTAGCTAAGTACCTGCGTCGTTACATCGTTCCTTCTTCGATGTCGCCCGGGCAATAGTCATTGTGGGAGGGAATATGGGCTGGTGGAGGGTCGAGCTTAGAGGAGCCGACGGTGACCTGAATCGGATCGCATCGCTCTCACAGTCCCCAGCTTGGAAGGTTGACGCAAACGACGGCCGGTTTTTTCTCGAAGCGAGCGGATTCGAGGCGATGACAGATTCCGAGTCAGTGCGAGCGTTTGCTCGGGACGAGCTGTTGCCGATCATTAACGGCGTCGCACGGTTGAGGTTTGGACGAATGATGTCCCACCGAATCGAAATCGGGGCCGCTGTCAATCATGAAAATCAACAAGGCCATCGCACGGTCCATCTTTACGTCGAAGAAGGAGCAGTGATATTAGCGACGGAGAGCATTGGAGTTACAGTCGACGGAAAACTCGTTTCTGCACCGCCTCCCCTTCGGAGCATCGCCGAGATTGGCTCGGCACTCATGCACGACCCCCATGTGCGAGAGGCACTCGACTTCTTCTCGTACGACGAGGAGTGGGCTGTCAACCTGAACAAGGTCTTCGAGATCATATGCGACGACATAGGCGGGTCTCACGCGCTGGTCAAGCGAGGATGGTCCACACACGACGATCTTCGGAACTTCCGGTCTGTCCATGATCCTGGGGTGATCGGTCGGCAGGCGCGGCATGCCATCCATAGCGGCTCTCCGCTCCCAGATCCAATGAACGAGGACGAAGCCTGTGCGTTTATCCAGAGGCTCCTCGAGGAGTGGCTTAGGGAAAAGCACCGGCAGCTCGGTGGCGACTCATCGTAGCAAGGACTCGCTGGCGGGGCAGTGGGCAGCAGAGCGTTAGTTTCTGCGCGGAGGAAGTGTGGGGACGTCTAGTGCATTGAACAACCTAGATCCGGAATGCTCCCTTGAAGCAAATACCGTCTCAGTGAGACTACTGCATCGCCAGGAATCCCCTGAGAAACGGCATGTAATCACGCAAGGTGCGATCGAAGTGCAAACACGCCCCAGCATAGCGAGCGCTCTAAATGGCGGGCAGATCGCCTAATGTCAACGTTCGGAGACTAATATTTGTACCGGTTGCGTTGCCACATGCGACGCGTCCCACCCGCTCGATCAGTGCAAGTACCACGCGCTCAATCCATTCCTTCTCTGTTGTAGTGTATGGACGCCGGTGCTTGGCGTGTGCCTTTCGCCGCTCGTGATCGTCACCTACCTCGGAGACGAGGTCGCCGAGTTGATTCAGCACCTCTATATCGACCGCATATGCGGCGGCTGCCGAGGAACGTCGATCATTGCGCGATTTCCCGGTTGCTGCCTCGAGAGCAGTCAAACAGTAGTACGCCATTGCCGGCAAAGACTCACGCCCTGCCTGATACGATTCCCATCGCTGCCACATCAAACGCACATCCGGGGAAGCCAGAAGTCTGCTAGGTGGAGAGGGGAACTCGCCCTCAATGTAGTGGTGACCTGGGTTGACATGCACTGTGAGGTCGGTTGGCTGGGCATTACTCACTTCAGCAGAGTGGTATTCGAACCGTAAGGGTTGGCTGAAATCACTGTGCTTAGCCAAGTGGTCCACAAGGGACTGGATTTCCCAGGCTTGAAGGTAGGGTTCGACAGCCGCGCGCGCTGCCTCGACCGTGGGGAAGTCCGTGATTAACTCGACGGCTGCTGAACATGCACGTGACATTCCTTCTGTTGAAATTAACACTTGGAAGTCGGTCGTAGTCCCGATTACGCTCTCCGGCGGCCCGACGTACCTTCTGCCAAAGCTGCTGTTTGGATCTAGTACCGTCTTAAAGTATGAAATGGTTGCGGCCGCGTGTACTCGGTAGATCAACCGCCCCACTCTAGGGGAACCAGCTGCATCGGTTGTCACGAGGTTACCTTGTCCGAGGAGCCTGACGTTTCGGGCTCATGGTAGTCAGCGAGGAGCAACGCCAACGCGTGAAGGCGTTGGAGCAGCATGGCCAGGCGATCGAACGAAATGGTGTGGTCACCGACCACAGCCGAGTTCCCGTCGTCGGTCACTGCTAGCGCGATGAGGTATCCCTCGGTTGTGATCCGGTCTCTAGCGATTTCGTCGTCCATATGCTCAATGAGATCTCTCAACTCACAGATCGATTGCTCATGGGACTCAATCGCTCTCCAGTCAGCTCTTGGCATCACGGTCCCGAGCGACCCGCGCAAGCGTTCTACGAATCGCAACGCGCGTCGAGCGCTATGCAAACAATTTTCGAGATGCCAAGTCGTCTTGAAGTAAACGGACCGTTTGTTCCGTGTTGGAATAAACGCCTGGAAGGCTGCTCGAGCGTTCTCATATTCGAATATGGTCTTGTCAGTAACGAGAATGAACCCACGCAGATACGCAGATGCTGCCTTGTCGCGAGCTCCCGCACCGCGAAGGACCGTGTTCAGCACGTATGACAACATCGTCTTGTAACTCAGGTCAGAGAGGTCCGGCATGCCGCAGCTTGCAGGGCCGAACGGTGCAGGTAGCGCTGTCCCGCTCAGTTCGACGACAATCTCTTGTTGCGGTACTTCGCTCACGGACGTTCCCAGTCTCTGTCTAATATCTAAGTAGCATACGGCCTCGCGCTGCAGCGCGGAGAGGGCACCAGCAACTCTACGCTGTCGAACTGGTCGCCTATTAACCGTCCGCTGGGTAGGGAGCATGGAGCCGCTGTTTCTTGGAACGTCTGGTGCCCACGCATGGCTCATGCGAGGCGGAGACCGGTAAGGATGTTACGGGGCGTGTTAGCGCGTTACGGTTCCGCGCGATCGTTGGCCTTATCTCTCATCCCCAGAAATAGAACATCTGTTCTATTTCTGGGGATGAGATTCCGGTGGCCGGGGTTATTTGCCTAGTTGCCTGAGCTCGCGTCAATGAGAGATTTACTGGATAGCAGAGCATCTTCGACCGCGACAACCACAACCAGCGGTCGACGCCCACCTTGAGGATGCGGCCGTGACGGACAATGCGATTTCGCGCAAGGTTCGCTCGATTCGGACGACCCCGCCAACATGTCAATGGTAGTGCGAGTGCAGTTTCACCGTGTATGCACTGGACCATCCCCAAACAACTTGCAGCACCAGGTATGCATTTCTGGTGTGCCAGTAACCCCCGGGCCGCGCTATTCAGGCGGGGATAGTTCGTGGAGGAAATCCAGCACAATCCTGTTGAATTGAGTTGGGCGCTCCATGCTCGGGAGGTGGGCGGCGTCAGGGATAGTGGCCAGTTTGGCGCCAGGAATTCGCTCCGCAAGCACGTTGGCGCTGGTCAAGGCGTCCGGCACGTCGAGTTCACCGACCACGATCAAGGCGGGCATGCGGAGTTCATGCAGGCGCCCGACG
>Ga0183260_10000117_pt1 | contig 57878 bp, 55 predicted proteins | sample AntDrymUQ4972206_2_FD_129768 | JGI IMG/M metagenome (GOLD analysis project Ga0183260, IMG submission 129768) | Polar desert sand microbial communities from Dry Valleys, Antarctica - metaG UQ497 (22.06) (version 2) (version 2) | ecosystem: Environmental > Terrestrial > Soil > Desert | place...
GGGCGCGTCTCGCACGGGTGTATCCGCATGCGCAACGAGGACATCGTGCGGCTCTCGCGCATGCTGCCAGTGGGGACGCCCCTCACGATCTCGTGAGGGGAAAACTGCGGTTTCCCCTCACGGGCTCCCCTTCCCTTGCAGAGTGCTGTTCCGAGCCTGCGGCGTGGCCTCCCGCCCGGGCAAGCCGGGCTCCGGCCAGGAGCAGCTGCTCGGGGTAGTGCACCGACGTCGGGGTCAGGTCTCCAGATCGAACACCTCGGCTCTGCGGGCACGCCTCTTACAGGCTCCTAACGGGGTCTGACCCCGCGGCTCCTCTCTCAAGCTTCGGTCCGGGGCTGCCGAAGCTGATCTCCGAGCCATCCGTGCCCCAGGCACGGATGCAGATCGCCCCCGACAGAGGAGTGGCCGTGCCCACGCGCCCGACGACACCGCAGAGCACTACCGGGACGGCGGCGCGCACCGCCGGGCGCGCTCGGGCGACAACGACCGCAGCGGGCGCTGGCGCGGCCGGTCAGGATCAGAAGACCGTCATGATCAGCGAGCACGAGCTGCGCGAGCTTCTCACCGCGCTCAAGGCTGCCCGCGACGGCGACCTGACGGTGCGCCTGCCGACGCGGAAGAGCGGCGTGCTCGGCGAGATCGCGACCACCTTCAACGAGGTCGTCGATCTGAACAGCCGCATGTCCAAGGAGCTCGTGCGCGTCAGCAAGGTGATCGGACGCGAAGGCCGCATGACCGAGCGCGCCACGCTGGTCAACGCCGGCGGCTCGTGGGCGACCAGCGTCGCCTCTGTCAACTCGCTGATCGACGATCTCGTGCGTCCCACCACGGAGGTCGCGCGCGTGATCATGGCCGTCGCCGACGGCGACCTCTCGCAGAAGATGGCGCTCAAGATCGAGGGGCAGCCCGTCAAGGGAGAGTTCCTCCGCATCGGCACGACGGTGAACGCGATGGTCGACCAGCTGAGCTCCTTCTCGGCCGAGGTGAGCCGGGTCGCCAAGGAGGTCGGCACCGATGGCAAGCTCGGCGGCCAGGCGCGCGTGAAGGGCGTCTCGGGCACGTGGAAGGACCTGACGGACAACGTGAACCTGATGGCGTCGAACCTGACCGATCAGGTGCGGAACATCGCCCTCGTGACGACGGCAGTGGCGAAGGGCGATCTCTCGAAGAAGATCACGGTCGACGTCAAGGGCGAGATTCTCGAGCTCAAGAACACGATCAACGTCATGGTCGACCAGCTCAGCTCCTTCGCCGACGAGGTGACGAGAGTCGCCAAGGACGTCGGCACCGAGGGCAAGCTGGGCGGGCAGGCCGAGGTCAAGGGTGTCTCCGGCACCTGGAAGGATCTGACCGACAACGTCAACTTCATGGCCTCGAACCTGACCAGTCAGGTGCGCGGCATCGTCAAGGTCGTGACCGCGGTTGCGAACGGCGACCTGAACCAGAAATTCGTCGTCGAGGCCAAGGGCGAGGTGGCGGCCCTCGCCGAGACGATCAACAGCATGACCGACACGCTGCGCCTCTTCGCCGAGCAAGTGACGGGCGTTGCCCGCGAGGTCGGTACCGAGGGCAAGCTCGGCGGCCAGGCGGAGGTGCCCGGCGTGGCCGGCACCTGGAAGCACCTGACCGACAACGTCAACTTCATGGCCTCGAACCTCACCGGACAGGTACGCGACATCGCCCAGGTGACGACCGCCGTCGCCAACGGCGACCTCTCCAAGAAGATCACCGTGGACGTCAAAGGCGAGATCCTCGAGCTCAAGAACACGATCAACACCATGGTCGACCAGCTCAGCTCCTTCGCCGACGAGGTGACGCGAGTCGCCAAGGAAGTGGGCACGGAGGGCAAGCTCGGCGGCCAGGCGCAGGTCAAGGGCGTCTCCGGAACCTGGCGCGACCTGACCGAGAACGTGAACACGCTCGCGGGCAATCTCACAGACCAGGTCCGCAACATCGCCGTCGTGACGACGGCGGTTGCCAACGGCGACCTCTCGCAGAAGATCACGGTCGACGCCAAGGGCGAGGTGCTCGAGCTGAAGGACACGATCAACGTCATGGTCGACCAGCTCAGCTCCTTCGCGGACGAGGTCACCCGCGTCGCGCGCGAGGTCGGCACCGAGGGCGAGCTCGGCGGTCAGGCCGACGTGAAGGGCGTCTCTGGAACCTGGAAGGGACTGACCGACAACGTCAACTTCATGGCCGGCAACCTGACGAGTCAGGTGCGCAACATCGCCCAGGTCGCAACCGCCGTCGCCAACGGCGACCTCTCGCAGAAGATCACGGTCGACGCCAGGGGCGAGATCCTCGAGCTGAAGGACACGATCAACATCATGGTCGATCAGCTCAGCTCCTTCGCGGACGAGGTCACCCGCGTCGCCCGGGAGGTGGGCACGGAGGGCAAGCTCGGCGGCCAGGCGGAGGTGCGCGGCGTCTCCGGCACCTGGAAGGGCCTGACCGAGAACGTCAACTTCATGGCCGGGAACCTGACGGGTCAGGTGCGCGACATCGCGCTCGTGGCCACCGCCGTCGCCAACGGCGACCTCTCGCAGAAGATCACCGTTGACGCCAAGGGCGAGATCCTCGAGCTGAAGAACACGATCAACATCATGGTCGACCAGCTCAGCTCCTTCGCGGACGAGGTCACCCGCGTCGCCAAGGAGGTCGGCACCGAGGGCAAGCTCGGCGGCCAGGCGCAGGTGCGCGGCGTCTCGGGTACCTGGAAGGGACTGACCGACAACGTGAACTTCATGGCCTCGAACCTGACCGGCCAGGTGCGGAACATCGCCCAGGTCGCGACCGCCGTCGCCAACGGCGACCTCTCGCAGAAGATCACGGTCGACGCGGAGGGCGAGATCCTCGAGCTGAAAAGCACGATCAACGTCATGGTCGACCAGCTCAGCTCCTTCGCCGACGAGGTCACCCGCGTCGCCAAGGAGGTCGGCACCGAGGGCAAACTGGGCGGCCAGGCGCGCGTCGAGGGCGTCTCGGGTACCTGGAAGGGCCTGACGGAGAGCGTCAATTTCATGGCCTCGAACCTGACGAGCCAGGTGCGCAACATCGCGCTCGTCACGACGGCTGTCGCCAACGGCGACCTGTCGAAGAAGATCACGGTCGACGTCCGCGGCGAGATCCTCGAGCTGAAGGACACGATCAACGTCATGGTCGACCAGCTGCGCGCGTTCGCCGCCGAGGTGACACGCGTCGCGCGTGAGGTCGGCACAGAGGGCCGCCTCGGCGGTCAGGCGGAGGTGGAGGGCGTGTCAGGCACCTGGAAGGGCCTGACCGAGAACGTGAACTTCATGGCCTCGAACCTGACGAGCCAGGTGCGTAACGTCGCCCAGGTGACGACCGCCGTCGCCAACGGCGATCTCTCGAAGAAGATCACCGTCGACGCGAAGGGCGAGATCCTCGAGCTGAAGGACACGATCAACACGATGGTGGATCAGCTCAGCTCCTTCGCCGACGAGGTCACCCGCGTTGCCAAGGAGGTCGGCACCGAGGGCAAGCTCGGCGGCCAGGCGCAGGTCAGGGGCGTCTCGGGCACCTGGAAGGATCTGACCGAGAACGTCAACACGCTCGCCGGCAACCTCACCGACCAGGTGCGCAACATCGCTGTCGTGACGACGGCCGTGGCCAACGGCGACCTCTCGCAGAAGATCACCGTCGACGCCAAGGGCGAGGTGCTTCAGCTCAAGAACACGATCAACACGATGGTCGACCAGCTCAGCTCCTTCGCCGACGAGGTCACCCGCGTCGCCAAGGAGGTCGGCACTGAGGGCAAGCTCGGTGGCCAGGCCGACGTGAAGGGCGTCTCCGGCACGTGGAAGGGCCTTACCGACAACGTCAATCAGCTCGCCGGCAACCTCACCACCCAGGTGCGCGCCATCGCGGAGGTCTCCACGGCCGTCACGCAGGGCGACCTGACCCGCTCCATCGCCGTCGAGGCGCAGGGCGAGGTCGCGGAGCTCAAGGACAACATCAACCAGATGATCGCGAACCTGAAGGACACGACCCAGAAGAACGCGGAGCAGGACTGGCTGAACTCGAACCTCGCTCGCTTCTCCGGGATGATGCAGGGCCAGCGCGACCTCGAGACGGTCTCACGCCTGATCATGTCCGAGCTGACGCCGCTGATCAGCGCTCAGCACGGCGCCTTCTTCATGGTCGAGAGCGTTGAGGCGGAGCGCCCGAGCTTCCGCCTGCTCGCGAGCTACGGCTACAAGGAGCGCAAGTCGCTTGCCAACCGCTTCTCCGTCGGCGAAGGCCTCGTCGGTCAGTCGGCGCTGGAGAAGAAGAGCATCCTCATCACCGAGGCTCCCGACGACTACATCAAGGTGACCTCGGGGCTCGGCGAGGCGCCGCCCCGCAACATCGTCGTGATTCCGGTGCTCTTCGAGGAGCAGGTCATGGCGGTGCTCGAGCTCGCCTCCTTCAGCCGCTTCAGCGCCACCCACCAGACGTTCCTCGACCAGCTCACCGAGACGATCGGTGTCGTCCTCAACACGATCACGGCGAACATGCGCACGGAGGCCCTGCTCCAGCAGTCGCAGTCCCTGACGCAGGAGCTGCAGAGCCAGTCCGAGGAGCTCCAGACGCAGCAGGACGGGCTCCGCCGCTCGAACTCCGAGCTGGAGGCGCAGGCGAAATCGCTCAAGGCCTCCGAGGAGCTCCTGCAGACCCAGCAGGAGGAGCTGCAGCAGTCGAACGTCGAGCTCGAGGAGAAGGCGGCCCTGCTGCGCGATCAGAACCAGCGCATCGAGGTCAAGAACGCCGAGGTCGAGTCGGCCCGGATCGCGCTCGAGGAGAAGGCTGATCAGCTCGCGCTCAGCTCGAAATACAAGTCCGAGTTCCTCGCCAATATGTCGCACGAGCTGCGCACCCCGCTGAACAGCCTGCTCATCCTCGCCAAGCTCCTGAGCGAGAACGCCAACGACAACCTGACCGCCAAGCAGGTCGAATATGCCCGCACGATCCACGCGGCCGGCGGCGACCTGCTCGACCTGATCAACGACATCCTCGATCTCTCGAAGGTCGAGGCCGGCAAGATGGACATCACGCCGTCGCAGGTCAGGCTTAAGGGCATCCAGGAGCACGTGCGCCGCACCTTCGGGCCTACGGCCGAGGAGAAGGGGCTCAAGCTCGACCTGCGTCTCGCCCCCGATCTGCCTCAGGGCATCTTCACCGATGAGCAGCGCCTGCACCAGATCCTCAAGAACCTGCTCTCGAACGCTGTCAAGTTCACCCAGCGGGGAACCGTCACGATGCGCGCGGAGCTGGCGCCGCCCGGCCTGCGCTTCCGCACGAACGAGACCCTCAATGCCGCGGATACGGTGATCGCCTTCTCGGTCTGGGACACGGGTATCGGCATTCCCGAGGACAAGCTGCGGCTGATCTTCGAGGCTTTCCAGCAGGCCGACGGGACGACGAGCCGCAAGTACGGCGGCACCGGCCTTGGTCTCTCGATCAGCCGGGAGATCGCCCGGCTGCTCGGAGGCGAGATCCGCGCCGAGAGCACGCTCGGCCTCGGCAGCACCTTCACGCTCTACTTGCCGGTCGCCTACCACGCGCTGGAGGAAGAGGCCGATGCCGATGCCGATGCCGATGCCGGTGCCGACGGCGACATGGAGGTGCGCCCGTACGGACGCGACGCGCCGGGGTTTGTCCTCTTCGATCAGCCCGAGTCCCACGAACCCGCGGCGCAGATCGATGCGGTGCCGCAAATCTCCGCGCCCGAGACCTTCTCGGCCCTGGCCGTGGCCGAGCCCGAGCTCGAGAGCGAGGTCGACGACGACCGCGACAACCTCGCCGGCGGTGACCGGGTCGTCCTCATCGTCGAGGACAACGCCGACTTCGCACGAACGACGCTCGAGGTCGCCCGCGAGCAAGGCTTCCGCGGGCTCGTCGCGCTCCGCGGCGACACGGGGCTCGCGGTCGCACGCCTCTACCGTCCCGACGCCATCATCCTCGACATGCAGCTGCCTGTGATCGACGGCTGGCAGGTGCTCGAGGAGCTGAAGGCCGACGCTTCCACCCGGCACATCCCCGTGCACATCCTCTCGTCGCTCGACGCGCGCCAGAGCGCTCTGCGGGCGGGCGCCGTGGCCTTTCTCGAGAAGCCGGTTACCAAGGAAGCCTTGAGTGAGGCCTTCACGGACATGGCCCGGTTCATCGACCGAGGGCTCAAGCACCTGCTCGTGGTCGACGACGACGAGCTGCAGCGCCAGAGCATCATCGAGCTCGTGGGGGGAGGAGACGACGTGCACATCGTCGCGGTGGGCTCGAGCGAGGAGGCGCTCGCCGAGCTCGAGGAGACGCGCTTCGACTGCATGGTGCTCGACCTGAAGCTCCCGAAGATGACCGGCTACGCGCTGCTCGAGACCGTCAAGCAGGACGAGCGCTTCCGCGACCTGCCGACCATCGTCTACACGGGCAAGGAGCTCACCCGCAGGGAGGAGACCAAGCTCAAGCGCTACGCCGAGACGATTATCGTGAAGGACGTCAACTCGCCCGAGCGGCTGCTCGACGAGACAGCGCTCTTCCTGCACCGCGTCGAGGCGAAGCTCCCCGCCGAGAAGCGGCGGGTGCTCGAGCAGCTACACCGCGGGGATGCCGTCTTCAACGGCAAGAAGATCCTGATCGTCGACGACGACGTCCGCAACGTCTTCGCGCTCACGAGCGTACTCGAGCAGGAGGGCATGGAGGTGCTCTACGCCGAGAACGGCAAGGACGGCATCGACACGCTGCGCGACCATCCCGACGTCGCGCTCGTGCTGATGGACGTGATGATGCCGGAGCTCGACGGTTACGCGACGACGCGCGCGATCCGGGCGATCACCCAGTTCGAGAAGCTGCCGATCATCTCCCTGACGGCGAAGGCGATGAAGGGCGACCGCGAGAAGAGCATCGGCTCCGGAGCGTCCGACTACGTGACGAAGCCCGTGGACACCGATCAGCTGCTGTCGCTGATGCGGGTATGGCTCTACCGCTAGACGATCGATCGGAAAGGCGTCGATCGGTCGTCTACACGCCGGGAAGGTCGAGCTGCCTCTCCGCCGAACTGCATGACGCTCTGCGCGGGCATGCCGTTCCGGCGGAGAGGCAGCCGGATCACCACGAGCTCGAGCAGCTCGAGATCGCGCTCCTCCTCGAGGGGATCTACCGCCGCTACGGCTTCGACTTCCGTGAGTACGCGCCCGCGTCGCTGAAGCGCCGGCTCTGGCGGCGGGTCTACGCCGAGCGGCTGACGACGGTGGCGGGGCTGATCGAGCGAGTTCTGCACGACCCGGCGTGCATGGAGCGGCTGCTGCTCGACCTCTCGATCAACGTCACCGCCATGTTCCGCGACCCGGCCTTCTACCGGGCCGTGCGGGAGAAGGTCGTGCCGCTCCTGCGCACCTACCCCTTCACGCGCATCTGGCACGCCGGCTGCTCGACCGGGGAGGAGGTGCTTTCCTTTGCCATCCTGCTCGAGGAGGAGGGCCTCTACGAGCGCACGCGCATCTACGCCACCGACATCAACGAGACGGTGCTCGAGCGCGCGCGCTCCGGCGTCTTTCCGCTCGAGCGCATGCAGCTCTACACGGAGAACTACATCCGCTCGGGCGGTCAGCGCGCCTTCTCCGAGTACTACTCGACGGGCTACGAGGCAGCACGTTTCCGGCAGTCCCTGCTCGACAACGTCGTCTTCGCGCAGCACAACCTCGTCTCGGATACCTCCTTCAACGAGTTCAACCTCATCGTCTGCCGGAACGTGATGATCTACTTCGATCGCTCGCTACAGAACACCGTGCACGAGCTCTTTCACCAGAGCCTCGTCACGTTCGGCGTCCTCGCCCTCGGCAACAAGGAGTCGATCAGCTTCACGCCTCATGCGGGCGCCTACGAGGCGCTCGACGCCGAGGAGAAGCTCTACCGGAAGGCGGCTTGATGTCCTCCCGGATCATCCTGGTCGGCGGCTCGTGGGGTGGGCTGCGCGCCGTCCGCTGCGTGCTGGAGCCGCTCGGAGCCGACCTCGACGCCGGCGTGGTCGTCGTACTCCACCGCCTGGCCGGTGCGCAGCGTCATGGGCTGGCCCAGCTCCTGCAGGGCTCGTCCGCGCTGCCCGTGAGCGAGGTCGACGACAAGGACGAGCTCGTGCCGGGCCGCGTCTACGTCGCGCCCGCCGACTACCACCTGCTTGTCGAGCCGGGCGGCTTCGCGCTCTCGACCGACGAACGCGTGCAGCACAGCCGCCCGTCAATCGACGTCGCCCTCGAGTCGGCCGTCGACGCCTACGGTGCAGCGGTTGTCGGTGTCATCCTCACGGGCGCGAACGCCGACGGCGCGCTGGGTCTCGCGCGGGTCAAGCGTCGTGGCGGGGGTCGCGGTCGTCCAGGATCCCGCGGACGCCGAGCGGAGGACGATGCCGGACGCCGCGCTCGCGGCGACGGAGGTCGACGCCACGCTGCCGGTCGCCGAGATCGGCCAGTTCCTCGTCGAGCTCTGCCTCGCCGGCGCGAGTGCTACCTGCTCTGGCTCTTGACAGTCTCTTTACGGGGCCAGACCCCTTCTCGCTATCGCAAGCCCTCCCACCCGGGTCCGAGCGAGTAGGAGGCGAAGACCGCGAAGCTCTCGCCGGCCGGCCCGAACGTGCGAGCGAGCGGCTCGCAGTCGTAGCCGCCGCGCCCGCCCTCCCAGCCCGGAAAGATCCCGCCCATGGAGAGGAAGCGCCCCGCCTCGTCCTTGCGGCCGATCGTCTCCCAGCGGCGCACACCGTCGGCCCCGGGGCTCGAGCCGTGGCAGTCCCAGAGGACGCCGTCGATCGAGGGCGTGTCGGTGGGGTAGGCCGGCGGGCGGCCTGCGGAGGCCTCGGCCCAGCCGTCCAGGCCCAGGCGCTCGGGGTTTCCGTCCCAGCGCGCCGTGGGGCCGCCCGGCTCGACGTCCCCGGCGGCCGCCCCGTAGGCGCGCATGACGACGTTGAAGCAGTCGCCCGCGTCGCACCCGCCCTCGGCACCGCTCGAGGCCGTGCCGAAATCGAAACGCAGGCGAGCCCGCCGTAGCGCGAGCTCACCCTTGACGAGCGGCGAGCCGGGGCACTGGCCGGTGTCGAGGATCGGCCCGCTCGGCGGACCCCCTGCCAGGGAGATGCAGGCAAGCTCTCCGCCTTCGTCGAAGGTCGCCATGCGCGTGTACGGAAGCGGCCCCGCACCGACCAGGTGGGCGACGAGCTTCGGCTCCTTCACGAACGCACGCCGCGCGGTGCGGCCGCAGCGCCCATCGGGGCAGAGCTCGCTCGCCACGACCCAGCTCCGCACGACCGAGCGGCCGACGCGGTAGCGGTAGCGCAGCCGCATCACCGGCGTCGGCGGGGCGGTGGAGCCGTCGGCGAGCTCGGACTCGACCGCGAGCGCGACTACCTGCTCGCCGGTTTGTTCGAGCAGGACGTGCGGCTCCTCGACGACGCGGGAGCGCAGGACTCCGAAGCCGTGGTTCGCTGCCGCACATTGACGGCCGCTGATCTCCCACGCGTTTTCCCGCCCGAAGCGCGTCTGCCGTGGCCGGCCGCGCGCGTGATGCCAGCCGAAGGCGCCGAGCCCGCCGGAGGCCGAGTCATTCAGCGTGCCCGACGGTCGCTCATCGTCGACGAGCGTGATCCCGGCCGCCGTGACGAATCGCGCCACGTATCCGGGGCCGACCGTGAGGAGGTTCCCGGCCTCGCGGCGGGTGCGGCAGCGCTTGGAGATCGTCCACTCGCCGTCCTCGTTGGTGACGACGAACGCTGCGTCGTCCACCCGCACCGAGACGCCGTCGGCAAGCTCCGCCGGCCGGGGTGGTGTCGAGCGCTGGACGGCGGTCGCCTGCCAGGCCGCGACGGTGGCGACGGCGAGGACGACGACGGCGAGTCGCGGGGTCATCCTCACACCGTAGGCGTCCGTACAGGGGAGGACGGCGGCTGTGGCGTCGTGTCGCCTGCCTATACTCGCTGGCGGGTGGCCGTCCTGGCGCAACCGACCCGGACTCCGACGGTCTTCGCGAGTCTCGACCCTCCGCCTGTCTGGCCCGGCTCTCGCCTCGCGTGGGACGGTGTGCTCGAGCGGTCCCTGAGCACGCTCCCGGGTGTCGGAGCGGCGCTCGAGCGCAAGCTGCTCGGACTCGGCCTCGCCACGGTGGGAGACCTCCTGCTCCACCGGCCGCGGCGCTACGAGGAAGCAGCTCCGAGGCGAGCGGTGGCCGATCTCTTCGGCGAGGAGGAGGTGGTGCTCAGCGGGCGTGTGACCCGGCTGACGAGCCGCCGCACGGCTCGCCGCCTCACGATCCAGAAGGCACTCGTCGAGGACAGCGGCGCCACCGTGACCGCCGTTTGGTTCAACCAGCCGTGGCTTGCCGAGCGGCTGCTGCCCGGGACAGCGGTGCGTCTGCGCGGCCAGCTGCGCCGGGGCGAGTTCCACGTGCGTGCCTACGACCTGGAGGGAGGAGCCGCCACCGCGGACTTCGCGCCTGTGTACCCGGCGAGCGAGGAGGTGCCGGCCCGCCGGTTGCGTGAGCTCGTCGAGGCGGCGCTGCCCCTGGCGCGCGGGCTCCTCGATCCGCTGCCCGCGGGGCTCGCGGAGCGCGAGGGGCTGCCCCTGCGCTGGGACGCGCTTGCCGCGCTCCACCGGCCCTCCTCGCTGGCGGAGGCGGAGCGCGGACGGAGGCGCCTCGCCTTCGAGGAGCTGCTCGTGCTTCAGGTGGGTCTCGCCCGCAGCCGGCGGCAGCGCGAGGTCGCCCTGGCCCCGGCCCTCGGGCCCCCGGGAGCGCTCGTGCAGCGGTACCGCGGTCTGCTCCCGTTCACGCTGACGCCCGAGCAGGAAGGGGCCATCGCAGAGCTCGACGCCGACCTCGCACGCCCCCGGCCCATGCAGCGGCTCCTCCAGGGGGACGTCGGCTCGGGCAAGACCGTCGTTGCGCTCTATGCGCTCCTGCGCGCTGTCGAGAGCGGGCATCAGGGGGCGCTGATGGCGCCGACCGAGACGCTCGCCGAGCAGCACTATCTTACGCTCGAGGCGCCCTGCGGCGAGCTCGGCGTGCGCTGCGTCCTGCTCACGAGCGCGCTGCGCGCGCGCGAGCGAGCTGAGGTGCGGGCCGCCCTTGCGGGCGGCGAGGCCCAGATCGCGGTCGGGACGCACGCGCTCATCCAGCGGGATGTCACCTTCCGCGAGCTCGCCGTGGCGGTCGTCGACGAGCAGCACCGCTTCGGCGTCGAGCAGCGCCGCTCGCTCTCCGCCGACCGCTCCCCGCACGTTCTCCACATGACGGCGACGCCGATCCCGCGCACGCTCGCCCTCACCGTCTACGGCGACCTCGAGGTGAGCGAGATCGCCCGCCCGCCGGCCGATCGCAAGCCCGTGATCACGAGTTGGGTGACCGAGGAGCGCGCCGGCGAGGCGTACCTGCGGCTCCGCCGCCACCTCGAGGCAGGCCGTCAGGCCTACGTGGTGTGCCCGCTGATCGAGCGCTCCGCGACGAGTGAGGCGCGTGCGGCCGAGGACGAGGCGGAGAGACTGCGCGCCGCGGAGCTGCGGGGGCTGCGCGTGGGCTGCCTGCACGGGCGTCTGCCGCCCGGTGAGCGGCGCGAGCTGATGGCGCGGTTCAAGGCGCGGGAGCTCGATGTCCTCGTGGCCACGACGGTGATCGAGGTCGGCGTCGACGTCCCGAACGCGACGGTGATGATCGTGCAGGAAGCCGACCGTTTCGGCCTTGCGCAGCTGCACCAGCTGCGCGGCCGCGTCGGACGTGGCTCCGAGCAGTCCTACTGCCTGCTCGTCTCGCGGGCTCGGGAGCGCCTGACCGAGGCGGCGCACGCGCGGCTTGATGCGCTCGTGCGCACGGGCGACGGCTTCGAGCTCGCGGAAGTCGACCTCGAGCTGCGCGGAGAGGGACAGCTGCTCGGCACCCGCCAGGCGGGTCTCTCCGACCTCCGCTTCACGCGCCTGCGAGCCGACCGGCCGCTGCTCGAGCGCGCGCGGGTGGCCGCGGGCGAGCTCGTCGAGGACGCAGGGCCGCTCGACGAGGAGGTCGAGCGCCTCTTCGGCGAGCGGAGTGCAGAGGCATGACGGCCCCGGCGTAGACGATGCGGATCATTGCCGGCTCCCGCCGCGGCGCGAAGATCGCCGCCCCTCCCGGCCTCGGCACGCGCCCGACCGGCGACCGTGTGCGCGAGGCAGCGTTCAACCTGATCGGCCCCGTGGACGGCGCCGAGGTGCTCGACCTCTTCGCCGGCTCGGGCGCCATGGGGCTCGAGGCGCTCTCGCGCGGCGCCGCGCGCGCCGTCTTCGTGGAGTCGGAGCGTGCGGCCTGCCGCACGATCGACCGCAATCTCGAGCGGCTGCAGCTCACGGGTGCCGAAGTGCTGTGCAGCGACGCCCTCGCGGCCCTGGCGACGGAGACTCGCGGGGGCAGGCGTTACGATCTGGTGCTCGTAGACCCGCCCTACGGAACGTTCACCAACCTGCGACAGCCGCTTTCCACCTATCTGCCACTGCTCCTCGGGGAGCACGGCCTGATCGTCGTCGAGACGGGCGCCGGAGAGCGCCCCGAGCTCGGGCTCCCCGAGCGCACGAGCCGCCGCTACGGCGCGGCGCGCCTCACGCTCTTCGAGCCCGCGTGAGCGTCTCGCACCCGATCACTGCGATCTACCCCGGAACCTACGACCCCGTCACCCTCGGCCACCTCGACGTGATCGCACGGGCATCGTCCGTCTTCGAGCGCATCGTCGTCGGAGTGGTCGGCAACCCGGCCCACAAGCGCACCCTCTTCACGGTCGAGGAGCGCGTGGCCTTCCTGCGGGAGGCGGTCGCCGACCTGCCGAACGTCGAGGTCGACGTCTTCGCCGAGCTCGTCGTCGACTTCGCCCGCCGCTGGGGCTCGCAGGTCATGGTCAAGGGCCTGCGAGTGATCTCCGACTTCGAGTGGGAGTTCCAGATGAACCACCTGAACCGCACCCTCGCGCCCGAGATCGAGACCGTCTACGTGATGGCGAGTCCGCAGTACAGCTTCGTCTCCTCGAGCGGCGTCAAGGAGATCGCGACCTACGGCGGCAAGGTGGACGGGTTCGTGCCCGCGGCGGTGGCGCGTCGCTTTCGCGAGCTCTTCCCCCACGGCAGGCCCGGCGCCCCCGAGAACCCGGGCGAGTAGACTTTCCGCCCGTGGACGTTCTCGTGCTCATCGACAAGCTCGACGACCTCGTGCACAACGCGAAGGCTGTTCCCCTCACCGACCAGGTGCGCATCGACCGCGAGGAGATCTACGACATCCTCGACCAGATGCGCGCGACCATTCCTGAGGAGATCAAGCAGGCGCGCTGGATCGTCAAGGAGCGCCAGGAGATGCTCGCCGAGGCCAAGCGCGAGTCGGACCGGCTGCTCGGCGAGGCGCGCGAGCAGGCGGTGCGCGACGCCTCCCAGACAGAGATCGTGAAGATCGCCGAGCGGCAGGCACAGGACATCATCGACGAGGCGCGGCGCCAGGCTCGCGAGACGCGGCTCGAGATGGAGGACTGGGCCGACGGCATCCTCTCGACGCTCGAGCAGAACCTCGACCGCTTCCTCTCGGCCGTCAAGCGCGGGCGGGAGCGGCTGCACGAGCGCTCGCAGGAGAGCGTCGTGGCAGGGGTCGGCCCGATCCAGCGCGACATCGACATGTCCGACGTCGACGGCGACGAGCCGATCTAGACGATCGATCGGAAGAGCGTCGATCGCTCGTCTATACGCCGGGAAGGTCGAGCTGCCTCTCCGCCAAAGTGCATAACCCGCTGCGCGGGTGGCGGAAGAAACAGTGTCCAGGGCACGGGTCGTCAGCGCCGGCAGTTCTCTTCCGCCCCCGCCGCAGGCGGGGAATGCTCTACCGGCGGAGAGGCAGCCCGACAGAGAGGTGCTTATGGTTGATCAGCTTTATCGATCAACCATCGCTATAAGAGGGTGGTGACGACCTTCGACTTGCGCCGGGCGCGCATGCGCTCGGGCGAGGAGTACGCGGACGAGATCGAGGTGCAGCTCGAGCCGGTCGAGCTCGGCGGCGAGCGCTACCTGCCGGTGCCCGACCTCGTCCCCGTGGAACTGCGTGTCAGTCGCGCGACCACGGGCACCATCCTCGAGCTCTCGCTCCACGCCCGGCTGCACGGGCCGTGCCAGCGCTGTCTCGCCGACGCGGTACTCGAGCGGTCTCTGAGCGTCCGCGAGTACCAGGCGGACGATCCAGGCTTGTCCGAGGAGCTGCGGACGGAGTACGTCGCCGACGACTGCCTCGACCTCTCGGCGTGGGCGCGCGACGCGCTCGTTCTCTCGCTGCCCGACCAGATTCTCCACCGACCCGACTGCGCCGGACTCTGCGCGACCTGCGGCAAGGATCTGAACCTCGAGCCGCACGAGCACGTCGAGGAGCGCGGCGATCCGCGCTGGGCCGCGCTCGAGGAGCTCCGCGGCCGGCTCGGGGGCTGAACCTCGCTGGCTATACTCGGCGCTCGCCATGGCCGTCCCCAAGAAGAAGACCTCGAAGGCCCGCCGGGACAAGCGCCGCGCACAGCACGGCATCGAGGCTCCGCGCGTGAACGAGTGCCCCGTGTGCCACCAACCCAAGCGCCCGCACCACGTCTGCCCCACGTGCCACACATATCGCGGGCGCGAGGTCGAGCCGCTCCGCACCGCAGCGCCGTAGGCTGCGACCACTTAGCCGTCCGCAGCGCCGGTGTAGTATCGGCGCGCTCATTAGCCCCTACCCCCGGAAGACGAGGTGACATGGCAGCGTCGCGCGAGGAAGTGCTCGAGCGGGTCAAGGAGGTCTTGACCGAGCAGCTCGGCGTGGAGGAGAACAAGATCACGGAGCAGGCGTCCTTCGAGGAGGATCTCGACGCCGACTCGCTCGACCTCGTCGAGCTGATCATGGAGCTCGAGGATCAATTCGGCATCAAGATCTCGGACGAGGACGCGCAGGGCATCCGCACCGTCGGACAGGCCGTCGACTACGTCTCGTCGCACCAGTAGCCCGGACTACGCCGTCCGGATCGGCGAGCTCGTCGTCGAGAGGGCGGGCGAGTTTGCGGCACGTCACCTCCGGGGCTTGAGGGCCTACCGGTTCGCGGTCGCTCCAGCACCCGCGAGCCGCCCGGCCGCTTCCCCACCACCCCCCTCGCCGGGCGGCGCCGAGCTCGGGCGTCTGATCGGGACGCTGCCGCCGGAGCGCGCCGAGACGGTCTTCACGCACTCGTCCTGGGCCGAGGAGCGGGCGAGCTCGTACGAGCGCCTCGAGTTCCTCGGCGACAGCGTGCTCGAGCTCGCCGTCGCGCACGAGCTGTACAGGCGGTACCCCGATCATGCCGAGGGCCGCCTGACAAAGATCCGCGCGCACGTCGTCTCGCGGGCGAGCTGCGCCGAGGTCGCGCAGGAGCTCGAGCTCGGCAAGCGGCTCGGCGAGCGGGCGAGCGGTCTGCCGGCCGACGAGCTCGAGCGCCTGCTCGAGAACCGGAACATCCTCGCGGCCGTGCTCGAGGCGGCGCTCGCCGCTCTCTTCCTCGAGCACGGCTTCGAGGCGATCGAGCAGTCCGTCGTGTCCGCCTTCTCCGAGGTCATAGCGAACGCCGTCTCGGGCCACGTCGACAACAAGACCGAGCTGCAGGAGGCCCTCGCCCGCCTCGGCCGCGCGGTCAGCTACAGCGTGCTCGAGGTCGATGGGCCACCGCACGATCGCCGCTTCCTCTGCGCCGCAGTCGTGGACGGGGAGCAGACCGGCATGGGCAGCGGGTCCTCGAAGAAGGTCGCCGAGCAGGAGGCCGCCCGCCAGGCCCTCGAGCGGCTCGGAGTCGCCCCAGTCAGTCCGTAGCCATCCGCGGCCGTCGTCATCCTCTCGCCATGCACCTGAACGCGATCAAGCTCCGCGGCTTCAAGTCGTTCCCGGACGCCGTCGAGCTCCGCCTCGAGCCCGGCGTCACCGTCGTCGTGGGGCCGAACGGCTCCGGCAAGTCGAACGTCTCCGACGCCCTCGTCTGGGCGGCGGGAAGTCTCAGCCCGAGCGAGCTGCGTGCAGAAAGGCCCGACGACGTGCTCTTTTCGGGTGCTCCGGGGCGCGGTCCCGCCTCCTTCTGCGAGGTCGAGCTGCTCTTCGACAACAGCAACGGCGACGGGCCGCTCGAATTCAGCGAGCTCTCGGTCGCGCGCCGCCTGCATAGGGGCGGCGAGGGGCAATACCTCGTCAACCGCACCGGCGTCCGGCGCATCGACCTCGTCGAGCTGCTGGCCGACGTCGGGCTCGGCGGCGGCATGCATTCGCTCATCGGTCAGGGTCGCGTGGAGGAGGTGCTCGGCTCGAGCCCGCAGCGCCGCCGGGAGCTCGTGGAGGAGGCAGCCGGGCTCGGGCGCTTCAAGCGCCGGCGGCACCGGGCCGAGCTCAAGCTCGCGCGCGTCGCGGTCGACGTCGACCGCGCGCGCGACCTCGAGACGGAGGTGAAGGGCCGGCTGCGGCCGCTCGCGCTGCAGGCGACCGCAGCCGAGCGCGCCGAGAAGCTGGCCGCGGAGCTCTCCGCCAGGCGCGCACGGATCGCGCAGCTCGATCTCGCCGCCTGCGACAGCAGGCTGGCCGAGGGCGAGGAGCGCCGGACGGCCGCGAAGCTCGCCCGTGCGCGGGCAGACGAGCGTCTCGAGGCCCTGCTCGGCGAGCGCGGCCGGGTGGAGGACGAGCTCGCCGATGCCGCGGGTGCGCGTGAGGCCGCGACCGCAGCGCTCTACCGGCTGCGGAGCGCCGGTGAGCGTCTCGTGCTGCGCTCCGAGAACGTCGGCGACTTGCTGGCCTCACTGGGGGCCGAGCTCGAGGAGGCAGAGCGTCACGCCGGTACCGGCTCGGCCGTCGATCTCGACGGTCTCGAGCGCCAGGCGGAGGAGGCTGCGGGACAGGCGCGCAGGCTCGCGAGCGAGCACGCGGCGTTGGCGGAGCAGGTGCGTCTCGCGCGGGCGCGGCTCGGCGCGCTCGAGCGGTCGCTCGCGGAGCGGGAGGGCCTCCCGCCGGCGGCACGCGCTCTCGCCGAGGCGGGTGAGCGCCTCGCCCTCTCCGGGCTCGAGGTCGAGCCCGGCTACGAGCGAGCCGTCGCGGCCGCGCTCGCCTGGCGCGCCGCGGCGCTCGTGGCAGCCGATCCCGTCGCGGCGCTCGCGCTCCTCGAGCGGGCACGCACGGCCGGGCTCGGGAGCCTCGCCGTCCTCGTGGAGTCTGAGACGGAGCGGCCTCCTCCGGGCGGAGGTCAGCTCTCGGCTCACGTCACCGCCCGGGCGGGCGGGGAGCGCGCGCTCGCGCTCCTCGGCGGGATCGTGGTGGTCCCGCTCGACGGGCTACTGCGAGCGAGGGATGCGATCGCCGTCACGCGCGAGGGTCATGGCTATGACCCGGCGCGTGGCGAGCTCTGGTTCGCGGGCGAGACGGCCGAGGCCGTCCTGCTCGAGCTCGAGGCGAGAAGGCGGGCGCTCGTCGAGGAGATCTCAGGGCTCGAGGCCGCGGTGCTCGAGGCCTCGGCTGGGGCGGAGGCGGCGGCCGGGCGCTCGGCGAGCGCCGCTGCGGCCCTCGCCCGGACAGCTCGTGGGCGGCGCCCGCCCCAGCGGGATCCGGCCGGCCTTCGGAGGCTGATCGACCTTGCCGAGCGGCTCGAGGCCGGCCTGGCGGCTGCCACGGGCAGCGGCGCCAGGCTCGAGCCGTCGCTCCGCGCTCGCGTCGATGCAGGCACCCTGCGGGCCGGCGAGCTCGGCGGCGAGCTTCGTCGTCTCGGCGCCGCCGAGTCGGAGGCCCGCCGTGCGGCGGGCGAGGCCGCCGAGCGGATGACCTCGGTGGAGATCGAGCAGGCTCGGGTCGAGAGCGAGGCGGCGGAGGCCCGCCGCCGCCTGGAGGCCGCCGGTACCGACCCGGGCCCGGGCGACGACCGCGAGGCGCTCGTCGCCGCGGCAGAGCGACTCGAGCGCCGCCGCGAGACGCTCGGGCAGGTCAATCCGCTCGCCCGCGAGGAGTACGCACGCGAACGCGAGCGGCTGGACGCCCTCGTGGCGCAGAGAGCCGATCTGGAGGCGAGCCTCGCCGAGCTCGAGCGCCTGCGCACGGAGCTCGACGAGACGGTCGAGCGCCGCTTCACGGAGACGTTCAGCGCCGTCGCGCTGCACTTCGAGGAGGTGGCGACGACGCTCTTCCCGGGCGGGGGCGGTCGCCTGCGCCTGGCGGAGCCCGCTGGTGATGACGAGGACGTCGGCACCCCCGGCATCGAGGTCGAGTTGCGCCCGGCCGGCAAGCGCGTGGCGCGGCTCTCCCTGCTCTCGGGTGGCGAGAAGGCGCTCGGCGCGATCGCCTTCCTGTTTGCGCTCTTCCTCGCGCGCCCGTGCCCCTTCTACCTGCTGGACGAGGTCGAGGCGGCGCTCGACGATACGAACATCGCCCGCTTCGTCGAGCTCCTGCGCCGGTACCGGGACCGGGCGCAGTTCATCGTCATCACCCATCAAAAACGCACCATGGAGGCCGCCGACATTCTGTACGGCGTCACGATGGGGGCCGAGGGCGTCTCGCAGGTGGTGTCGCGGCGGGTGTCGCGCGAGCAGTCGGTCGAGACTCCCGCCCTCGTGCCGGCGTGACGCGGTCCTGGGCGCAGCTCCTCGGCGACAGTGAGGCGCCCGAGGAGGAGGAAGGCGAGCGCGTCGGCCTCTTCTCGCGCCTGCGGCTGTCGCTCGGCAAGAGCCGGCGGGCGCTGACCGAGCAGCTTGCCGCTGCCGCCTTCGACCCGAACGACGACGAAGCCTGGGAGCGCCTGGAGGAGGCGCTCATCGCCGCAGACGTGGGCGTCCCCGCCACCGCGGAGCTCGTGCGCCGCCTGGAGGCGCGCGGCGAGCTCTCCGACCTGAGCGCGGCGCTCGGCGAAGAGATCGGCGCGCTGCTCGGCGAGCCCGCCACCCTCGCCCTTGACCGGCGGCCGAGCGTCATTCTCGTCGTCGGCGTCAACGGGACGGGCAAGACCACGACGATCGGCAAGCTGGCGCAGAAGCTGCGCGAGCACGACCTGAGCGTCCTCGTCGCAGCGGCGGACACCTTTCGTGCGGCCGCGGAGGAGCAGCTCGAGATCTGGGCGCGGCGCGCGGACGCCGACTTCGTCGGCTCGGTACGAGGGGCCGATCCGGCCGCGGTCGCCTTCGACGCGATCGGTGCGGCACAGGCCCGCGGGCGGGACGTCGTCATCGTCGACACCGCGGGGCGGCTCCAGACGCAGACGAACCTGATGGAGGAGCTGGCGAAGATCCGCCGTGTCATCGCTGGAAGGCTCGAGGGAGCTCCGCACGAGGTCTTGCTCGTGATCGACGCCACCACGGGTCAGAACGGGCTGCAGCAGGCGCGCCTCTTCGGAGAAACGGTCGGCGTCACGGGAGTCGCGCTGACGAAGCTCGACGGCTCGGCGCGCGGCGGTATCGCCGTCGCGATCGCGCACGAGTTGGGCCTGCCCGTGAAGCTGATCGGCGTAGGGGAGGGGCTCGACGACCTGCGCCCCTTCGACGCAGGCGACTTCGCGCAGGCGCTCACCTCGTAAGCGCGGCTTACAGTTTCGTTACGGGGTCAGACCCCGGGCAGCTCGTATCGGCGTCGTCCAGCGTGTCGAGATCAGAGGCAGCTGGAAGCTGACCGCCGCGCCCGGGCGAGAGGCCAAGCCGCTGCGTAGAGACAGCACTCTGCAGCGAAGGGGGGCTCGTGGGGGGAAACGGCACGTTTCCCCCCGCGTTCATTCCCCCCACGCCTCTACCTTTCGACGCCGAACGCGATGTCGACGGTGGTGCGGAACTCGCTGATGCGGTCGCCCTCCACCTGCGCGCTCATCGTCACGACATCGACGCCGCTGATGCCGCGGATCGTCTTCGAGGCCTCCTCGACGGCCGCTTGCGCCGCCTCGGCGAAGCCCTGAGGGGACGAGCCGATGATCCTGACGACCTTTGCAACCTGTGCCATTTCACTTCCTCCTGTGGAGTGGGTGCGTGATGTGCGAAGAAGTTCGATTGTCTCACTCCTGCGCTCTCTACACTGAGCGAGATGTTCGACACCCTCTCCGACAAGCTCCAGCACGCCCTTGGCGACCTACGCGGCCGCGGGCGCCTCGACGAGGAGGCGATCTCGCGCGCGATGCGCGAGATCCGCCTGGCCCTGCTCGAGGCGGACGTGAACCTCAAGGTCGTGAAGGAGTTCGTCGCGCAGGTGCGCGAGCGGGCGGTCGGCGCCGATGTCCTCCGCAGCCTCACGCCCGGCCAGCAGGTGGTCAAGATCGTGCACGAGGAGCTGACGGAGTTGATGGGCACCGGCAGCTCCAAGCTCGCGCTGTCGGGGCGTCCGCCCACCGTGATCCTCCTGGCGGGCCTTCAGGGCTCGGGCAAGACGACTGCCGCGGCGAAGCTGGCGCTGCTGCTGCGCAAGGAGGGGCGCACCCCAGGGCTGATCGCGGCCGATCTGCAGCGGCCGGCCGCGATCGACCAGCTCGAGCAGCTCGGCCGCCAGATCCAGATTCCCGTCTTCCGCCGCGACACGAAGGATCCCGTCGAAGCCACCCGGTACGGGCTCCAAGCGGCGGCGAGCGCGGGGTGTGACCTCGTGATCGTCGACACCGCCGGCCGCCTACAGATCGACGAAGGGCTGATGGAGGAGCTCGTGGCCGTTCGCCGCGAGGCGAAGCCGACCAACGTCCTGCTCGTCCTCGACGCCATGACGGGTCAGGAGGCCGTCAACGTCGCCGGCGCGTTCCAGGAACGGATCGCCTTCGACGGCGTCGTGCTCACGAAGCTCGACGGCGACGCGCGCGGCGGCGCTGCGCTCTCGGTCAAGGCGGTCACGGGCAAGCCGATCAAGTTCGTCTCGGTGGGGGAGAAGCTCGACCAGCTCGAGTACTTCCATCCGGATCGCATGGCCTCCCGCATCCTCGGCATGGGCGACGTGCTCAGCCTGATCGAGAAGGCCGAGGCCGCGGCCACCGAGGACGACCAGGAGGAGATGGAGCGCCGGATGATGGCCGGCGAGTTCAGCTTCGACGACTTCCTAGCGAGCTACCGGATGCTCAGGCGCATGGGGCCGCTGAAGGGTGTGCTGTCGATGATCCCGGGTCTCGGCAAACAGCTTCAGGGCGTCGATCTGAACGAGCGGGACATGGGTCGAGTGGAGGCGATCGTGCTTTCGATGACCCCGAAGGAGCGGCGCATGCCGCACCTCATCGACGGGTCGCGCCGGCTGCGCATCTCCAAGGGAAGCGGCACGAGCGTGCAGCAGGTGAATCAACTCCTGACCGCGCGCAAGCAGATGCAGAAGATGATGAAGCAGATGGGCAAGGGTAAGCTGCCCAACCTGTCGCAGGGCGCCGTCCCGGGGGGCGCGACACCGCAGCCCGCTGGCAACGGGGGCCGCGCGCGGAAGTCGAAGAAGGGCCGGAAGGCCGGCAGACGCTGAGCACGAGCGATCGAGAGGAGCCGTAGGTGGCTGTACGACTGAGACTGGCCCGAGTGGGGTCGAAGAAGAATCCGATCTACAGAGTGGTGGCAGCGGACGCGCGCTCGCCGCGCGACGGCCGCTTCATCGAGATCGTCGGGCGCTACAACCCGCAGACCGAGCCGTCGACGATCGAGCTCGACGAGGAGCGCGTGCGGAAGTGGCTCGAGCAGGGTGCGCAGCCCTCGGATGCGGTCGCGCGCCTGCTCAAGGTCAAGAACGTCCATGCCGGCTGAGCTCCTCACCGAGCTGGCCAAGCGCCTCGTCGACAAACCGGAGGCAGTGCGCGTGGAGGCGGTCGCGCGGGACGGTGACGTCATCCTGCGCCTCCACGTGGATCCGGCCGACGTCGGGCAGGTGATCGGGCGCAACGGTCGGATAGCCCGCGCCCTGCGCACGCTCGTCCGGGTGAGCTCCGCCCGGACACGCGGGCGGACGCTGCTCGAGATTGTCGAGTGAGCCGACCGCGGTCGAGGTCGGCCGCGTCGGCCGGCCGCATGGGCTCGACGGCTCGTTCTTCGTCGAGCGTGCGAGCGAGTCGCCGGCACGCTTTGCGCCGGGGTCGAGCTTGCTCGTGGACGGCGAGCGTGCCCGTGTGGTGTCGCGCAAGCACTCGGGCGGCCGGCCGGTGATCAGGCTCGACCGGCCCGTCGAGCGCGGCCAGACGCTCACGGTCCCTCGCTCGGAGCTGCCGCCCCCGGAGCCAGGGTCGTTCTACGCCTTCCAGCTCGTCGGCCTGATCGTCAGCGACGAGCATGGCCGCGAGCTCGGCCGCATCACGGCGGTCACGCCCGGGGTGGCCAACGACGTGCTCGAGCTGGACTCGGGCGCGGCACTGCCGCTCGTCGAGGCCTGCATCCGCGAGATCGACCTCGCAGGAGCCCGCGTCGTGATCGCCGAGGGCTACGCCGACCCGCCCGAGGCTGCCTAGGGTGCGCGGTCCCGTCGATCGCCTCACGGCCGGACTTTCCCCGGGCGCCCGCGTGGCTGTGGACTGGCTCGTCACGCTCGCCGGTGCCATCGCCATTGTTTTGCTCGTGAAGGCCTACGTCGTCAACCCGTACCGGATCCCCTCGTCGTCGATGGAGCCGACGCTGCACTGCGCGCGTCCCGCCCAGGGCTGCCTTGCCGACCGCTCCGACCGCGTGCTCGCCAACCGCTTCAGCCTCCACTTCCGCGAGCCCCGCCGAGGCGACGTGACGGTCTTCCAGACGCCGCCGGCCGCGCGGCTCCAGTGTGGGGCGGGCGGCACCTTCGTCAAACGACTGATCGGCCTTCCGGGCGAGACGGTCTCCGAGCGCTCGGGCGTCATCTACATCGACGGCAAGCGGCTCTCCGAGCCGTACCTGAGCGGCCCGCCCGGCTTCAGCAGCGGCGGCTGGCGCGTCCCCAGGGGGCGCTACTTCATGCTGGGCGACAACCGGGAGAACTCGTGCGACTCGCGCCGCTGGGGCTCAGTCGAGCGCGATGCGTTGATCGGGCCCGTCTTCGCGACGTACTGGCCGCTGTCGCGGCTCTCTCTTCGCTAGACATCCCGTGCCGTGCAGGTCGACGTCTTCACCCTGATCCCCCACGCCTTCGCGTGGATGACGGAGGCGCGCCCACTGGCGGCGATCCTCGGCGGTGAGTTGCAGCTGCGGCTCCTCAACCTCCGCGCCACGACCCCGCTACGGAACGGGCAGGTGGACGACGAGCCCTACGGCGGCGGGGCGGGCATGCTGCTGCGCGTGGACGTCGTCGCCGCCGCCCTCGACGCCGTCTACGGCGGCGTGCCCGGGCACCGCGTGATCGCGCTCACGCCGCAGGGCCGCCAGCTCGACCAGGGCCTCGTCGAGGAACTGGCGCGCGAGTCGCAGCTGACGCTGATCTCAAGCCGCTTCGAGGGGTTCGACGAGCGAGTGCTTCTGCACCTCGCCGACGATGCCGTCTCGATCGGCCCCTACGTGCTCTCGGGCGGGGAGCTCCCGGCGATGGTGCTCCTCGACGCCGTCGCGCGGCGGCTGCCGGGAGCGCTCGGGGACGAGGGCTCGAGCGTCTTCGAGAGCTTCTCCGAGGCGCTCGACGGCGAGCTCGAGCATCCGCAGTACACGCGGCCGGCGGAGTTCCGCGGGTGGCGGGTTCCCGACGTGCTTCTCTCGGGGCATCATGCCGAGATCGAGCGGTGGCGGCGCGAGCAGCGGGCGGAACGGGGGCAGGGATGAGGAATCCGGTCGACCGGCTCACGGCCGGGCTTCCCCAGTCGCTGCGGGTGACGATCGACTGGGTCGTGACGATCGCGGCGGCGATCGGGATCGTCCTGCTCGTCAAGGCCTACCTCGTGAACCCCTACCGGATCCCGTCGGCCTCCATGGAGCCGACGCTGCACTGCACGGAGGCGGTCGGGTGCGAGGCGGGCCGGTTCTCCGATCGCGTGCTCGCGAACCGCCTCTCGCTGCGCTTCGGCGACCCCGAGCGCGGCGACGTGGTCGTCTTCACGACTCCGCCCGCCGCCGAGGCTCAGTGCGGAGCGGGGGGCACCTTCGTCAAGCGGCTGATCGTGCTGCCGGGGGAGATGTGGCGCATGGAGAACGGCGTCGTCTACATCGACGGGCGCCGTCTCCGGGAGCCGTGGCTCGAGCCGGGGCGCCGCGACGCCGACACACGGGCGCCCCAGCGGGTGCCGGACGACTCGTTCATCATGCTCGGCGACAACCGGACACAGTCGTGCGACTCCCGCTCCTGGGGCGCCGTCCCGCGGGACAACTTGATCGGCACGGTTTTCGCTGTCTACTGGCCGCCCACGCGGATCTCCTTGCGCTAGAGTTCCGCGGCTGCCACGGCGGCTCCCTCCGGTATGAGCGACGTCATCTCGACACTCGAGCGCGGGCAACTGCGCGACGGCATCCCCAGGTTCAAGGCGGGCGATACCGTGCGCGTCCACTTCCGCGTGATCGAGGGCCAACGGGAGCGCATCCAGGTCTTCGAAGGCATTGTGATCAAGCGCCAGGGAGCCGGCGCGCGCGAGACCTTCACCGTACGCAAGCAGTCGTTCGGCGTGGGCGTCGAGCGAACGTTCCCTCTGCATTCGCCGAAGATCGATCGACTCGAGGTGGGGGCGATCGGCGATGTGAACCGCGCCAAGCTCTACTACCTGCGCGACAAAGTGGGAAAGAAGGCGCGCGTCCGGGAGCTCCGGCCGAGGTAGGCACTATGCTCGGCCGGGTGGCGGGGAAGCGCACCGGCGGGAAGCTGCTCGGGTTCGACCGCCGGCTCGGAGCCCGCTACGTCGCCGGCGCCGACGAGGCCGGGCGCGGCTCGCTCGCCGGGCCACTCGTGGTGGCCGGCGTCCTCTTCGACTATGACTGCCTGCGCGACCACCGCGTGCGTCCGCTCGGGTACCTGAACGACTCCAAGCAGTGCTCGCCCGCCCGCCGCGAGGAGCTCTTCCGTGCCGTGCTCGGTTGCGCCGAGCGCGTCGTGGTGCGCGTCTTTCCACCCGGAGAGATCGACCGCAACGGTCTGCACCGCTCGAATCTCGCTGGGCTGCGGTCGGCGCTGCACGCCCTGGTGCCTCCCGCCGAGGCCTGTCTCGTGGACGGTTTCCGGCTCGGCCCGGCGGCGCCGCCGCACCAGGCAGTGATCGACGGCGACGAGCGGAGCGCTGCCATCGCGGCCGCCTCGATCGTGGCGAAGGTGACGCGAGACCGCTATATGCGCCGCGCGGACGCCCTGTATCCCGGTTTTGGCTTCGCCTCGCACGTGGGCTACATCACGCCCGGGCACTCGGCAGTGGTACGCCGGCGCGGGCCCACGGAGATTCACCGCCGCTCCTTCCAGGCGCTCTGCTACGGATGAACGGGGCGGAGCGCCGCGCTCGCAATCACTACCGCCTCCGCGGGTACCGCATCCTGGGGACGAACGTGTGGGCCGCCGGCAACGAGCTCGATGTGATCGCGCGCCGCGGCCGCAGCGTCGTCTTCTGCGAGGTGAAGGAGAAGGGGGGCGACGGCTTCGGCGATCCGGCCGAGATGGTGGACGGCGAGAAGCAGCGCCGCGTGCGGCGGGCGGCGACGGCCTGGCTCGCCTTCCACCCAGAGCTCGAGGAGCTCGAGCTGCGGTTCGATGTCGTCGCCGTGCGGCCGGGCGGGCTCGAGCGGATCGCGGACGCTTTCTAGCGCCATCCGGCCGGCGCCCTAGTGTGGCGCTCGTGGCCGAGCGGACGCAGGCTGCGCTCTACGAGCAGATCGACCACCGGCTCTCCTGGTCGGAGGAGGAGCTGCCGCAGGTCGAGCGCACGAAGCACGTCCACGGTCTCCATCCCTACCTCGGCAAGTTCATCCCGCAGCTCGTCGAGGTCTTCCTCGCACGGCACTTCGCTCGCGGCAGCGTCGTCCTCGACCCGTTCGCGGGTTCGGGAACCACCCTCGTGGAGGCGAGCGCCAACGGCATCGGCGCGGTCGGCTGCGACATCTCCTCCTTCAACTGCCTGCTCGCGTCGGTCAAGACCGAGCGCTACTCGCTGCCCTCGCTCGAGCTCGCCCTGCGCGGAGCGCTGGCCGAGGCGATCGGGTGCGTCGAACCGATCTCGAGCGAGGGCGTGGGGCCGTGGCTCGAGGAGTGGTTCGCTCCGCGAGCACTCGGCGAGCTGCTGGCTTACCGGCGCGCCCTCGACCGGCTCGAGGCACCGAGCGCCGACGTCGCGCGCGTCATCCTCGCCCGCTCGGCGCGCTCGGCCCGGCTGACGACGCACTTCGATCTCGACTTCCCCCGTGCGCCGACGACGGAGTCCTACCACTGTCACAAGCACAAGCGCACGTGCCGGCCGGTCGAGGAGGCCGCCAAGTTCCTGCGGCGCTACACGGAGGACACGGTCCGCCGGCTCCGCCGCTTCGCGGAGCTGCGATCGAGCGCGCCGGTTCGGGTCGTCCACGGCGATGCGCGCTCGCTCGAGCTGCCATGCGAGGCGCAGGGGATCATCACCTCTCCGCCCTATCCCGGCCTGATCGACTACCACGAGCAGCATCGCTACGCCTACGAGCTGCTCGGTCTCCGCGAGCGCGCCGACGAGGAGATCGGCGCAGCATCGAGGGGAAGCACGCGCGGCGCGCTCGCGGACTACGTCGAGGCGATGACGCGCGCGCTCGGGAACGCCGTGCGCGGGCTAGGGGAAGGGGCGCCCGTGATCATCGTCGTCAACGACTCACGCGGCCTCTACCCGGGCATCCTCGAGGGGGTTGGACTCGAGCTCGTCGAGCGGATCACGCGCCACGTCAACCGGCGCACGGGCCGGCGCAGCGGCGAGTTCTTCGAGGACGTGCTCGTCTGTTCCGCCCCCGGGTAGCCGACACTCGGCACAGAGCCGGCACAGACCCGTGCGGCCGTCCACTCTAGCGTCGTGCAGGGATGCTCGTCGAGGAGCCCCGGTCTCCGTCTACGCGCTGCTCGACCCGCGCGACGGCACGATCTCTACGTGGCTTCCTCCTCGGGCTCCTCGCCGTCCAGATCGATGACGCCGCAGGCGAGCCTCGGGCCACCGGAGACGCCCGAGCCCGACGGGCCAGTGATGCCCTGATCCTCGTTCAGGTGCACCATGATCGCGCTGCCGTTGTCGTCGAAGAGGCTGGTCGGGCCCTCCGAGAGCGTGATCCGCGTCGTGGGGTGCTTGAGCCGGCCGACACCGTTCGCGTTGACCCGCAGGTTCGGCAGGTCGCCGAGGTGGTAGGGGTGGTTGGCGTCGGGGTCGGAGTTGCCGGCGGGGCCCGGATCGAAGTGCCCGCCGGCTGAGCGGAAGGGCGCCTCGCAGCTCGCGTTCTCATGGATGTGGAAGCCGTGCCGGCCGGGCGGGAGGCCGCGGATGCGGGCGTTGACCAGGACTGTGGGCGTCGGCTGGCCACGCCTGCCCTCGAGTTGCACCAGCCACACCCGGCCAACGATGCCGGAGCCGGGCGCGCCGCGCACGAGCGCGCTCGCTGTCAAGCCGGCCCCCTGGTCGTCGCCGTCTCCACCCAGTGCCAGCACGGTGCCGCCGCTGGCCAGGGCGACGAGCGACGTGATCATGACCCCGATGTTGAGCTTCGCTCCACGCCTCATTCCATCTCCCCCTGTGGTCGTCAGCCCGAGGATGGTAGTTCCTTGTCGCAAGCCGCGCACGATCGCCGGCAAGCCCTCATCGACTACCACGAGCAGCGCCACTGTGCCTATGAGCTTCTGGGTCTGCGCGAGCGTGCCGGCGACGAGATCCGGCGCACGGGCCGGCGCAGCGGCGAGCTCTTCGAGGACGTGCTCGTCTGCTCAGACTCGGCGTAGCCGACACTCTCGGCACAGAGCCGGCACAGACACGTACGGCCGTCCGCTCTAGCGTCGTGCACGGATGCTCGCGCGCGCCGTCACCTACGCCCTCGTCGGGCTCGAGGCCCGGCGGGTCGAGGTCGAGGCGCACCTGCCCGGCGGGCTGCCGGGCTTCACCATCGTCGGCCTCGCCGACCGTGCCTGTCAGGAGGCCAAGGAGCGGGTGCGCAGCGGCATCCGCTCCGCCGAGCAGCAGTGGCCGCGCGGCCGGGTCGTCGTCAACCTCGCGCCCGCGGGCCTGCGCAAGGAGGGCTCAGGCTTCGATCTCGCCATCGCGCTTGCGCTCCTTGCCGCCTCGCGGCAGCTGCCTCCCGATCGGCTCGCCGGGCATGCGGCGCTCGGTGAGCTCGCGCTCGACGGCCGCATCCGGCCCGTGCGGGGAGCCCTCGCGGCCGCGGAGGCGGCGAGCCGGGCGGGGCTGACGCAGTTCCTCTGCGCGCGCGAGTCGGCGCGGGAGGTTGCGCTGGCGGGCGTGCAACCCGTCCCGCTGAGGCACCTGGCCGAGGCGGTCTCCTACCTGCGCGGCGAGGGTGAACCGACGGTGGGCCTGCCCGAGGAGGCTGACGCGGTGCCCTGGGAGGAGCCGTTCTTCCCGGATCTGGCGGACGTCCGTGGCCAGGAGCGCGCCCGCCGCGCGCTCGAGCTGGCGGCGGTGGGGCGGCACAATCTGCTCCTCGCGGGGCCGCCGGGTACGGGCAAGACGATGCTCGCGCGGCGGCTGCCGGGCATCCTCATCCCGCTCGGCGAGCGCGACATCCTGGAGGTCACCCGTATCCACTCCGTCGCCGGGCTGCTCTCCCACGAGCGCCCGCTCGTGCTGGTTCCTCCGTTCCGGTCACCGCACCACAGCGCCTCGACGGCGGCGCTCGTCGGTGGCGGGCCGGGGCCGAGGCCGGGTGAGGTGAGCCTCGCGCACCGGGGCGTGCTGCTCCTTGACGAGCTGCCGGAGTTCCAGCGGCCGGCGCTCGAGGCGCTCCGGCAGCCGATCGAGGACGGGCTCGTGAGCATCGCGCGGGCCGGCGGGCAGGCCGTCTTCCCCGCGGCCTTCCAGCTCGTCGCAACGATGAACCTCTGCCCCTGCGGTGCGCGGGGCGACCCGGCCGCTGAGTGCCTCTGCTCGACGCAGCGACTGGCTGCCTTCCGCGACAAGCTCTCCCGCGCGCTGCTCGACCGCTTCGACCTCGTCGTGACCGTGCCGCGTCCCCGGGCGCAAGAGCTGGCGGCCGGCCCGTCCGAGTCTTCCGAGCCCGTGCGCCGGCGTGTCGCCGTCGCGCGCGATCAGCTCTCGACCGGTCGTCTGGAGCGCGTGCCGGAGGCCGGCGAGCTGCTCGATCGCGCCGTCGAACGTCTGCCGCTCTCGGGCCGCGGGCGCGGACGCGCAGCCAGGGTCGCCCGCTCGGCCGCCGCGCTCGCCGGCTCGGAGCGCGTCCTGCCCGAGCACGTAGCCGAGGCCCTCGCCTACCGCACGCCCCGCGAGCTGGCACCACAGTGAGCGAGCTGACAACAGCGGCCTTCGCAGCAGAGACGGGTACGCATCTCGTCGCGGAGCCTCGCAGCGGTCGGTATGCAGCCTTCGCGAGGCGCTTCGACGCCGCGGGGTACGAGGCAGAGCTCGTGCGGCGCGGGCTCCGCTTCCTGCCCCGCTCGGCGCCGGAGTTCCCATCGCTGCTCGCAGCGATCCACGACCCGCCCGTGGGCCTCTTCCTGCGCGGCTCGAGCTCCCTCGAGCTCCTGGGGAGACCGGCCGTGGCGATCGTGGGCGCGCGCGCCTGCTCTCCCTACGGAGCGCAGGTGGCGAGAGACTGCGGGCGGGAGCTGGGCGCGGCGGGGCTCGTGATCGTCAGCGGGCTCGCCCGCGGGGTGGACGGGCACGCGCACCGTGGCGCCCTCGAAGCGGGCGGTGACACGGTGGCCGTGCTCGGCTGCGGCATCGACCGCGACTACCCGGCCTCGCACCGCGACCTGACCGCGCAGATCGCAGGAGCCGGGCTCGTCGTCTCGGAGTACGCGCTCGGCGTCGAGCCGGCGCCCTGGCGGTTCCCCGCTCGCAACCGGATCATCGCCGGGCTGGCGGCCGTCACGGTGGTGATCGAAGCCCGCGAGGCGAGCGGGGCGTTGATCACGGCCGACCTCGCGCTCGAGGAGGGGCGCGAGGTCTTCGCTGTCCCGGGTGAGATCACGAGCGCACTCTCCGCCGGCACCAACGCGCTGCTGCGCTTGGGGGCGACGCCGCTGACCTCGACGCGCGACGTGCTCGAGAGCCTCGGCATCGAGCCTCCCGCGCCGATCCAGCCGAGGCTCGGGGACGCTGCGCAGGCAGTGCTGGAGCGGCTCCGCGATGCACCCGCGAGCGCGGACGCACTTGCCCGTGCAACGCATCTCGACGCGGGTGCTGCTGCCGCCGCGCTCCTCGAGCTCGAGCTCGCAGGGCTTGCGAGCGAAGCGGAGGGGGTGTACCGGGGAGTGACGTAGAGATCACTAGCATCGCCCTGTGAGCAGCTCTCTCTGGCTCGAGGACGAGCACGAGCCCCTGCCTCGGGTGCGCATCAGCGGCAGGGCGGACGTCGCGGTCGTCGGCGGCGGCGTGACCGGCTGCGCCTGCGCGCTCGCGCTCGCGCAGGGCGGGGCGCGCGTGCGCCTTTTCGAGGCGCGCCGGGTGGCCGAGGGCGCCAGCGGACGCAACGGCGGCTTCGCGCTGCGTGGGAGCGCGGCACCCTATGACCGTGTGCGGCACGTCGTCGGCAGCGAGCGAGCACGGGAGCTCTGGGGCCTGACGGAACGCGCGCTCGACCGCATTGAGGAGCTGGCCGGAGACGCACTCGTCCGCAGCGGCAGCCTGCGGCTCGCCCTGGATGCCGCCGAGCGCCAGGAGCTCGAGGCCGAGTACGCCGCGCTCCGCGAGGACGGTTTCGCGGCCGACTGGCGCGACGAGCTCGACCCGCCGCTGCAATCGCACTTCCAGGGAGTTCTCGTCCATCCGACGGACGGCGCCCTCCAGCCCGCCCGCTGGGTGCGGCGGCTGGCGCGGCTCGCAGCGGAGGCGGGTGCAGACATCCGCGAGGGAACGAGGGTCGAGTCGTTGGGGAAGCTCGACGCCGACGAGATCGTGATCGCGACCGACGGGTACACGTCCGGCCTCCATCCCGCACTCGACGCGGCAATCCGTCCGGCGCGCGGGCAGGTGCTCGTGACCGAGCCGTTGCCGGAGCAGCTCTTCCCCCGCCCGCACTACGCGCGCTACGGCTACGAGTACTGGCACCAGCTGCGGGATGGGCGCCTCGTCATCGGCGGCTGTCGCGACGCGAGCCTCGAGACGGAGGCCACGGCGGAGGAGGCGACGACCGAGCTCGTTCAGGGCCGCCTCGAGGCGGTCGTCCGCGGCCTCCTCGGCCGCGTGCCGCGGGTGACGCATCGCTGGTCGGGGATCTTCGGCGTGACCGTCGACGACCTGCCGCTCGCGGGCCGCGTCCCAGGACGGGACCGGGTGTGGGTCGCGGCCGGCTACTCCGGGCACGGCAATGTGCTCGGCTTCGTCTGCGGCGGGCTCGTCGCTGCGGCGCTGCTCGGCCGCCCGGCTCCGGCGCTCGCCCTCCTCGACCCGTCGCGGACGTTAGAGCCCGAAGACGGGCACGTCCTCTAGCTCCGCGAGCCGCTCCTGCGCGGCCAGCGCCACCGCGAGATCCTGGATGGCGAGTCCGGTCGAGTCGAAGACGGTGATGTCATCGTCGTTCAGCCGCCCCGCCTCCCGTCCGGCAAGGACCGCGCCGAGCTCGCTGACGGCTCCCTGTGGCAGGACTCCCGCCTCCACGGCGTGCAGCAGATCGCCGTTGTGGCTCGCCTGGTCCCAGTCGTCGCAGAAGACGCGCACGCGTGCCAGTTCCTCGACGGCGATCTCCGCCTTGCCCGGGCCGTCGGCGCCCATGAGGCTCACGTGCTGACCTGCACGCAAGGAGCCAGGCCCGAACAGCAGCTCTGCTCCGGGCGTGACAGTCGCGACGACATCGGCAGCCAGCGCCTCCTCGAGGCTCGACGCCACCGTCGCCCCAAGCTCGTCCGCGACAGCCTTGGCCCGTTCCGGATCGAGATCCCAGACGAGCACGGGACGGCCCCGGGCGACGAAGGTGCGGACGACCGCGCGCCCGTTCACGCCCGCGCCGATCACCGCCGCAACCCCTGCGTCCGCGCGGCCGAGCGTCTCGGCCGCGAGCACTGCCGCCGCGCCTGTGCGCAGCGCGGTCACGGCTGCCGCGTCGAGCACCGCCCGCAGCGCGCCCGTCGCTGCGTCGGAGAGGAGCACGAGGCCGGTGACGGTCGGAAGGCCTCGCGCGGGATTCCCGGGAAACGAGGTGACCCACTTGAGCAATGCGTGCCCCGCCCCGAGCGCAGGCATCGCTCGAAAATCGCCCGCCGGATAGGCGGGTACGTAGACCTTGGCGGGCATCGACCACTCCCCGCGCGCGTAGGCGATGAACGCCGAGCGAACCGCCTCGACGGCCCGCTCGGGCGACACGGCGGCCTCCACGTGGCGCCCGCTGAGGAAGGGGATCACGGGAGCGAGCCTAGTGACTCAGACCAGGGCTGCGAGCGACAAACGCGGTCTGCCCTCGTTGGAAAGCGGAGGTGTTCGATCTGGAGACCTGACCCCGCCTGTTGCACTGTTCGATCCTGAGACCTGACCCCGCCTTTGTTGCACTTCTACGCAGTTGACGCGCAATCGGAGATTGCGCGTCCAGCGTTCCGAGATCAGAGGCAGCTGGAGGCCGACCGCCGCGCGATAGCCCGGCGGCAGGCACGCTCTGGACGTGGTTTGAAGGGCTGCTCTCCCTCGAGCAGCTGCTCATGGCCGGAGCCCGGCTTGCCCGGGCGGGAGGCCAAGCCGCAGCTCAGGAACACGACGCTGCAGGGAAGGGGGGCCCGTGGGGGGAAACCGCAGGTTTCACCCCACGCTTTTGAGCGCGCCGATCAGGTTCCCCACCGACTCCTTGGCGTCGCCGAAGAGCATCTGCGTCTTGGGGTCGCTATAGAGCTCGTTGTCGATCCCGGCGAAGCCCGGGCTCATGCCGCGCTTGAGCACGACGACGCTCGCCGCACGGTCGACGTCGAGAATCGGCATGCCGTAGATGGGGCTCCCGGGCGAGGAGCGCGCGGCCGGATTCGTGACGTCGTTCGCGCCGATCACGAGCGCGACGTCCGTGCGCGGGAACTCCGGGTTGATCTCGTCCATCTCGGCGAGCTGCGGGTACGGGACGTTCGCCTCGGCGAGCAGGACGTTCATGTGCCCGGGCATCCGCCCCGCCACGGGGTGGATCGCGTAGCGCACGTCGACGCCGCGCGCCTCCAGCAGGTCGGCGAGGGTCCGCACGTCGTGCTGTGCCTGCGCGACGGCGAGCCCGTAGCCCGGGACAATGACCACCCGCCGTGCGTAGGCGAGCATGATGGCGACGTCGTCCGCACTCGTCGAGCGCACAGTGCGCCCGTCGGAGAGCGCCGCTGCCGCCGCCGGGCCCGCGACGACCGCGCCGAAGGCGCCGAAGAGGACGTTCCCGATCGACCGGTTCATGGCCTGTCCCATGAGGACAGTGAGGAGCGTGCCCGAGGCGCCAACAAGCGCCCCGCTCACAATCAGCACGTCGTTGTGGAGCACGAAGCCCGTCGCTGCCGCGGCGAGGCCGGTGAACGCGTTCAGGAGCGAGATCACGACGGGCATGTCGGCGCCGCCGATCGGCAGCACGAAGAGGACGCCGAGCAGGAGGGCTCCCCCCATGAGCGCGAGCAGGAGGCCGTCGCGCTGGGTGCCGGCCAGGATGACAATCGCCAGCGCGAGGAGCGCCGCCAGCAGCAGCCCGTTGACGAGCTTCTGCCCCCCGTAGACGATCGGCCGCCCCCCGATGAGCTCCTGGAGCTTTGCGAAGGCGACGAGACTGCCCGAGAAGGAGACGGCGCCGATGAGCGCGGAGAGGAGGATGCTGACGCCGACACTCGCCTCGATCCGTCCGGCCGCCGGCGCCAGCTCGTGGAACTCCGCCAGCGCGACGAGCGCCGCCGCGCCCCCGCCGACGCCGTTGAAGAGCGCCACCATCTGCGGAATCGCTGTCATCTTCACGCGCTGCGCGCCGACGTAGCCGACGACAGCGCCGACCGCGATGCCGACCGTCATCTGCCAGACGCTGACGATCTCCTGCGCAAGCAGCGTGGCCGCCACCGCGATCAGCATCCCGACGGCCCCGATCAGGTTGCCGGAACGGGCCGTGGCAGGAGAGGACAGGCGCCTGAGCGCCACGATGAACGTGATCGCCGTGAGCAGGTAGGCGCTATCGATCAGTGTCTCGCGGCTCACCCGGCTCCCGCTTCCTGAACATCTGCAGCATGCGGTCGGTGACGACGAAGCCGCCGACGACGTTCACCGTCGCGAGCGCCACCGCGACGGTGCCGACGATCGTCGTCACGGTGGCGTCGTCGGAGAGGCCGGCGACGATCATCGCGCCCACGAGCACGATGCCGTGAATCGCGTTGGTGCCCGACATGAGCGGTGTGTGCAGCATCGTCGGCACCTTCGAGATCACCTCGAAGCCCACGAAGACGGCGAGCACGAAGACCGTCAGCTCGGCGATCAGGCTCCTGTCGACGTCGGCCTCCCCTCGGCCACAGGCCGGGCGACGCAGGCCGCGGCCGTGATCTCGTCCTCGGGGTCGAGCCGCAGCTCGCCCTCGACCGAGAGGTGCTCCAGGAGCGCCGAGATGTTCCGTGCGAGCAGCTGGCTGGCATGCACGGGCATCGTGCTCGGGATGTTCGTGAGCCCGACGATCGTGACGCCCTCGCGCACGACCTCGGCTCCCGGCTCGGTGAGCTCGCAGTTGCCGCCCGCCTCGGCCGCAAGATCGACGATCACCGAGCCGGCCGGCATGGACGCGACCATGGCGGCAGTGACGAGCCGCGGCGCCGGACGGCCGGGCACGAGCGCCGTCGTCACGACGACGTCCGAGCCGGCGACGTGGCGCGCGACGAGCTCCTGCTCCGCACGGTGCTGCTCCTCGCTGAGCTCCGTGGCGTAGCCGTCCTCCGTCTCGCCGCCCTGAATATTGAGCTCGAGGAACGAGGCACCCAGGCTCTCGACCTGCTCCCGCACCGCCGGCCGCGTGTCGAAGGCGGAGACGACGGCGCCGAGGCGGCGTGCGGTGGCGATCGCCTGGAGTCCCGCCACCCCCGCGCCGAGCACGAGCACCTTCGCCGGGGCGACAGTGCCGGCGGCCGTGATCAGCATGGGAAAGAAGCGTGGCAGCCGCTCGGCGGCGAGGAGCACTGCCTTGTAGCCCGCCACCGTGCTCTGGGACGAGAGCGCGTCCATGGCCTGCGCCCGCGTGATGCGCGGGATCGCCTCGAGCGCGAAGGCGGACACGCCGCCGGCCGCGAGCGCCTCCACGCCCGCCGGGTCGCTCAGGGGGTGGAGGAATGCGATCAGTACGCGCCCGCGCAGCGCCTCGGTCTCCCCCGGCGTCGGCGGCTGCACCTTGACGACCACGTCTGCCGCCGCCGCCAGCTCCGCGAACGTGGGGACGATCGCCGCACCGGCCTCGACGTACTCGCTATCGGGCCAGCCGGCCGCCACCCCGGCACCCGCCTGCACGGCGATCTCGTGCCCCGAGCGAATCAGGCGCTGCGCAGCGTCGGGCGTCAGCGCGACCCGGCGCTCACCCTGCGCCGCCTCCATCGCCACGCCGACCTTCACAGCGAGACCTTAGACGGCAGCACCGGTCGGGAGAGAGGGAACGCTCCAGCGGCGGTGAACTCCCCCTTGCCATGCCGGGAACGCTGCAGAGAGCCATCGAGAAACGGGATCGCCACGCGCCCGGGCACGCCGCCCGGGTGACGGCCATGGCCGAGATGACCGGACGCTGGCTTGGCTGGGACGACGCGCGGCTGGCCGCTCTCCGGCTCGGCAGCTTCCTGCACGACATCGGCAAGGTGGCGATCTCCGAGCATGTGCTCGGGAAGCCCGGCCCGCTCACCGAGGCCGAGCGTGCCGAGATCCGCCTGCACCCCTCCGCCGGCGCGCTGCTGATCGAGCCTGTACCTGCGGTGCGGGCGGCCCTGCCGTGCGTGCTCTACCACCACGAGCGCTGGGACGGGCGAGGCTACCCGAGTGGTCGCGCGACCACCGACATCCCGATCGAGGCGCGCCTGCTCGCGATCGCCGACGCCTTCGACGCCATGACCTCCCGCCGGCCCTACCGGCCGGCAATCGCTCCCGAGCAGGCACTGCTCGAGCTCGAGCGCTGCGCCGGCACGCAGTTCGATCCCGGTCTGGTACAGGCCTTCGGGGTCGCCTGGCGAGCGGCCGCCGTCGCCTCGTAAGCAAACAGTGAAGTCCCCCTTTTGGGGCGAACTGCCACGGGCGTTCCGCCGAATCACAGGCAACGCGGCGGCGACGCTCGTCTTCCATCGGCCGCCGACAACAGAGGAGTGACAGCATGACGGACGTTATGACGTGGGGTGACGTCGATAAGGACGGCGCCCTCCAGGAGACGCTGGCCGGCGTCGCGGGCGACAGCCGAGCCGACTTTCTGAAGAAGGCTGCCTTCGGCGGCGGCGCACTGCTCGCCGGCGGCGGCATCCTCGGCACGCTGCCCGAGATCGCACGCGGCCAGGCCCCGCCTGCGAGCGACGTCGCGATTCTCAACTTCGCACTGACGCTCGAATTCCTGGAGGCCGAGTTCTACACCGAGGCCGTGCGGCTCAATCGCTTCCAGGGGAAGCCGCGCCTGTTCGCCCAGGTCGTCGGCCGGCACGAGCGGGCCCACGTCGCCTTCCTGCGCAAGGCGCTCGGCGGCAGCGCGGTCGCCAAGCCCACCTTCGACTTCAAGGGCACGACGGCCAGCGTTGCCAAGTTCGCCGCCACCGCTCAGGTTCTTGAGGACACGGGTGTCTCCGCGTACCTCGGCCAGGCTCCGCTGATCAAGACGAAGGCGATCCTCGCAGCCGCCGGCTCGATCCTGACGGTGGAGGCCCGGCACGCCGGCTGGATCCGCGAGATCCGCGGCAACAGCCGCAGTCCGCTGCCGGCTCCGACGGCGTTCGACAGCCCGAAGTCAAAGGCCCAGATCCTCGCCGCGGTAACCGGCACGGGCTTCATCGTCAGCTAGCTCGACGCAGGAGGAAAGCGCGAGCGGGGCAACTGCGGTCGCCCCGCTCGCGCGCTCTCTACAGCGAGGCCCAAACGTCGAGCTTGGTGTGCGTGCGCCGCATGACGGCGTCCGTGTACTCGATCGTACCCGTGTGGCCGCCGAGATCCGATGTGCGCAACCCATCGGCGACTGCCTCGAGGCACGACTCGCGCAGCGCGCGCCCGGCCAATTGCGCCGCCTCGTCGCCGTGGGTGAGGAGCGCGGCGCCCGCAAGGATCATCGCCATCGGGTTCGCGACGTCCTTGCCCATGAGGGACGGAGCCGTGCCGTGCGCGGCCTCCGCCAGGAGCGCCACGGGCACGTAGTCCTCGTCGAAGGCGAGCAGGAGCGACTCGGAGCCGGCGATCGACCCGAACAGGGGCAGGACGAGGTCGGAGAGGATGTCGCCGTCACGGTTCAGGGCCGGGATGACGAGCGGGGCGCCCGACGAGGTGACGAGGAGCGCGAAGGTGGCGTCGATCAGCTGGGGCTCGTACGGCACGTCGGTGTGACGCGCCGCGGCAGCGTCCATCTCCTCCTTGAGCATCCCTTCGTAGATGGGGCTGACCGTGTACTTGGGGCCGCCGAAGACGCGCGCATCGGTGCGCTCCGCCAGGCGGAAGGCGTACTCGGCCACGGCACGGCAGACGCTGCGCTCGATGCGCTCCGTGCGGAACGCGCTCTCGGCGTCGCCCTCTCCCTCGCGCCACTCGCGCGCCCCGTAGGCGTCTCCGACCGCCATGCGCACGATCGAGATCGGCGCGTATACACCGCCGATCGGGATCACGCCCGGGATGCGACGGCCCGTGCGGACGATCACGCGCCCGCCGATCTCCTCTCGCAAGATGCGATTGGGCGAGCCCACGTCGCCCGCCGCCTCCGGCGTGATCGTCGCGGCCTTGAGGCCGAGGCCCGACTCTCGCACCGCGGCCGCCGCGTCGTGCACGACCGCGTTCTGCGTCGCCCGCCTCGACGCGAGCGAGAGGTCGAAGCGCCGGAACTCGAGCTCGAGCCCGATCACCTCGGGGGTGAGCGTGCGCAGGGCCTGCTCGAGCAGCTCTTGCCCCGTCTCGTCGCCCTCGAGGACGATGACCGTCGTCGTCGAAAGCATCGTGGCAGTCTAAGGGCCGAGTTCTGCTAGAGAGGGATCATGGCGCGCAAGGGCGGATGGCGGCGTGCGGGCCCGAAGGGTCGCTTTCGGTACCTCGACGCCCGGGGGCAGCGCATCACCGACCCCGCCCGGCTCGAGCGCGTGCAGGGGCTCGTGATCCCGCCCGCGTGGAAAGACGTGTGGATCTCCCCGCGTTCCACGGCGAAGCTCCAGGTGGTCGGCGTCGACGCCGCTGGACGCCGTCAGTACCTTTACCATCCTGACTTTCGTGCGGCACAGGAGCAGGCGAAATACGACAAGCTCATTCGCTTCGCGGAGCGCCTTCCGGATCTTCGTTTCGCCATGGGCGAGCACATGACACTCGAGCCACTGGAACCAGAGTGGACGTGCGCGGTTGCCGTCCGCCTGATCAATCTCGCCTGGTTCCGCGTCGGCTCGGACCGGTACGCAAAGAGCTCGAAGACCTTCGGCGTGACGACGCTCACGGGGCAGCACGTGAGGGTGACAGGCAATCGTGTGGCCTTCAGCTTTCGAGGCAAGCATCGCGTCGAGGTGCGAACCGCGCTCGTCGACACGGAGCTTGCGACCGCGGTCGAGGAGCTTCTGGCGCTGCCGGGACGCCGCTCCGCGCGGCTCTTTCGCTACCGCCGGGCCGACGAGACGTTCAACCTCACCGCGCGCACGCTCAACGACTACATCCAGACCCACCTCGGGCCGGAGTTCACGGCGAAGGACTTCCGCACCTGGGGCGGGACGTTGAGCGCAGCGATCGCCTTCGCCGAGCGCGGCCTCCCCGGTAGCCAGGCGGAAACCAAGCGGAACGTGGCGGCGGTGATGCGCAGCGTGGCGGAGCGGCTTGGGAACACGCCGGCGGTCGCCCGCGGCTCGTACGTCAGCCCGGCCGTCGTCGAGCAATACCTGGACGGACGCACGATCGAGGACTTCCGCCCCCGGCATCTGCGCGTCGTGCGGGCGCGGGATATGGGACTCGATCCGGAGGAACAGGCATTGCTGAGCTTGCTGCGCTCCTGGCGGATTCGACGCGCACGCGCGGCTGCGTAGCTTTGCAAGCGTCTTTTTCGATACGGTGACGCTTCCGTACACCTTTAAAGGAGGACACGTTGGCTCGAAAAACCGTGCTCGTCTGTGACAACTGCGCCAAGGAAGTCGGCGATGGCAAGGGTGCAGTCTTGCGCCTGAGCTTCACCGACGCGCGCCGTGGCGCCAAGCAGGCGGATCTCTGCGACGACTGTGCTGCGAACATGCCGGGGCAGGCGGCTGCACGGCGCGGCCGCCGGCCGAAAGCCGCAGCGGCGTAACGAATCGTCGTGCGGGAGGGCGGGGAAACCCGCCCTCGCTTTTTCCCGCACTTTCCCGCTTTTTCGGCGTCCGGGGTCCAGGCGTCGTCCCCACCCCCCTCTACCATGGGTGGGTGCCGCTGACACTCGTTACCGGGCCGGCGAATGCCGGCAAGGTCTCGCTACTGCTCGATCGGTACCAGGCCGCGCTCCCGTCCGAGCCGCTCTTGATCGTGCCGAACGGGTCGGACGTCGACGGTGTCGAGCGCGACCTGCTAGAGCGCTCGCCTGCGCTGCTCGGCGGCTGGATCGGCACCTTCGACGACCTCTTCGAGCGCATCGCACGCGCAGGCGAGGGGGCGCGGCCTGCGCTCGCCGATACCGAGCGGGGGCTGCTCCTGCGGCGCGTGATCGCCGAGGCCTCACTGAACGGTCTGAGCGCGTCGGCCGCTTCGGGGGGGTTCGCAGAGTCGCTCGGGGCGATCGTCGCCGAGCTCGAGGCAGGACTCGCGGATCCCGGCACACTGGAAGGGCACCTGCGCGAGCTCGTCTCCGCCTACCGCGCCGAGCTCGATCGCCTCGGCGTGTCGGATCGCGAGGGCCGGCGGGCCGCAGCGGCCGAGCGGGTGTCCTCGCGCCTCGACGCCTGGGACGGCCATCCGCTCTTCGCCTACGGCTTCACCGACCTCACTGGAGCCCAGTGGCGCTTGCTCCAGGCCCTGGCCGGCCGGGCCGAGGTGACGGTCTCGCTGCCCTACGAGCCCGGCCGCGCCGCGTTCGCCTCGCTCGAGCGGACGGCGGGCGACCTCGCCGGTCTCGCGGCAGGCCGCATCGAGGAGCTGCCGCCGCGGTGGGGGGAGCATGCGCATGCTGCACTCGCCCACCTGGAGCGGCGCCTGTTCGCGGATGCAGCAGGGGCGGGAGCCGAGCCTCCGCTACTCGAGGGCGCGATTCGCTGGCTGGAGGGCGCCGGCTCACGTGGGGCGCTCGAGCTCGTCGGCGACGAGCTGCTCTCGCTCGTCCGCTCGGGCATGCCGCTCGAGACGATCGCCGTCGTCTGCCCCTCGCTCGAGCGCTGGCGCGCCCCGCTCGAGACGGTGTTCGGCACCCTCGGCATCCCGCACGCGGTCGAGGGCCCGATCCCGCTCGGTCACACGGCTTTCGGCCAGGCGCTCCTGTCGCTCCTGCGCTTCGCCTGGCTCGGCGGCGGGCGTCGCGAGCTCTTCGGCCATCTGCGCTCGCCCTACTCGGGTCTCGCGCGCGCGCACGCCGACTTCCTCGAGGGCCGCCTGCGTGGTCGGGCCGTGCAGGACGCCAACATCGAGGAGGAGACGCTGAAGCTCCGCGGCGGGCCCCTGCCGCACCTCGACCTCCTGCGGGCGGCCTCCGGCCTCGTCGAGGGCGTGCACGAGCTGGCGGACGCGATGGCACGCGCGGCCCACGGCGTCAACTCGCCGCCGGTGGGCGAGGGCTCACGGGTCGACCTGCGCGCCCGCGAGGCGCTCGTGCGGGCGCTCGGCGAGCTCTCGGCGTGGGAGAGCCGGGGCGAGAGCCTCTCGGAGGAGGACGTCGTCGCGGCGCTCGAGCGGACGACGGTGATCCTCCCGGGCGGCGGCGAGCCCGGGCGCGTGGCCGTGCTCGACCTGCTGCGCGCGCGCACGCGCCGGTTCGACGTCGTCTTCGTGCTCGGGCTCGAGGAGGGAAGCCTGCCGCGCCGCGCGCAGCCCTCGCCCTTCCTCGACGACGATGCGCGCCGGGAGCTCGAGCGCGTCTCGCGCGCGCGCCTCGCGCGACCGGAGCAGGTGAGCCGCGAGCGTTACCTCTTCTACGCTGCGTGCACGCGGGCCAGCCGGCGGCTCGTGCTCGTGCGCGAGGCTGCGAGCGACGACGGCGGGCCGCGGCAACCGAGCCCCTTCTGGGAGGAGACGCGCCTGCTCTTCGATCCGGATGAGGTCGCCCGCTGGACGCGGCGCCGGGGGCTCTCCGCGTTGACCTGGCCCCTCGAGGGCGCGCCGAGCGAGCGCGAGCGCGTGCGCGCCCTAGCCGCCCTCGCCGCCACCGATGCCGAGTCCGCGCGCGCGGTCGCCGGAGCTAACGGCTGGGAGCGGCGGCTCGACCGCGCTCTGGCCGCCTTCCTGCGGCCGACGGGCCTCACGCACCCGCTCGCGCTCGAGGGGCTCGCCGCGCGCACGAGCTTTGGCGTGACCGAGCTCGAGACCTTCGCCGACTGCTCCTCCATGTGGCTCGTCGATCGCGTGATCTCGCCGCGCACGATCGACGCGCGCGTCGACGCGCGCCTGCGCGGCTCCGTCGCGCACACCACGCTCAACCGCTTCTTCACGAGGCTGCCGAAGCAGCTCGGCTGCGACCGCGTCGAGCCCGAGCGGCTGGACGAGGCGCTCGCCTTCCTGCGCGAGTGCCTCGAGGAGGCGGTCGCGGGCGTGCGGCTCGACCTCACGGCACTCCAGCGCCTCGAGCTGACGGGCGGACTCTGGCTCGACCTCGAGGCCTCCGTGCGCGCCGAGGCCGAGCTCGCCTCGCCGCTCGTCCCGCGCCGCTTCGAGGTCGGCTTCGGCTCCGAGCGCTCGGCGCCCGAGCTCCAGCGCGGCCTCGACCTCGGCGGCTTTACGCTCTCGGGCAAGATCGACCGGATCGACGTCGACCCGTTCAGCGCGCGCGGAATCGTGCAGGACTACAAGTCCGGGAAGACGGCTCACTCGGCGGCGAAGATCGAGTCCGAGCTGCGGCTCCAGATTCCTCTCTACCTGCTCGTCCTGCGCGACCTCGTCGGCATCGAGCCGCTCGGGGGCGTCTACCGCGCCCTCGCCGGCAAGCGCGAGGCGCGCGGGCTCCTGCGGGCAGGCGCCCGCGAGGACGGCGTGCCGGGCTTCGCCGCGAACGACTACCTCGAGGAGGACGAGTTCTGGGGGCAGATCGACCTCGCGCAGGAGCGGGCGCGCGGCATGGTGTCTCGCATCCGCGCCGGGGACGTGCGCCACGATCCGCGCGTCCCTGGGTGTCCCGACTGGTGTGAGCTCGGGCCGATGTGCCGGGTGGCGCGCGGATGAGCGCCGTGAACCCGGAGCAGGCGGCGGCGATCGACGCGAGCGGGCTCGTCTTCGTATCGGCGGGCGCCGGCACCGGCAAGACGACGGTGCTCGTCGAGCGCTTTGCGCGCGCCGTGTGCGAGGGCGGCCTCGATGTCGACTCCATCCTCGCCATCACCTATACCGAGCGTGCGGCCGCCGAGCTGCGCAGCCGCATCCGCGCGCGCCTGATCGAGCTCGGCCGCCCCGAGCTCGCGCGCGAGCTCGACGGCGCCTGGATCTCCACCATCCACGGCTTCTGCCTGCGGCTGCTCAAGAACCATCCTTTCGCCGCCGGCCTCGATCCCCGTTTCCGCGTGCTGGACGACTCTCAGGGCCGTGTCCTGCGCTCCGAGGCCTTCGAGGCGGCGCTCGGCGAGTTCTGCACGAGCGCGGAGCCCGAGCGGCTGCGCCTCCTCGCCACCTACGGGGCGCGCGCCCTGCGGCGGATGCTGACCGGCGTCTACGACACCCTGCGCTCGGCCGGGCGCCCGCTCGTGCTGGAGCTCGGGGACCGGCCCGGAACCGAGCAGCGCGCGGCGGAGCTCGCCGAGGCGGCCCGCTGTCTGGCCGCCGACGCGGACGCCACCGAGCACGTGCGCGGGCGGGCGGAGGCGGCGCTCGCCTTGCTGGAGCGTCGCCCGGCGCCGGATCGCCTGCTCGACCTCGGCGAGCTGCGCGCCCGCGGGGAGCGTGCGGCCGCCTACGAGGACGCACGCAAGGCGCTCCAAGGCGCGGCGCTCGACGAGCTGGCCGGGCGCGACCGCGACCTCCTGCAGGCTCTCCTCGAGGGCTTCGCCCGTCACTACGCCGCAGCCAAGGCGCGCGAGTCGGCGCTCGACTTCGAGGATCTGCAGCTCGCCGCCCGCGACGTGCTGCGTGAGGACGAGGAGATCCGGCGCCAGGAGGCGTGGCGCTTCCGGGCAGTCATGGTGGACGAGTTCCAGGACACGAACCGGCTTCAGTGCGAGCTGATCGATCTCGTCGTCGAGGGTGGCGCCGACGACATCTTCTACGTCGGCGACGAGTTCCAGTCGATCTACGGCTTCCGGCACGCCGACGTGGGCGTCTTCCGCGACCGCCGCGCGCAGGCGGGCGGCGTGCTCGCCCTGTCTCGGAACTACCGGGCGCGCCCCGAGGTGCTGACGGCGATCAACCACCTCTTCGGGACCGACTTCGGAGCGGCGTTCCAGCCGCTCGCGGCCGCGGGGGAGTTTCCCGACCCCGTCTTCGGCACGCCCGTCGAGCTCCTGGTCACCGACAAGGCCGCTCTCTCGGGCACGGGCGTCCACTGGCGCCGCGCCGAGGCGCGTCACGTGGCCGAGCGCGTGCGGCAGCTCGTCGACACGGGCGCCGCCTCGCCGGGTGAGATCGTGCTCCTCTTCGCCGCGGGCAGTGACGCCGAGTGGTACGAGGAGGAGCTGCGCGCACGGGGACTGCCGACGCACCGTGCCACCGGACGCGGCTACTTCGGCCAGCAGCAGGTGGTCGACCTGCTCGCCTACCTGCGGCTCCTGCACAACCGCTACGACGACGAGGCGCTCGTGAGCGTGCTCGCGTCGCCCTTCGTCGGACTCTCCAACGACGGACTCGTGCTGCTGCGGCGCGCGGCGCCGAAGCGCCCACTCTTCACGGGGCTCGAGCGTGGGCTGCCGCCCGGTCTCGACGCGCGCGACGGCCGGCTCTGCCGCGCCTTCCTCCAACGCTACGAACGCATCGCCGGTCTCACCGCAGGCCTTTCGCTCGAGCGTCTGTGCGAGGCGATCATCTCGGAGCACGACTACGACCTCGCCGTGCTCGCGCAGTGGGACGGCCGCCGGCGGTATGCGAACCTGCGCAAGCTCGCGCGCCTGGCGCGCTCGTACGAGGCGCTGCGCGGGCCCGACGTGGAGGGCTTCGTGGGCTTCGTGCGCGAGCAGGAGGCGGTCGGCGCGCGCGAGCTCGAGGCAGTCGCCGAGGAGGAGGACGCCGACGCGGTGCGTCTGCTTACGATCCACTCCGCCAAGGGCCTCGAGTTCAAGGTCGTCGTCGTCGCGGATGCCGGCCGCGACCGAGCGGCGCCTTCGCCGGACGAGATCCTGGCGCTGCCCGACGGCCGCTTCGGGTTCCGCGTGGCCGACCCCGCCACCGGCAGGAGGCTCGGCGCCTTCGCCTACGACGAGGTCAAGGCCGCCGAGCGCGCCGACGCCGAGGCCGAGCGCCGGCGCCTCTACTACGTGGCCATGACCCGCGCCATCGACCGGCTGATCGTCTCGGGCTCGGTCGACCGCTCCCGGGGAGTCGACACCTCGACGCCGATCGGCTGGGTGCTCGCGCGCCTCGGGGTCGAGGAGCTCGACGGCGAGAGCGAGGAGCCGGTCGAGCTCGAGCGGGAGGGCGCGCGCTTCCTGATCCGGCCGAACAGGAGCACGCGCGAGCCGGTCGCCGCCGAGCCCGAGGTGCAGCCGGAGCAGGAGCAGCTCGCGCTCTTCGCACTCGGGTCAGACGCCGCGCCCGTGCCGGTCGCACCGGCGCTGCCACCGCTCGTGCCCGTGCCCGTGCCCCCGCTCTACCGCGTGCGGCAGCTGTCGTACAGCTCGCTCTCGCTCTTCGAGCGCTGCTCGTACCGCTACTACGCCGAGCGCGTCGTCGGCATGAAGCCGACCGATCCGGCTGGGGGGCCCGAGGGCCGTGACGGCCTCGCCGCGACCGAGGTCGGCGATGCAGTCCACCTCCTGCTCGAGGGGATCTCGCTCGCCGACCCTGTGCCGCCCGCGCCCGATGTCCTCGCGGCCACCGTTCGCTCCCGCTATCCGCGCGTGAGCGACGGCGAGCTCGAGCGGATCGGCGCCTTCCTCGAGTCGTACTGCCTCTCGGCACTCGCCGAGCGGGTGCGTGTGCTCGACGCACCGCAGGTCGAGCAGGCGTTCACCTTCGAGCACGACGGCGTGCTCCTCCATGGCCGGCTCGACGTGCTCCACCGGGCGGACGGGCGTGCACTCGTCGTCGACTACAAGACGAATTCGCTCGCCGAGGCATGGCCCGACGAGATCGTCGAGCGCGACTACCGCCTGCAGCGGCTCGTCTACGCGCTCGCGTGCTTCCGGGCGGGCGCGGAGGAGGTCGAGGTCGTGTACCACTTCCTCGAGCGTGCGGACGCCGTTGTCGCCACCACCTTCCGCCTCGACGAGATCCCGGAGCTCGAGGCGGAGCTCTCGGGGGCAATCGGGAGGATCCAGGCCGGCGAGTTCCGGCCCACACCGAGCGAGTTCACCTGCGCCGGCTGCCCGGCGCTCGACGTCGTCTGCGCGGGGCCGCGCCTGCGCGGCGGCCAGGCGGCTGCGTCGCCGCCCGCGCTCGCCGTTGCCGCCTCCTGACGGAGTACGGTGACCCGATGGCGACCCTCCTGCTCGCGCGACACGGCGAGACCGACTGGAACCGTGACCACCGCTGGCAGGGCTCGACGGGACCGCCTCTGAATGAGGTGGGGCGCCGGCAGGCGGCCGAGCTCGCGGCGCGCCTCCGGGACATCGACGCCGTCTACAGCAGCGACTCCGAGCGCGCGAGGGAGACGGCGGAGATCGCGGGCGTGCGGCTCGGCCTCGCCGTGCGGATCGACGCCCGTCTGGGCGAGGTGGACTTCGGGGAGTGGGAGGGGCTCACACGTCAGGAGATCGACCTCCGCCACGAGGGGGCATTCACGCGCTGGGAGGCGTGCGAGCGGCCGAATCCTGCCGGTGTGGAGGAGGACGAGGCACTGGCCGAGCGCGTGCTGGCCGCGCTGTGCGAGATCGCGGCTCGACACGCGGACGCCCGGGTGCTCGTCGTCACGAGCGGAGGCCTCATCCGAGCCGCGCAGGCACACGCCGACGGCGTCGAGCAGGCGAGCGCAAGGCGCCTGATCACGACGGCGGCGAACTGCGCCCTCGTCGAGGTCGCAATCCGCGACGAGCTCTTCACCACCGTCTGATGGCGCGCACCTTCGTCGCCGAGGCCCGGCGGCGGGTGGGGCGACGGCGGGTGCGCGTCCGCCCCATCATCGAGCGGCTCGGCGAGGCGCACGCCGACGCGCGCATTGCGCTGCGCACGCGCTCGGATCTCGAGCTGCTGGTCGCGGTGATGCTCTCCGCGCAGACGACGGACGTGAACGTGAACCGCGTGACCGAGCGGCTCTACCTCAAGTACCGCCGTCCGGAGGACTACCTCGCCGTGCCCCAGGAGGAGCTCGAGCGCGACATCTACCAGACCGGCTTCTTCCGTCAGAAGGCGAAGTCGCTGCGGGGCACGATGCGGATGCTGCTCGACGAGTACGGCGGGGAGGTGCCGCGCCGGCTCGAGGAGCTCGTACGCCTCCCGGGCGTGGCGCGCAAGACGGCGAACGTCGTGGCCGCCGAGCTCGGCGACGCGCAGGGCATCGTCGTCGACACGCACGTGCGCCGGCTCTCGCAGCGCCTCGGCCTCACGCGCGAGCACGATCCCGTGAAGATCGAGCGGGACCTCGTCAAGATCGTGCCGCGGGTCGACTGGCATCGCTTTCCGCACCTCCTGATCTGGCACGGCCGGCGCGTCTGCTTGGCCCGAACTCCCCGCTGCGGCGGCTGCGTCCTCAGCGACCTGTGCCCCTCGAGCCGCGTCGAGGCTTCCTAGTGCACCGCATCGACCTCGGCCAGGCGTTGATCGCAAGGGACGACGGGCGCGTGCTGCTCGTGCGCAGCCGCGTGCACCCGCACGGGCTCTCGGGCTGGGGCTTTCTCGGCGGCCGCCGGGAGCCGGGTGAGACGCTCGCGGAGTGCGCGGCGCGCGAGACCCTGGAGGAGACGGGACTCGTCGTCGAGATCGGGCAGCTCCTCGCGCTCGGCGAGTGGCTGCACCGCTCGCACGACCTCTTCGCCGTCTTCGAGGCCCGGATCGTCTCGGGCGAGCCGGCCGTTCAGGAGAAGGAGGAGGTCGTCGTCGAGCTGGAGTGGGTCGACCCGGAGGAGGCCGGCCGGCGCATGCCCTGGTACCCGGGCGGCATCCGTGGCCTTGCTCGGGGGAGAGCGGTCTACTACGCGGACCGCGGGGATCAGCCGAGCACCGAGTAGCCGTACGCGGTTCCGACGAGATCCTCGCGCTCGAAGCGCCCGGGGTCGAGCAGCTCGACGTCGTAGGTGTGCGAGCGCTCGTCGAGGACGAGCTCGGCGACAACGGTGCCGACCGCGGGAGCGAGCTTGAAGCCGTGGCCCGAGAACCCCGCCGCGACGATCACGCCCTCCGCGCCCGGGACGGCGCCGATGGCTGGATGCCAGTCGGGCGTGACGTCGTAGACCGCCGACCACGAGCCGCGCCAGTGTCCGCCTTCGACCCCGCGCAGCCGCCGCGCGAGCCCCTCCTGGAAACCCGTGAGCGTCTCGCGGTCGGCTCCGTCCGGGCAGCGGTCGGGATCGATCGGCCGCGCGGCGTGCGAGGAGTCGAGCGAGCCCACCTCCAGGAAGCCCGGCTCCGCGGCCGGCTTGAAGTAGAGCTCGAGCGCCGAGAAGTCGGCCACGATCACGGGTGCGGGGCCGAACTCGTCGGGCAGTCGGAAGCGGCCGACCTCGGCGCGGGCGCAGGTGATGGGCAGCTCGTAGCCGAGCGGCTCGAGTAGCGGCGCCGACCACGGTCCGGCTGCCACGACGACGGTCCCCGCCGCGATCGAGCCGCGATGGGTGCGCACCGTCCCCGAGGTCACGGACTCGACCTGCACGCCCTCCTTGATCGCGACGCCGGCGCGGCGGGCGGCTGCCGCGTACCCCGCGGTGACGAGGTAGGGATCGCACGAGCCCGCCTCGGACTCGAAGCAGAAGAGGAGCTCCCCGCTCGTGTCGAGGCGCGGGTCGAGCTCCCGTACCTGGCCGGCCGAGAGGAGCTCAGTGGCTGCGCCCTCGGTGCGGCCGAGCGCGACGTTGTGCTCGAGCGCGGCACGGTCGGCCGGGTCGGTCACGACGAGCATGCCGGCTCGCGTGAAGCCCGAGGACGCCCCAACGGCGTCCGGAAAGGCTCTGTACACCTCGAGCCCCCGGGTCGCCATGCGGATGAGCAGTGCCTGCGAGTAGTGCTGCCGGATGATCGCGGTCGAGCGGCCGGTGGGGCCGGAGGCGAGCCCGTCGCGCTCGAGCACGACCACGTCCGCGCAGCCCTTCGCCGCGAGCTCGTGCGCGATCGCGACGCCCATGACGCCGCCGCCCACTACCACCACCTCGGCCCGGGCGGGCAGCGCGCTCGCCACTACGAGCGCGGCGCGAGCGCCACGAGCAGGCCGCCGTCGTCGTCGTAGGCGGGGAAGAAGTCGGCGGTCACCGGCTTGCGCTGCCCGGCCCGCGTGAGCAGCTCGATCTGCTCGCCGAGCCGGCGCACGCCCCAGTCGAGGGCGAGCTGCGCAGGGTTGCGCTCGAGCTCGAAGCCGGTGAGTCCGAGCGCCTCGACGAGGTCGCGTCCTAGCACGTCGCCCTCCTGGAAGCCCGTCAGCTCAAAGACGCCGCGCCCGGAGGCGAGCACCCGCCGGTCGCGGTCGCAGACGACGAAACCGACGCCCGGAGCGGGGTAGTAGTCGTCCATGAGCTCGAAGAGGAAGCCGAAGCCACAGCGCTGGCAGGCGACCGCCTGGTCGAGCAGCCCCTCCCGCCCGTCGTGATCGAGCGAGCGCTGCTGGCAGTTCGGGCAGATGAAGTACGGCACGCAGCGATCGTAGCCAGCGCCGATCGCGCGACTTACGTCAGGTTCGGGCGGTCTCGGCCTCGGGACGGGGTGCCGTCGCGGCCGAGTGCTCGTGTCCCTCGAGCTCGGCCAGGTAGCGCTCCGCGTCGAGTGCCGCCATGCAGCCGGAGCCGGCCGCGGTGACGGCCTGGCGGTAGACGTGATCCTGCACGTCGCCCGCTGCGAAGACGCCCGGCACGTTCGTCTCGGTGGTGCGGGGGCGGGTGATGAGGTAGCCGGCCTCGTCGTGATCGAGCTGGTCGACGAAGTGCTTCGTGGTCGGGTCATGCCCGATGGCGACGAAGACGCCGTCGGTCTCGAGCTCCCGCGACTCGCCGCTGACAAGGTCGCGCAGGCGCACGCCCGTCACCTTGTCCTCGCCGAGCACCTCCTCGACGACCGCGTTCACGACGAAGTCGATCTTGGTGTTCGCCGTCGCGCGATCGATCAGGATCTGCGAGGCGCGAAACTCGTCGCGGCGGTGTACCAGGGTCACCCGGGTGGCGAACTTGGCCAGGAAGTTCGCCTCTTCCATCGCCGAGTCGCCGCCGCCAACGACGACCACGCGGCGCTCACGGAAGAACGAGGCGTCGCAGACCGCGCAGTAGGAGACGCCGCGGCCCTGGAGGTTCACTTCCGACTCGAGTCCGAGCTGGCGCGCGGTCGCGCCCGTGGCGACGATCACGGCCTTGGCGCGGTACTCCTCATCGCCGACGAAGACGCGGAGCGGGCGCTCGGAGAAGTCGACCCTCGTCACGTCGTCGGTGACGAGCTCCGCGCCGAAGCGCTCGGCCTGGCGGCGGAAGTCCTGCATCATCGCCGGCCCCATGATCCCGTCGGCGTAGCCGGGGTAGTTCTCCACGTCGCTCGTGATCATGAGCTGCCCGCCCCACTGGAAGCCCTCGAAGACGAGTGGGCGCAGGTTCGCCCGGGCCGCGTACAGCGCGGCGGTGTAGCCCGCCGGCCCCCCGCCGATGATGACCAGCTCACGGACGTCGTCGTTCAACGTTGTCTCCACATTGCTCCTCTATCGACCTTTTTCGGCTCTGCTGAAGAGAACGATGGAGGGCGTCCGGACGTTCCAGCCCGCACCGCCCGCCGCAGTCTAAGATCCGGGGCGGTGGCCGAGCAGCTGACCTGGGAGACGTTACGAGAGCTCGCCGCCTTTCGGGCCGAGCAGGGGTGCGCGGTCAGCCTCTATCTCGACCTCGACCCGAGTGTGACGCCGACGGCAGGCGACGTCGACACGCGGCTGCACTCGCTGCTCGGAACGGCCGAGCGCAGCGACGGGGTGACCCGGGAGGAGCTGAGTCACGAGGCCCGCGAAGCGCTCAAGGGCGACCTCCAGCGTCTGCGTGACTATGTCGAGAACGAGTTCGACCGCGCGGGCGTGCACGGGCTCGCCGTCTTCGCGGCCGGAGCCGACGGCTCCTGGCGAACGCTCTCGCTCGGCGATCGCGTTCCGGACGAGGTGGCCGTGGGCTCGACCTTCCGGCTCGCGCCTCTCGTCAGTCACATGGGGGGTGCGGACGGTGCGCTCGTCGCGGTCGTGAGCCGCGAGCGGGGCGAGGTGTTTCGCCTCCGGGAGGGACGTCTGCACGAGCTCGCCGACCTGTCCGAGGAGGCGCCGCGGCGCCACGACCAGGGCGGGAGGTCACAGGCGCGCTTCCAGCGGCACGTTGACGAGTTTGCCGCCGACCACCTGCGTACGGTGACCGACGAGCTCAATCGCCGCGTGCGCCGCCTTGGGCACATGGACGTCGTCATCGTCTGCGCCGAGCCGATGCGCGGCGACGTCGAGGCGCTGCTCGCCAAGGAGACGAAGGACGCGCTCGCGGGATGGGCGGCGGCGGAGGCACACGCCGGAGCGCCGGAGCTCCTCGAGGTAGTCAAGCCGATCCTGGAGGAAGCGCGGGTGAGGCGGGTGGAGGAGACGCTGGAACGCTGGCGTGAGGAGGCAGGAAAGGGCGCCCGGGCATCGTCCGGCTGGGCGCAGACGCTCGAGGCAGCCTCCGACGGCAAGGTGGAGCTGCTCCTCTTCCGCGACGGCGCGAACCGCGAGGTCTGGGAGTGCCCGTCCTGCGGGCGGTTGACGGCCGAGGCTGGTGACTGCCCGCTCGACGGGACGACGCTCGAGCGCCGGGACGAGGGCCTCGATCCCACGGTGCATCAGGTGCTTGCCTACGGCGGCACCGTGTTGGCAGTGCAGGATCGCCCCGACCTCGACCCGGTCGAGGGCATCGGCGCTCTCCTGCGCTTCTGAGCGCGCCGGTGCGCTACGGGTTCGTCGACTGCCGCTGGGCGCTCGGACAGCCCGACCGGGGACGCGAGCTCTTCCTCGAGTCTCACATCCCGGGCGCGTCGTTCCTCGACCTGGAAAGCGACCTCTCGGATCTCTCGGTCGAGGGCATGGGGCGCCATCCCCTGCCGAGCGCGGAGCGTTTCTCGGCGTCCGCCTCCTGGGCCGGCATCGGTCCCGACACGTTCGTCGTGGCCTACGACGGGGGCATGGACGGAGGCGCCGCGCGCCTGTGGTGGCTCTTGCGGCACTTCGGCCATACGGATGCAGCGGTGCTCGACGGCGGCATCGGCGCCTGGCGAGGCCCGCTGCGGGGCGGGGAGGAGGACGTGAAGCCGGGCGCCTTCTCCGCGCGCGAGCGCAGCGATGACACGATCACGGCGGAGGAGCTCGCGGCCCGGATCGACGACGAGCGGCTGCTCGTGCTCGATGCGCGCTCGCCCGAGCGCTACCGGGGTGCCGCCGTGATCGACCCGGTCGGCGGCCGCATTCCCGGCGCCCGCAACCTGCCCTTCACCGACACGGCTGCAATCCCCGCGGACGTGCTTGGGGCGCCCGAGCTCGCCGTCTACTGCGGTTCGGGCGTCACCGCCTGCGTGGATCTGCTCGCGCTCGCTCTCCGGGGTCGCCCGGATGCGAGGCTCTACCCCGGCTCGTGGAGCGACTGGTCGAGCCGGGGGCTACCGCTCGAGCGCGACTAGGGGCGCCGGCTCGCCTGACGGCCGGCCCGGTGCTCGCGCCAGGCGGCGCCGACGAGCTCCCTGAGTACGGCGGGCAGGAGCAGAACGAACGAGACCAGCGATTCGCACCTGCCACCAGGGCAGGAAGAGAGCCACCACCTGCAGCAGCAGAACTCCGGGTGCAATCGGTATCGCGAGAGTCGTGCCAGGGATCCACTTCTCGGCGGTGTTCGCCCCACCGGCGGTTACTCATCTACGACCCGAAGGAAGGCGCGCGGCTACGCCGCGTCGAGCGCACGCGGCAGCGGCAGCTCCGCCGCCGGCTCGAGCTCCTGCTGCTCTGTCGCCCGCTCGAGCTTGCCCTCGAAGCGGTCGAGCCGCTTCTCGGACTCGACGAACTTCGTATGCGCCCGGCCGAGGTGAGTCCCTACGAGAGTGAAGTCCTCCTTGAAGCGGCCGAAGTCCTTCTGGAGCTGCGAGCAGTACGCCATCACCTCGTGCGCGTGCTGCTCGATCTGCAAGCCCTTGAGTCCAAGCGAGATCACCTGCAAGTACGCGTGGAAGCTCGTCGGCGAGACCGGGAACACTCGCTTGTCGTGCGCATAGGTGAGCAGCGCACCGGTCTTCCCGCAGACGAGCTCGTAGTAGACCGCCTCGGCCGGCAGGTACATGAGCGCGAAGTCGTAGGTGTTCTCGGCCGGGAGGATGTACTTGGCAGCGATCGAGTCGACGTGGCCCCTGAGGTCGCGCGAGAAGGCCTTCTCGTAGAGCGTGCGCTGCTCGTCCTCCTCGGCCTCGACGAGGCGCTCGAAGTTGTCGAGGGGGAACTTCGCGTCCACGGGCACCAGCCGCTCGACCCTGATCACGGCGTCGACCCGCTCGCCGCTCTTGAAGGTGTGCTGCAGGGCGTAGGAGTCGGAGGGCAGGCGATCCCGCAGCAAGTTCGCCAGCAGCAGCTCGCCGAAGCCGCCCCGGGCCTTCGGCGGCCGCAGGGCCTGCTCGAGGCGACCGAGCTCCTTCGCCCGCTGCAGCATCTGCGCCGTCGCCTCGTCGACCTTGCCGAGGCGCTCGTGGATCTGGGAGGTCGTCCGTGAGGCAGTCTCGAGGCGGCGATCCACCTTCGTGTCGAGCTCGGAGAGCCTGCGGTCCATCGTCTCGACGACCGCCTGCAGCCGGCGGTCGACCTCCGTACTGCGCTCGGCCAGGTCACCGCGGCTGTCGCTGCGCCAGCCGGAGAGCTCGCTGCGCAGGAGGCGCACGACGAGGATGCCGACCGCGGCGACCGCGGCGATGCTGACGAGGCTGAGGACGAGAGAGAGCACGGTCGACGAACGCTAGGGATCACGTCGGACGGCGCCCGTCTGCCAGAGAAAAGAAAGGAGTCGGATTCGACAAACTCGAAGGCTCGCCGAACCCGACTGCGGCGACTCTACGGTCGCAGGGCGGACGGAGTCAAGCCACGCTGGTACCATCGCGCCGCGTGGCGAAGAAATCGCGCACTCCACCGCCGCCGCGCCGCGTACAGGCGCCTGCGAGACGGACGGAGCCTGTCTCGCCCGACGACCGGCGCCGCTGGCAGATCCTGATCGGTTCTGCAGCCCTCGGCTTCATCGGGCTGGCGGCCGTGGTCGCTCTGTACGCGTTCGGCTCCGACTCGAGCCCGGGCGCGGGCGCCGTCCCCGGTTGCCGCGTGCAGACCTTCCCGGCGACCGCGTCGGGCCAGCACGTGAACCAAGCGCCCCCTCGCTCGCGCTACAACTCGTTTCCGCCCACGAACGGGCCGCACAATCCCACCGCGGCCCCCTTCGATGTCTACACCGAGGCCGTCGAGCAGTACCGGCTCGTCCACAACCTCGAGCACGGTGCCGTGGTCATCCAGTACGGCCGCCGCGTCCCCCCCGCGGAGATCGTCCGCATGACCGACTGGTACCGCGACGATCCGAACGGCATCATCATCGCTCCACTGCCCGAGCTCGGGCGCACGATCGCGCTGGCCGCGTGGAACTCCGAGCCAACGGGGCCTGGCGAGACGGCCGAGAATGCCAAGGGCATCCTCGCCCGCTGCACGCAGTTCAACGAGGAGGCGTTCGAGTCGTTCGTGGACGGCTATGGCTTCAAGGGGCCCGAGCGCTTCCGCAAAGAGGATCTCGCGCCGGGCTCCTAGGAGGAGACCCGGCCGCCGCCTGCCGGGGTGGCGAAACTGGCTATACGCGGCTGACTTAAAATCAGCTGTCCCCTTGCGGGGCGTGAGGGTTCGAGTCCCTCCCCCGGCACTCCGGAAGTCCTGCCAAAGCCTTTTACGAGAAACCACTCGTTGCCTGTGCGGGCGGCACAAACGGTGGGGTGGCAACGAAAGTGGCAACGCTACGAGAGGAGAGCCGACCATGACGGGCACGACTGCCCAGGACACGGCCAGGATCGAGGCGCCGATCGGCAACGGCCGGGAGGGCTACTTCGAGGTGCGCTCCCACGGTGGAGTGGGCGGAGCGCTATGAAACGCGGGGGTGATGGACGGCACATACTGGGCCGCCACCCTGGAGCACGAGGGACGCGTGCTGGAGTCGCGGGCGGCGCGAACGGCTACCCCGGTGGCGACGGGCCGCGCAGGCGGCGGATGGGCAGGCCTGTGCGCGCCTTCCGACCGCTGCGCTCGACGCGGGGCGCTCGCAGCCGCGTAGGGTGGCGATGTGGGATACCACGTCGTCAGACCGGACGAGCTCCCATGGCAGGAGCGCGAGCGCGCCCCAGACGAGGCGGCCCGGTGGCACGCGCCGGTGACGGACGCCCTCAAGCTCGGCCAGTCACGCGCCCGCATGTGGAGCTACTCGCCGGGAGCGCGCGGACGACGGCACAAGGATCCAGTCCAAGAGGAGGTGTTCGTCGTCTTGAACGGTGAGATGACGGCCTACATGGGCGAGCCCCCGGAGCGCGTCGTTCTTCCAGTGGGTAGCGTCTTGGCCGTCCACGCGGGAACAGCGCTCCAGCTCCGCAACGAGAGCGACGTCGAGGCGCATCTCTTCGTCTACGGTGCGCCGCCCGAGCAGGGCAGCGCCGAGTTCCTCCCGGACGTCGAGTAACCCTCGGTACTCGTAGCCACAGCCTGCCGCCAGCGGCCCGCTCGCCTTAAGGCATCCTCGTTCCGCCTTCGAAGCCGCCGATGCTGACCCCGGCGGCGACGCACTTGCGGGGTTCCGCCTGGCTTCAAGAGCAACCCGAGCAGGAATAGGAGGATCGCAGCGTAGATCTGGAGGATGAAGTCACCTCTGTACGCCTCCGCCGTACGGATCTCCCCGAGCACGGGGCGAGCAGATACTCGACGCGCTCGGCGCCGGGTCGCCTGCCAGGTCGGCGAGCTCATCGGCGACGCGCTCCAACGCGCCACGTTTGATCGGGCTCCGGCGCGAGCGGCCGGAGGGGCGTGCAGGACGTCCAGCCCACCCCGGCGCTCCTCGACCAGCACGCCGGCTTCGTTAGGCCCATGGGACGTGGTGGACGTGCTGCCCGCATCTCCGGCCCGCTTCGACCTGATGACGAGGCGAAGGGCAAAGATTCTGGCGGTCCGCTGGTCCGCGACGGGCTCCGCTGCGTCGCGCCCGAGCTCGCCGACGCCGAGGAACGCTCGGCGATGCCGGCCCAGGCTGACGGAGCGAGGCGGTCACTGGAATGATGGCCGTCTTGCCCCGGCGAATAGCCTTCGAATCAGGAGCTAGCCGGGGCCCAAGGCGCCCTTTCGAGGTACTCCGCTGATGAGCAGATCGCTGCTGTTGCGTCAGCAGTGCCCCGCAGTCAGGCGTACGATCCGGTACGTGCTGATAAGGGCGGCGGTATTGATGAGCGTCGCGCTGGTCGCCGCTGCGGCGGCAGCGCCTGCGCCTGCGCACTCGACGCGCACGTCGTGGCCGTACGCCGCGCTGATGCAGAAGATGGACGGTGCGACAGTGCGCCTGGCGGGGAGGCGGTTCCGCGTGCGATCAGGACTCGTCATCTGCAACGGTGAAGGCCGGGCAGTGAGGCGGGCCGGTGTGCGCCGCTGGAAGCACTTCACCTGCACGCAGACCTTGTTCCTCGGCCGCCTCGACCGGGACATCACTTGGCGCGTCCACGTGCTCGGCAAGACGCGGTTCAGGATCTCGGACGCGCGTTGGGGACAGCGCTAGCGAGCCCGCCCGGCTACCCCGTGAAGCCCGGGCGCCTGCGGGTGGCACCGAGCCTGGGGCGCGAGGTGACGAACCGCGTCCTGTTGATGAGCTGCGACATACGCTGCTGAGGAGCCGGCGCGTCGAACGATTTTGCAGAGGGGCGCACACCGATGATGTGACGGATCCAGGCGGCGTGCCGTGTCTCGACCGAGTGGAGCGTGGCCGCGGCTGCGAGGATCGACCGCGAGTCCAGCCGGAGCGCCTGCCACTTCAGCACCGCGGCAGTCAGGTCCTCGAACGCGACGGCGGTCCTGATGAAGTCGTCTTCCCGTTCGGTGATGCCGCGAAAGTTGAAGGTCGGGCGGCCGGGCACCCGATCGACCAAGCTCTTCAGCGCCGCGAGGTGCGCGAGCTCGTGCGCGCCAACGACGCGCGCCCACTCGAGCGTTTTCGGCTTCAGCGCACCGATCCGTTGGGCCTCCACGTAGAGCGCCGACTGGAGGTACTCGAGCACGATGTCGAAAGTCACGATGGCAACGTCGCTCTTGGTCTTGGCGACCGCGGGCCTGGCTTCGGCCGGCAGCGCGAGGGCAGCGACGAGGGCACCTCCGCCCAGAAGGCCCGAGCGCAGGAACTGGTGGCGAGGGAATGCCTGCGCGGCCGCTTCCTCCAGGGCGCCGTCGGTGTCGATGTCCGAGAGCGTGAGCTCGGGCGCCCACTCCCCGTCCGCCGCTCCGACGTCGTACGGGAAACCGCTGACCGAGCCGCCGCTCACGAGCGCCTCCTTAGCAGCCCGGCCTTGCGGAGGATCGCCGTGACCTCGGTCGCGCTCTTCCCGAGATCCGCGGCGAGCGGCGCGGGATCCTCCCCGGCAAGGTCGCGGATCCAGGCGGCGTGGCGCCCCTCCACCGACACGATGCTAAGCGCCGCCGGCAGGCTCGCCCGCGTAAGGTTCGCCGCCTGCCCATTGTAGGCGGCCACCGCCGTGTCCTCCAGCAGCAGGGCCGTCTGGATGAACCGCCGCGCAGTCCGCGTCGCCTCGCCGAAAGCGAACTTCGGCTCGGGCCGGGCCCGGGCGCCGAGAGCGCGCCGGAGCAGGACGGCGTGATCCCGGTCCTGCTCGCCCGCGACCTGGGCGAACTCCCGAAACTCCCCTCTGAGCCCAGCGCGCTTCAGCCCGTCCCGATAGAAAGCGGCCTGGACGTACTCCAGCAAGAGCGCAAAGTCGAGGATCCTTCGATCCAGCGCTCGCGACCGACGCGGCGCGCTGACCGCAGGCGCGGCGTCAAGTAGACCGGTTCCGATCACAGCCGCACCAGCAGTGGCGGCTGTTGCGGTGAGGAAACAGCGGCGCGTACCCGCTTTGATCCCTCCGTCCCCTGACGCCTCGTTCCGATCAAGCATGGCAGCGCAGTCTAAACCGTCGGGACGATGAGGCGAGCGGGTACCCGACCCGGACGCCGTAGGGTTCGGAGTCAAAGTCGGACTGAGCAGTGATCTGCTGCACGGCATTCGGTTGCCTCGATCCTGGGCGATCTCGCTGTGGGGAGGATCCGCCCGCAACGACGACAAGGACACGCGAGCTCGCGTCGAGCGGCTGCCAA